>OLFZ01002670.1_pt1 | contig 11207 bp, 2 predicted proteins | sample 1604861 | NCBI WGS metagenome assembly OLFZ01 (sample SAMEA3888895, study PRJEB22519) | human gut metagenome | biome: human gut; feature: human-associated habitat; material: faeces | place: Denmark | collected 2011 | reverse complement strand
GTATTTGTTCACCATTGAGCGCATAAATTTTAATATAACACTCTACATTATTAACCCATGTTAAACTTAATGTGCGTATATTATTTCCCATACTCGACAAATCCAAATATTGTAAAAACACTTCACAACAAGCATTAGGAAATGGCTTAGGGAAAGTATAAAAACCACCGCCGCCATTAATTGTTATTCTATTGCTTTGTATAATCAACCCGTTGCTTAGCTTAATATAACAGTAGCCATAAGTTGACGCGTTTTTTACTAGTTCTTCACATCTTAGAATTTCCTTGCCATTCCATGTTAAATTACTTTCATTTCCTTTTAATTCAATATTACCCCGTTTGATAGCACCAGTCATAGTACCACCAGTAGTAGGCAACGCACCAATATTAGCACACGCTTGACTAGCAGTAGTAGCACCAGTACCACCATTGGCAATAGGCACAGCACCACTTGTATTACCTAAACCTAAAGCATTTCTAGCACCTGCAACAGTAGTTGCACCAGTACCACCTTTTGCAATAGGCAAAGTACCATTAGCATCCTGTGGGAAAGCCATAAAGGTAGTTTGAGTTCCATTTGACTTCGTTACTGTAACAGTGCCGTTGTTCTCGGTTACATCAGATACCGGATTGCCAATATTATCACTTATACTCTTCGCTCTGTCCGCTTCTGCTTTTGCTCTATTAGCCTCGTCCGTAGCTTCAATAACCTTAGCTGTTGTTTCACTTGCTTTAGTTGTCGCTGTTGCAGCATATTCTTTAGCATTTTCTGCGTAGCTATTCGCTTCGCTTTCATACCGCTTAGCTTCACTAGCGCTGTTGCTGGCATTTGCAGCAGCTTCATTTGCAGCAACTTTAGCTGCTTTCGCTTCTGTTTCGCTTGCGCTTGCACTTACACTTGCTTGCTTTGCGTTTGCTTCGCTTTCCTTTGCTGCTTTTACATTTTCTGCAACAGCGTTTTTCATCAGCAGAGTGTCCGCCTTGTAGCCAGCTGCAACAGCAGCACTATTAGCAGCATCTGATGAGGATGCTGCCGCCGCAGTTTTACTAGCATCTGCATTAGCGGCATAAGATTCTGCCTTGCTTTCACTTTCAGCCGCCGCTGCTGCTTTGGCAGCAGCTATATTAGCCTGCGCCGTTGTCGCTTCTAATTTACTCTGTGCTAGCGGCAATACCTTCGCCGGGTCCTCTGTCAGCACGATGCTCTTGCCATCATCCGCAATTCTAAACGATTTGCCGGCCTCAAGCGGAATTGTAGTATCAATATCAGCACTTTTGCTTACACTGATTTTCAAGCTTCTGCTAGTAACGTCGGTAAGCTGTTGCGCAATCATCGTCAGTTTATCGCCAATATCTTCAACCTGGTTAAAAGGATATTGGTCTGGCAAATCTGTTTCCTGCGTAACCGGAACTTCTCTATAAATAGTCAGTTTCCAACCTGCGGGCAACACCGGCGGCCGTTCACTCTCCGGCACTTCTGCACCGGCTGCATAACCCGGATAACGCACAACATTCTTTTCAACGTCAACATAATAATCTTTAGTCAGCAGTTTTTCTTTGCCGTCTGCGTCTGTCAGCAAAACTTTAATGTCTGTTCGGTCTAAAATTTTAAACTGATACGCAAACTCTGTTGCATTTCCATTGCCGTTATATGTGATTCTGTTCTCAACATGAGCAAGCATAATAGCTCCCCTCCTTTTATTATTTTTGCCAAAATAAAAGCGTAGATATATTTTTATATCTACGCTTAATAAATTCACTCTAACTAATTATATACCCATTTTTGGATGTTCGTATCTATGCTACTTTGTGAAATCTTTGTCAATCTTTTTTACGTTCGCTTTTTGGTCTGCGTTTGTAAATATCTTGCAGTTCAAAGTCCATATCATCAGCAGCAATATCTATACCGTTGAATATGATATTGAAGATACCGCTAGGAATACCAAGCCAAGCACCGCCGACATATGCAGTCTGCTCTATCAACTCGCCCGGCTCTTTCTTCCCTTCCGCAACATCGTTTATACGTCTTGCAACAGTAAAGCCTCTGTCAATCAAGCCTTGCGCTGCCGTCAGTCTGTAGCCGTAGTTTCTCATGCCCAGCAAGTTCTGCACGCCAACATTCGCCGCTTGTCCAACGGGACCGCCCATAGATAACGGGTAGTTGATAAGCTCTTTTGCAAGATTATTCCAATCGTCTTTTTTATCTTTCTCAAAAGGAGCAGTCAAAGAAAGCTCTGCAATAGCTACGTTCAGCAAGCATACGCCTAACCATTTAGCGGTAACGAAAGCAATCAGCCGTTCAGCCATTTCTTTTTTCTCGCCGCTATTCCATAACCTTTTGGCGATATGTGCTTCTCTGTCCCATTGGTTAAACTGTGTATTGAAAAATCCCTGGAACATCGTAAACAGTCTGAATAAGCCGCTGCCACGTTGCAGGCTTGACACATCATGAATACGGCTGCTGCCTAACGTGCGACGAATAACAGCGTTCGCAAAGTCTAGTGCTTCCTGCTCCGTCTTGCCTTCGTTGATTTTCTTCATGTATGCTTCTGCAAATACCGGTTTTGCAGTCATCATATCAGTGTAGCCTAACAGCAATGCGCCATATTTCAGCGTCTTTTTTTCAATCGGGTTAAGGTCGGAACGGTTCTGAATATCCCTCAATGTAACGTCTGGTACTTGCATACGTTCACGCATAAATACGCTTTTTGCGCAAATCGCATCTACTTCTGCCCTGCCTTCACCTGTAAAGCCGCGGTACAAAGCTCTGAAAGCGTCAGCGTGGGTAAAGCCTTCTACGCTATTACCATATAGCAGGATGTTAGAAAAGTTCTGCATTGCCGTTTTGAAGTTAAGCATAATAGCGGTATTTGTTGCAATATTACGTAAAGCGTTAGCGGCTTTCGTAAACAGATTCTCTGCCATATATGCTGTCTTATTGCCATATGGGTTAGCGCAAGCCTGTAAAAACTCTCTCAAAAGTCTTACGTTTGTATCGCCTAAACGCTCAACCATGTTGCGGTAAATATCCTCATCATTCAGTATCTTTCTGAAATCAAGCATTGTTTCACGATAACAAATATCGTGAATAGTGCTTTTTACCGCCGTAACCTCACTGCCACGCGATAAGTCTACGGGATATTTGCCGCCAGTACGTGACTTACTGGACCCGGTATTAGTAGTCAAAGTCCGTTGTGGCGGTCTGCTGCCTTCTTCGGTACTGTCGATTCTGTCGAATTTACCGGGCATACTGCCGGTGCGTGTATCACGCTCCAACGGGAAGTAGCCACCGTCAAATACAACGCTTTCGCCGCTTGCAAGCTTCAGCACCAGCGGCGATGCTTCAATCTTCGGCGGCTCAAAGCCTTTTGTTCTGCGGTTGACTTCTGCCAGCATAGGCCAGAATTTACTTGCTGCATTGATACGTGCCTGCGCATAGGCAATATCTTCTTTAGTCAGATGCTTGCACAAAAACTCTATAAGGTTTTGTTTGGTTTGCAGTATTGCTTCTTCTCTGCCTATAAGCTCCGATTCTTCCACCCATATGTCAGAATTCTTTACGCCTACCGGTTTTTGCGAACACAACCTTGCAGCATTGCTGTCACTGCCCAAGTTACAAAGCATAGCAATCAAAGCATGCTTATCTGCGCTACCGCCAAGCTCTTCATAATAAATTCTCTGCTCGTGCGCAATACCTGTTTTCTTGTCCGGTTCCCATTTCTGCAAAGCATCTATAAGCTCGTTCTGGTAACTTTCAAGCATTGTGCTTTCCATATCTGCACAATGGTTGATTTTGTTGTAAAACTCCCTAGTAAAATAACCTTCTGTCCAATTATCCATCATCAAGAAAAAGTTATCAGCGTTACGCAGCGTAGCCATGAAGTTTTTAGGCCATTCGACAATTCGCTTACGCAGGCTCTTTTTACTGTCGCTGCCAATCTCCGCCTCGTACTCTACCGGCAATTCTTGCAGGTGCGCTATCGTATCAGCCTTAACCTTTTCAAATGCTTCATCGGCAGCAATCTTATTCATCTTCGTATCTTGCTTTGCAATAGCACGAATGTTTTTCAGTGCGTCGATAACGTCCATATAGTTCGCAAGGCTAAGCTGCGGCGCATTGGTCAAATCATTATTCGGGTTCAGAACAAACTCCGGCATAGAAATAATTTCGTCACCGTACTTTGCCTGCATCTCTGCAATGTAATCGCTAAGCGGCTGCACTTCTCTGCTGTTGGTGTTAAAGTCCTTGCGGTGATAGCCCATACGCTCCAGCAATGCGCACATCTGGAAGAAGTGCTGCTCTGTTCCCCATACTTCTTTCTTGCTGTGCATCTGCTTTCTGACGTACTTTCTTGCGCTTTCAATCTGATGTTTGGCCTTGACTGCTTCACGATACAAAGCGTGATTAATCATCTGCTGCTGCTTATACATAGCCGCTTCTTCCAAAAGGCCAGCTTTCGCAGCCTTGTTTGCATTAGCCGCCGCTCTGCGTTCTGCCATAGCAAATCTTCTCGGCTTCATAACTTCGCCTGCTGGCAAAGTCTGAATATAGCGTTTAGCAAAATTGTCTGCGTTCTGCTTCCGCACTTTAGCAATATTCTCACGCTCTTTTTGCTTAATATCCTTGTCGCTTATTTCATTGAGTGCTTCAACAATAAGCTGTTGTTCAAGTGCAACCACTTCGCCACTTTCGTCATTGTAGAGTGCTTCCCTTGCCGCTTCTCTTGCCTGCTCACGCTCCTGCATAAAGTCGGGGAATCTGCGGTTTACAGCCTTGTCAATCTCTTGACGCACCATAGCTCTTTCGCTCGGCGAAGTCAAAATATCCTGCGCCATAGCATCGCCGCTGTCATAGCCTAAGCTGTCAGCCACCCAGTCAAACAGTTCTCTCTGCTCGTTAGACAAGGCACGCTTTTTGCTCATCTCCACAAGGTCGACTTTATCCGGGTTAGTTTCAAGCTCGTGCTTCAAGGCTTTAAGCTCGTTAAGCTCTGTAAGCTGCTCACCCTCTACCAAAGTTTCGGCAATTTCTTTCAAGCCTTCTTCGCTTTTGAGCTTTGCTCTGTCACCGCCATTACGGATGTAGTTTCTCGCCCAGTTATCCTGTACGTCGCTGCTTTCATTCTCATTGACGGTGTAACCTTCGACGATCTCCCTTGCCATTTCATAGCCGCTGGCATAGCCGTTTTCCTCTGCTATCTGGTCAAAGAGTTCTTTTTGCTCCTGCGATAATTGGTTGCGCTTACTTTCTTTTACCAGGTCGACACCTTCGGGGTCTGTTTCAAGTCTATGCTTCAACGCTTGCAGTCTGTCCAGTTCATCTACAATATGCTTAAAGTCTGCCTTAATTTCGACATCACCATAATCTAAACCAGTGCTACGCAAATCGTAGTAGTCCGCTATATCTTCGCCCCTTGCAATCTTTTCGGCAATTTTCCTTCGTCCTTTTTTGCTGGTTAAGTCGCTTACGCTGCCGCCGTAATCATGAACGTATCTTGATACCCAGTTGACATTACGAATACTGTCGCCTGCTTCATGGAATACAAGGCCTTCAATATCCGCTTGCTCTAAAGCTCGCTTAGTCCAATGACGTTTTCCGTCTTTGCCTATCTCGCCGAAGTCAACCAAGACTGCGCTTTGGTCCGGTATGCCTGCAAAATCGTTTGCATACTTGCCTTCTGTTCTATTGGTTGCGGCGAAGTAGCCCCACTTGCCATTGATAAAAAACGCACGCTCACTCTTGACTGTATCTTGATATTCCGCAAGCTCACTTTCTATTCTGTCAGCAATAGGTTTTAAAATATCATCAATAGCTCCATTTGTATCTTTTAATAGTTCGTTATAGTTTATGCGTTCATTGCCATAAATATATTTTCTTGCAAGCCTACGCGGATTAGCTTCGATTGTTTCCCATTCGTTGATTTTCTGCTTGAAGTTAGCATGAGCCATGCCGTGCTCATCAACAACGAATGTAGGATTGGTAACAGTTTTCTGTCTTGACTTGCTGAACATAGCAACCAGCATATCTTCGGCATTTGCGACACGCTCTTTAGAAAGTGTGCCGTATGTGTCGACTTCTGCTTGAAGATACTCAACTATCGGATTAAGTATATCGTCAATGCTGGCGTTGGTATCGTTCAGCATATCATTATAGTTTGGCAGTACGTTTCCTAAAACGTGCCTGTATTTTCTCGCAATAATCGCTGGATTAGCAAGTTTTGATTCTTGCCCGACTTGCACTCTTGCACGATTGACAAGTTCTTGCGCTACTGCCTGCTCAATCTGCGGCCGTATTTCTTCGATGAACGCTGCTTTTTCAGCTCTGCGCTTTGCGCTGAAATCAGCCATTGCTCGCCTTGTCAGAATATCCACGGCCTTGTCTTTAGCCTTTAAGATTTTATCCTGCAAGGTCTTTTTGTTTTGGTCTGATAACTTGGATGTTATATTCTCCGGCAAGCCGCCGAATATGCCTTCCATGCGCGCCATAACTTCAATTTCTTCACGGCAAGCCAGCATCCTGTCAAACACTTGCCGTACTTCCGGTGTCAATTCTGCCTCATTTTCACTTCTTGCTATCTTACTATAAATAGCTGATAACCAATTAGCGAATCTCTGGAACGCTCCGCGCAGGCCAACACTAGGCGCTTTGCCTTCCATGATGTAGGTTTCAAATGCTTCTGCCAGTTTTTCATGCCCGGTTCTCTTTGCTTCAACGTCACCGCTTGCCCATGTGTCAGCGTCAATGCCTGCATACTCCATAAGTTTTTTTGCATCAGCATTAAGTCTTGCATTGCTGGGGTCTGCCAATGCTTCGTTAATCATAGTTTCTGCAAAATAGTGTCCTGTTTCATGGATAGCCGTGCTTGCGTCTGCACCCTTGAAAAGGTCGATAATATAAGTGCCGTCATCGGCTTGCCTAAACTGTCCCTTTGTTTCAGTCTGGCTATTCTGCTTCCAGCCTTTAGCACGCCCCCACACCTTCTGCGTCCAGCCTCTTTGTTTTCTGCCTGCCGTACCTTTTCCGCCGTCCTCAAAACGCAGTTTGTTTTTCTGTAGCCATGCAGCGGGATTTTCGGGGTCTGCAATAAGCGCGCGGCTCTCCAATACTAAACGCAAATTGCCGGCATGAGATTTATTCATACCTGCTTTAGTAGCGCTGTCAACAATAGCGTCAAGTTCTGCGTCAAGCTCTGTACTTGCCAGTCTGGTTAAGTTATAACCTTCTCGCAGTTCTTTACGTGTCTTTGCGCCGCCGTCCGACAATTCTCCGTTGCTGTCAAAGTACATATTGTCTTTCGTAGCTTCAAACAATGCGGTGTCCTTAGCCATTGCCGCAGTAAACTTGCCACGGCTAATATCAACATCCTGCCCCAGCTCCGCCGCAGTTGCCACTTCTTCCGCCGTCACACCTAACTCGTCAAAAAGTTTATTGTTATTGCTAGTCTGCTTGTAGCCTTCCAAGTCCTGCGCTGATACAGTAACAGTATCGTCCTCAAAGTTTGGATTGTTCGCTTCAATTTCAGCCGCCGCACGTTCCGGGTTAATGCCTGTTTCTCTGATTCGTTCAGCATCCGCTACTAACTTTGCCTTGCGTTCTTCGTTGGCTTTCAAAGCGACGTGCTCAACAGCACTGTCAACGGCAACGCTTACACCGCTAACACTGCCACCAAGGATAGCACCAATGAGGCCGCTATATCCTGCTTCCTTCAAGTTCTGCTGCCAGTTCTCGCCCCACTTTTCCGCAAGTTTGGCAGTGCTTGCGCCGGGGTTCTTTGCCCATAAGTCCGTAGCCTGTTCCGGGAATTCCTGCAACGCTTCGGTAACACCTTCTTCAAGGCCACGTTTGGTAACTTCCCATATCTTAGCTTTCAGTCCGCTGCCGGCAGGCATCTTTTTAAGCAGTCTGCCAAGCGGCAGTTCCTCTAATACTGCCTGCGGAATTGCGTTCATCAAGCCTGCCTCTGCTGCTCTGCTTGCGCTTACGCCCTCTTTGCGCAGTCGCAGGTATTGTTCGCCGCTGATGTTTGCGCCATTATAAAGCATGCTGATAGCGTGTACAGTTTTTGCACCTGCACCGGCAGCACCTACACCCTTAGTCAGCGCAAGCTGCGCTAAAAGCTGAATAGCGTTTTCAGCCAAATCATAGCCAAGTTGCCCAGCCGCCGTATCAGCCTTAACTTCTTCACGCTTCAAAATCTCGTCGGTAACATAGCCTAAAGCCTTGCTGATATTTTCGGATTGATCATACTCTTTGACAACATTCTTGTCACCCTTGTGAGCTTCAATATTAGAGTCAATCGCCGCCTTAGCAGCACCGAATAAGCCACGCACAGAACCTTTAAGGCCGTTCATTACGGCAGTGCCTATGCCCGGCTTATCGTCGGTGATGATGCTGCTAGTATCAATCGTCGGTGAGCTATTACTCTTTACTGCCTGCGAAAACTTATTGTACTCATCGTCACTCATTTTTTGCAGGTCATAATAACCTAGAGTTTCAGCAGGAGTTAAATTGCTGTCTGCACCGGTCGCATAACCGCCATTATACCAATCCTGTTTTTCGTTTCGCAGTCTTTGAAATTCTTTTTCGTTATCTTCCCAGCTCATTTAATAATCTCCATTCATAACCTCATCAAGATAGCCGCCGTTGACGTTGCCGTCGCTGCCGTCAAAATATGTTACGTGATACCAATCGTCAGCAATTTTTTCAACTCTGGCTATACCCGCTTTTGCTAACAGTGCATCGTTACCGCTAAAAGTCTTTGTGCTATCCCACAAAAAGCCCGGTTTTGTTACGTAAGTACCAAAAGTCCGTGTAGTTATAGCTTGCTTCATAGCGTCAACTAATACTGATTCATCCGGGTTCATGCCGTTGTGTTCGGTGCGGTACGTTCGTACCCACTGTTTGCCGTATATCTTTAGCCCTTGTTTTACTTTATCGTTAGAAGAAGTACCCATTACATACTTGCAAAGGCCGTCCCAATCATAAGCATATTCGCCTGCGCCACTCAACCAATTATCATAAGACTTATCCAATGAATTCATATCTGAATTAGTTGCTCCGTGGCTTCTTGCAAAAGCTAAAAATTCTGCCTTAGATTTAAACCTGCCTGCTTCCAGCATAGAAATTACTGCTTCTTTGCCGTCACTGCCAAGTTTAGCTATGGCTTCACGTCCACCGCTACCGCTGCTTCCACTTCTGCCTTGCGGTCCGTATATCGCCGTCACTGCATTACGATACGTTACGTACTTGTCGGGGTCACTGCCTGCCTGGTTAGTAGCCCACGCCATAGCGTCACTGTAGCTTGTGCCGTTATTAAACATACTAAATATCTCACTCTTTATTCCTTCAAAAAGTTTGTTCTTTTTGTAAGTTTCTATTCTGTCATGGTCTGCCTTAATAGTGCGGTACTGCTTCATAATGCGGTCTTGCTCATCCTGGCTCATGTTGTGGGTGCTATGTCCTGTACCCATTCTTGCCAATACACTGTCTGCATATTCGTTAATGCTGGGTTCATCGCCGTTGCCTTGCTTGCGATTCATAGCGTCTGCGCTATATTTTAACGCGCCTTCACCGCCGTACCATGCAATAGCCGCGCCACGTGCACCGTATTTATCATAGTATTGTTTTAACTTAAAACGTGCTACAATCTCTTGATTTTCCGGTGTCATTTCTGCACCTGCTGGCAAGCCTGCTTCTTGGCTCCAGCTAGGCCAGTTATCCGGCATAATCTGATACTTGCCGCTTGCGCCTGTACGGCCATTCTTGGCGTTATAATTGCCGCCGCTTTCCTGCCCGCCTATTGCAGCAACAAGATTGTCAAATTCATTACCACCCTCTGAAAATCCTTTCATGCCTTCAAGTGCTTTGCGTACTGCTTCTTCATTGTCACCATATTTAGCATACAAATCTTTAGCAGTATTTCTTTCAAAAGCGCTACTCTCTTTATCGTATGCCACCTTCTCAAAAGTAGCTCGCTGATTGGCAGTAAGGTAACTGCCGTACTTATCCATGATGTTACGCATAGTGCTATAATCTTCGTTGGTGATACTTGCGCCGACGGCACTCGCTACCACCTGCCCAATGTTGGCTCTGCTCTTAGATTCGATAAACTCTGCGCCACGCTTGCCATATATAGCACTTGTCAGTAGCTGTGTACGGATAATCTCATCTTGCAGTGCCTGCGGATTATTCCAATTCTTCTGCACAAACTCGCAGGAGTTCTGAATATTATTGTCATAGCGCAAATCAATGACTGCTTCTTTCTGCTTCTGCTCGTATTGGTCGACGGTCTGGAAGCCTTGCTGTGCACTCTGATACATTAAATGGTCAAGTGCAAGCTGATTCTTTTTGCTATGCAATTTAGTGTTGCTCAACACATCCTGCCTTGCTTTATTTATCTGCTCTGTGTAGCTTGCGCCTGCACCGGCAGTGCCTTCTAATTTTGTATTCATAAGGCCGCTTTCGTCATTGTACATGATGTTATAGCGGCTCTTATTAAATATGTCCATAGCATTAAGGATAGACTGTTTATCTTCATCTTCCTGCTGCGCTTCTACTGCTACCGCCCATTTGTTGGCGGCACCGGCAATAGCGGCCAGTCCTTTGCCGCCGCTGCCATAAGCGTTAAGGTCACTTGATACCTTGACAGTTGCACCGCCGCCAGCGCCCAAATTAACACTGCCTTGATAGCCTGCAATCTTCATACTGTACCCCCTTTTTACCAGTTCCATTTAGTAAAGCCTGTATTATCCATGAACGGGTTGTTCTTCTTTGCCTGGTTATAGAGATTAAAGCCGTTCATATTGCTAGCAGGAAGATTGAAATCACTGTTAGCATCGTACCATTCATCACCGCTTACTGTAGTTGTTCCCTTGCTGCCGCCGATCATGCCTTTAGAGTAAGCGTTCGCCGCCGCGCCTACAAGCGTACTAAACATCTGCATTTTGCCGTTGGCCTTAGCGTTCTTCGCCGCCGCATTATATGCGCTTGCCTGGTTACGGTAATTGACTTCGTTTACATAAGTGCTCCACGCATCATTGCGCTGATTCTGCAACAGATTCATGCTGTCTTTTCTGTAAGCGTCCTCACTGCTTGAAAGAATATCGCTGACACTGCCTTCGCTAGTTAGGCCGCTGCTGCCTGCCGCCGCCAGTGCCTGTCCCCTTGCAAGCCTCATCCTATCGTTGAGTTGGCTTTGCTTCTGCGCA
>OLFZ01002666.1_pt1 | contig 11217 bp, 10 predicted proteins | sample 1604861 | NCBI WGS metagenome assembly OLFZ01 (sample SAMEA3888895, study PRJEB22519) | human gut metagenome | biome: human gut; feature: human-associated habitat; material: faeces | place: Denmark | collected 2011 | reverse complement strand
ATTTAGAACTGGCATTTATCAAACTAAACATATAATCCAAATCACCTACAGCATACGACTTATTAATCTGGGGATTCATTGCATTTTGAAAATTAGTAGAAAAGTTCTGTATTGCATTTTGAACTTGCACCGCCACTCCCCGTGCTGCATTTACTACTGGTCCAAAAAACATATTCAGAAGAATATTTTGACCTTGAATTGCAAATACATTAGCTGCACTTCCACATAAACTCCAAAATGCATAAACAGACATATCCTTAATTATATCTTTCTCAATAATATAACGAAACCTAATGAACCTGATTTTTCGATTACAATATACTTGATATGTAATTCTTGTTACAAAATTTACACATAACATTAAAACACCATAAAGAATGAGCCTGTCCACTGTATCAGATATTAATAACATCCAAACAATTACCAACTTCAATATGACTTCTAAAATACTTATATACGCATAAGCTCCCATTTTCTCATATGAAATTATAATCGCATTATACGGAACACTCACAATCATAACCATACATGACAAAATCGACAGCTGATAAATCCAGTTAGCAGCAACCATTCGATCAGCAGGTATCGTCATTTGAGTATTAAGAAACCACAGTCCAATAGTTTCTCCTAGAAGAAAAATAAATATTGCTATTACAACATGAATAATAATACTTGTGCTAAATACTTTATTAACATTTTCGATATTATTTTTTCCCAACTCAAAAGACAAATATCGATTAGTGGCACAAGTCATGGCAAAGTTTACAAATGTAAACATTGTAACGATTCCTCCTACCACGTTATACAAGCCATAATCGACTTCTCCTAGAGTTGATAATACAATACGAGAAGTGTATAAGCTTATCCCCATCATCAAAAACATTCTTAAATATAAAAAGAATGTATTCTTTGCAATTCTAATATTTTTTGCAGATTGATTTTCTTCCATTTAATTATAAAAAAAGAATTATATTTTACGAGAATAATCACTCACTCACTCATTCCGTCGGCTTTGCCGCCGGTTATAATCCGGCAAAGCCGGAACAGAGAGAGGGAGAGAAAAGGAGAAGCTATGAGAATTTTACCAAAGAAAGAAACCGTAATGATGGTTTACCCCTTAATCGTGGGGCAGTACATTATTTCTGTTGGACAGGCTATGCCCTCTATTTTGCTGCTGATCCTAACAGTCAGTGTCATTGTGTGTCTGATCCTCGATATTCGCTTTCTGGCAGTTCAGTTTAAGAAGCTGATGGGGGGAAAGTAGAATGGAAGATTACATTATCGGAGTGATTGAGGAAATCTTGAACGGCGTTACCAGCATGGGCGGCGATGGCGGCTTGTTGGTACAGACACCGGCGCAGTTTAACAGTGCTATCTATTCTTGGGTACAGGGTATTTGTCAGAGTGTAGCTATGCCGGTGGCCTATATCGTGTTGGCACTGATTTTTACCTTGGAGCTATACAATGCCAGCACTCGCATTGACGGTGCGGGCGGTGGGGCTACCTTTGGGGCCGAAATTGTTTTTAAGACTATGATTAAATTTGTTCTTTGTAAGCTGGCGGTGGATATGACACCACAAATTTTAGGTGCAATTTTTGAGTTGAGCAGTAATATTATTGGTAACATTTCCGGCGGTGCGCCCGGTACTTCTGTGGCTGCTGATCTTGACGCTTTAAGAGCTTCTATAAGCGGCCTGAATGGAATATTCCCAAAACTATTCCTTTGCCTACAGGTGACAATTATCTGGATCGTATTCAAGTTTTCTTCCATGCTCATTACCGTGGTTGTTATTGGCCGCATGGTGGAGATTTACATTTACACGGCGATTGCTGCCGTACCGATTGCTACGCTGGGCGGCGGCGATCTTGGTATGATCGGCAAAAATTTTCTTAAATCCTTTGCTGCGGTTTGTGTGCAAGGTGTACTAATCTATATTGCCATGAGTATGTTTGGAACGCTGGCTGTCAGCATTCCAAGCGGCGGCTTGGCGGGCGGTGATGTGACTGGCGTTTTATTCCAATGTTTGCTCTATTCGTTGGTGCTGGTAATGGCTGTTTTTTCTTCCGGCAGACTTGCAAAATCCATTTGCAATGCCATGTAAGAAAAATTGTTTTTGAAAATTGCAGGAGCGGCAAAGCTGCCCTTAACGAAGAATAACAAGCATTGGAAGTGTTAGCACACTTCCACGAAACGCCGAAAATTGCCACGAGCAACTTCCTCTGTTTCTGCTTGTTGGTGCGTCGCCCCAAACCCCACCGGCTAATGCCGGAGAAGAAAAGCACGGCTTTTCATAAAGAACGAAAGGACGGTATTTGCAAGATGGCAAATAGAGATAGAACGGTGCGGCTGCAACTTCTTGTTTCGGAAAAAGAAGCTGATATGATACGACAGAAAATGCTTCAAGTGGGAACTGCAAACTTTTCTATGTATGCACGAAAAATGCTGATAGACGGTTATGTGATAAAACGAGATTTTACCGAGCTGAAAGCTCTGACAAATGAGCTTGCCAATCTTGCCCGAAACATCAATCAAATTGCTTTGCGGGCAAATGAAACCCGCAGCATTTACCAACAGGATATTGACGATTTGAAGCAGTATTACGGAAATGTAAAGCGAGCCTGTACCGAGCGGCTTGTGAAAATGATAGACCAAGAAAACTGATTTTCTTACAAAAACCGCTCGTGCTATCTTCCTCAAAAAGCACATACACTTGAAAAGAAAGGACAGGCAAAAAGGAGGTGGTTCGCTGCCGTGGCAAAACAAAAATTGAACTTTCGGTTTCATAACCCGAATACGGCGGAAGCGACCGCCGACTACATATTAAAAATGTTCATAGAAGCCAGCAAAGAAAAGGTGGAACAGGCCATGCGGGACGCAGCCGAGGTTGCGGAAACGCCGCCCATCAGCCCCGCCCAGCCGGAACCAGCCGAGAGCCATTCTGCATGAATGGCTCTTTTCTTTTTTATCGGTGCTTGCAAACAAAACCGATACAGTATATAATTCAGTTGTAACAGACAGATATTATTTTATTCGAGAGGTAACGCCCTATGAATATAGCAGCTTATTGTCGGGTATCTACCGACAAGGAAGATCAGCTCAACAGCTTGGACGCGCAAAAGCGGTTCTTTACCGAGTTTACAGAAAAGAATGGCCATACTTTGGTGCGCCTATATGCAGATGAGGGCATTTCCGGCACAAAGATTAAAAACCGCAAGGAGTTCTTGCGGTTGCTGAAAGACGCTGAAAGCGGCCTTTTTGATATGGTGGTGGTAAAGGATATTTCCCGATTTGCCCGCAATACGGTAGATCTTCTGCAAAGCACCCGCAAGCTCAAGGCATTAGGAATTGAAACCACCTTTTTAACAGCCAACATGACGGTGCTGGGCAACAGTGAGTTTGTTCTGACGATCTTCGGCGCTTTGGCACAGGAAGAAAGCGCCAACACCTCAAAGCGCGTGAAGTTTGGAAAGAAGCTCAACGCCGAGAAAGGCCGTGTGCCGAACATTGTCTACGGTTATGATAAAACCATCGGGGATTATTTCAATCTTGAAATCAACGCGCAGGAAGCCGATGTTGTTCAGCAAATCTATCAGTGGTACTTAAAAGAGGGGTATGGAGCTGCCAAGATAGCCAAAATGCTGAATGAAAAAGGGCTTCGGACAAAGCGCGATTGTATTTGGTCGCAAAACGCCGTATGCCGTATTCTTACCAATGAACTATACACCGGCAAGATCATCAACGGCAAACAGGAAGTAACAGACTTTCTCACCGGCCAGCGTGCAGAAAAAGACAAAACAGACTGGCTTGTAACCGAGCGCCCTGATCTGCGGATCATCGAGCCGGAGCAGTACGAACAGGCCGTGCAGCTCATGGAGCAGCGAGGGAAAACCTTTCATGTTGAACGAGAGCGTCAAAGCAACAAATATCTGTTCTCTACCCTAATCAAATGCAAAGAATGTGGTTGGTCGTTCCGGCGCACCGTCCGTACCTATAAAAACACCTATATCCGGTGGGTGTGCAGCGGCCACAATGGGCAAGGAGCGGATAGCTGCCCCAACCGTATTGCCGTGGACGAGGACGAGCTGATCGCGGCGCTGCAAGCCTATTTTGCCGAGGTATTGCAATCCAAGAAGAATATCATTCACTATGTTGTAGGCGAGTTTAACCGGCTTTATAAAGCCAAGAGCGACAATGTGGAATATGAAAAAGAGTTGCGGCAAAAGCTCTCCAAGCTCAACAAGACCCGCCAAAAGTATATGGATATGTACGCCGATGATCTGATTACCCGGCAAGAGCTGAATGATAGGATCGGCGGCATGAAAGAGGAGATTGCCCGGATTGAGAATGATTTGAAGCTGGTGTCCTTTAACATCGACAAGGGCGAGCAGTTAGAGGGGATCATCAAGAAAACCTTTGACACCATTGAGAGCATTACCGATGTGCGGCAGCTCACCAATGCCCAGCTTAAACAGGTTATTCAGAAGATCGAGGTCGATCAAGAGGGCAATGTAGACATTTACCTGCGTTTGCTTGGAGATTTAGGCTTAGACGAAACCGTTCTAATTAGCGACAACCATACATAAGGACGTGACGGAGCGGCTGGCCCAGGTGAATCCGGCGTTGGCGAAGCAGGCGCGGAAGGTATTGGATGTGAATAAATCCGAGCGTCATATCCGCGGCGGACTGGCTACCAGAGAGAAGTATCTGCACCAGCACTAGATATTCGATGAGGCAAATCATTCTATACGGGAAAGTGTCTTGAAATACCGGGTACCAACTTATATAATGGATACATAGCTATATGGGACAAAGTAGTTGGGACATAAGATACAAAAGATATCAGGACCTTTGCGCGGCAGAATCACTTATGAGGAGAGAAAAACGAAATGGCAACAGAGTTTCTGAATGATGCACGGAAAGAGATCGAGAGACGGACAGAAGACTTCTACGGGGAATTAAAAGCATTCTATCAGGGCAACGGGGAAGCGGAACAGAACCTGATGGAGCAGACAACCCAGCCTTTCTGGCAAAGTCTGCGCCTGAGCAGAAAAAGACTGCGGCAGCGGGAACTGACGGTGGATATGGAGATGCAGGAGCCGGCACGACTGGCGGACTATGATGGTCCCTGGAAGGATGGCTATGATTATAGCTGCCGCCGTACCCAGCCGGTAAAAATGAGACGGACTTATTACCGCAAGGGAAAAAAGATTGCGTTCCTAAAGACACCGGAGATTGCAGCGGCAAGCTTTTTGAAAGCGGATGTGCAGGGAGATATGGTTATCTGCCCTAACTGTGGACATGAGGGAAAACTGACCAGCTATATCGATGGCTGTGATGCCTGCGGGGCAAAGTTTCTCGTCAGTGATTTTGAGACAAAGGTATCCGGATTTTCTCTGGAGGAGGACGCAAGACAGAAAAGTATTTCCAACTTTATGAAAGCCGGTGCGGTGGTGGGAATTACAGCGATTTCTCTTGCGGTACTGGCCATCTGTGCGGGCGGCATTATGTTTTTGCTGTTGGCGTTGGGCAGGAACGGATACAATGCGGTAAAGGCAGCCGCAGCCATGATGCTGGGAATTGGTCTGGCTCCGGTATTTTTCCGGTCGTTGTTTTACATGCTCATTATATTTATTGTAATGTTGATCGTGATGGAGACTCGCAGAAAGCCGAGAATTCAAGACGAATCGAAAGTAAAGGCCGCAATCCCGGAATTCTCCACGGGTAATTTTCTTCAGAATCTGGAATACCAGCTGCGAATGATCCATCTGGCGGATACGGCAGAGCAGGTACGCTTTTTCGCATCCTGTGATCTGGATACGGTGGTGGCACGGTATCAGAATGTGGTGGACTGTTGCATTTGCGGTGTGCGTTTTCTGGAGGCGGAGACACGGGGAGAGTCTTACAGAATCAGCGTGGAAGTGAGGACCCGATTGACACTGGATACAGGAAAGAAGATCCGGAACCGTTATGAGGAGATCCGGCTGGAACTGGAAGGCAGACAGGATGTGGTAACGCAGCACAGCAGGGCACTCCGGGAATATAAATGCCCCAACTGCGGAGGCAGTGTGGACATTTTGGGCGGCGGAGTCTGCGAATACTGTAATACCGCGGTGGACTACCGAAATTTTGGCTGGCTCATCACTTCTTATACAAATCTGGGGCAGCCAGAGAATCCTTTTGCGAAAATACTGGCGGGAGCACTGGGAAGTTATCTGCTCATTTTGCTTTTGAGTCTGGTACTCATGGCGCATTCCGAGGATGGAAAAGATACTTTTGAGATCTTACAGAGTGTCCGGATGTCAACGGAATATCTGAAAGCGGTGCAGCAGGACATTATCTATCCCGATGCTGTGATTTCAGATTGTACGGAGACAGACAGCGAAGAGGGAACTTTTGCTTCAATAAAGGTGTACTCCTGTGGGGACCGGGATGCAGTAAAAGAAGCCTACAAAACTGCACTGCTGGAAAAGGGATTTCTGGAGATGCAGCAGTACCCGGAGGGATTTTCTGTCTTTTTGCCGGAGGATCCGTCAGAATATGCCGTGGATTCGGAAGAAGGAATGTTCTATCTTGTGATCCGCGCAGAAAATGCATCGGAAGGAATTGCGGTGACTGCGACACTGGTGGATGAGAACTGGGATCCGGTACAGGAATAAAAATAGAATAAGAAAATGCGACAAGGAGCCCGGAGGAGAAATCTTCCGGGCCCTTTTAGAGGGAAAGTGTTCGTTGTAAGCTTATTGTGTAAGAGGAATTCTGTGTACCACCCTGCGATAGAGTTTCCACAGGATCACGGCAGGGAAACTGACTGCCAGATAAGCTGTAGATAAAAGTCCGGTAGCACCGCCTACAATTGCAATGATCATAATTCCGATATTCATATTGGATTCCTCGACTTTCTGTTGTTCTGTGAAGTATTGCACCTTCCAACTCCACATGCCATATTATAGTAAACAGGATCTTTTTGGTGAATAGTTTTGCCAGACCCTTAACACTATTTTGTCGGGTTATTTACAGAATCTTTGCAAGGCATTTACAGAATCTTAACAGGGCGGGAACGATCCCGGGAGTAAGGTTTGCAATCACAGGAAATATCAAGTATAATAGAGAAAATTGACTGTTACCCGGGGTGGAATAGTCGGAGAAAATAAAACGGAGGTAGGAATATGAGTATGACACTGGAACAGGCTAAGGAGAAGCTTGCCAAGTATGGTCAGGAACATGTTCTGAAGTATTACGGGGAGCTCAACGAGGAAGAGAAGCAGGGGATTCTGGATCAGATCGAAACTACGGATATGAGCATTCTGGAAGCTTGCAAGCATAAAGAAGATCTGGCAAAAAAAGGAGTGATCACACCGTTGGCTGCCATGCAGTTAGACGAAATCGAAGCAAACAGGGAGGAATTTACCGCAACCGGTATCGAAGCGATCCGACAGGGCAAGGTAGCAGCGGTCCTTCTGGCCGGTGGTATGGGCACCAGACTGGGATCTGACAATCCCAAGGGAATGTACAATGTGGGACTGACTCATGAACTGTATATTTTTGAATGCCTGATCAATAATCTGATGGAAGTCGTACATCAGGCAGACAGCTGGATCCATCTGTTCGTAATGACCAGTGATAAGAACAACGATGCGACCATAGCCTTTTTAAAGGAGCATGATTTCTTCGGATATAATGCGGAATATGTGCATTTCTTTAAACAGGAGATGGCTGCGGCTACCGATTATGAAGGTAAGATCTATCTGGAGGAAAAGGGCAAGCTGTCCACTTCCCCCAATGGTAATGGCGGCTGGTTCATTTCCATGAAAAACAATGGCATGCTGGACATTGTACACAGAGAAGGCATTGAGTGGATCAATGTATTTGCCGTGGATAATGTATTGCAGCGAATCGCAGATCCCTGCTTCATCGGAGCTACTATTCAGAAAAATTGTGTGGTAGGCTCCAAGGTGGTCCGCAAGAATGCACCGGATGAGAAGGTAGGCGTTATGTGCTTAGAGGATGGCAGACCTTCTATCGTAGAATATTATGAACTGACCGATGAACTGATGAATGCTAAGGATGAGAAGGGAGAACCCGCGTATAATTATGGTGTGATCCTGAATTATCTGTTCAAGGTACAGGATCTGGAAAAGATCATGGCAGAGAAGATGCCGCTGCATATCGTAGAGAAGAAGATCCCTTATCTGGATGCTGCAGGAGAGTTGGTAAAGCCGGATACTCCCAATGGTTATAAATTCGAGAGTCTGGTGCTGGATATGATCCATCAGATGGACAGCTGCCTGCCTTTTGAGGTAGTCAGAAGAAAAGAATTTGCGCCGATCAAGAACAAGATCGGTGTGGACTCTGTGGAAAGTGCCAGAGAACTGCTCACCGAGAATGGTGTGGTGCTGTAAACATTTCGACAGATTTTCACAACATAAGGTTATTGAGGAATCGATAGAATTACAGTAATCTGATACTGTAAGAAACGAAGAAAAAATTTCATCCGGCTCTGACAGATGAGAGATTGTGCAGCCGCCATAGTGAACAAATAGTATTGTCCTATGCACGGCGGATAGGAGAGAGTGTATGAGAATTTTGGTAACAGGTGGTGCCGGATTCATCGGCAGCCATACCGTAGTGGAATTACAGCAGGCAGGCTATGATGTAGTCGTATTGGATAATCTCTGCAATGCAAGTGAGAAAGTGATCCCCAGAGTAGAAGCCATCACAGGCAAGAAGGTTCCTTTCTATAAGGCAGACATTCTGGACCGTGAAGCTCTGGAAGAGATCTTCAGCAAGGAACAGATCGACGCAGTCATTCATTTTGCAGGACTGAAGGCAGTCGGTGAGTCCGTACAGAAGCCCTGGGAATATTATGAGAACAATATTGCCGGTACCCTGACCCTGGTAGATGTCATGAGAAAACATGGTGTGAAGAGCATTATCTTCTCTTCCAGCGCTACCGTATACGGCAACCCCGCATTTGTTCCCATTACGGAGGAATGCCCCAAGGGACAGTGCACCAACCCTTACGGCTGGACGAAATCTATGCTGGAGCAGATCCTGACGGATATCCAGAAGGCAGATCCCGAATGGAATGTGATCCTGCTTCGTTACTTCAACCCTATCGGAGCTCACAAGAGCGGTACCATTGGCGAGAATCCCAACGGTATCCCCAACAACCTGATGCCTTATATCACACAGGTAGCAGTCGGCAAGCTGAAAGAGCTGGGTGTCTTCGGTGATGATTACGATACCCCCGATGGAACCGGTGTACGTGACTACATCCATGTCGTTGATCTGGCAAAGGGCCACGTAAAGGCTCTGAAGAAGATTGAGGAGAATGCAGGACTGAAGATCTACAATCTGGGAACTGGTGTGGGCTACAGTGTTCTGGACATCGTGAAGAACTTCGAAGCAGCTACCGGCGTGAAGATTCCTTACGTGATCAAACCCCGCCGTGCAGGCGATATCGCCACCTGCTATTCCGATGCTTCTCTGGCAGAGAGGGAACTTGGCTGGAAGGCTGAGAACGGCATCAAAGAGATGTGCGAAGACTCCTGGAGATGGCAGAAGAACAATCCGAATGGATATGAAGAATAATAAAACAATATTGAAACATACAAAGGGACATGGCCGGTGGGTCATGTCCTTTTGTGATTCTTAACGGTGAAAAATCTGAAGCGCCCGGAATACCTGCTCTACGGTATCCGCCATATTGGTCATGGCATTGTCGGTATGCATAGCCTCATCCAGGGATACCACGTTCCGCAGAATCGGGAAAAAGGCATCAATGCCCTCTGCGTTGCAGGCAACGGCCTCTTTGGCCACGCAGCCGGAAAAAGCAAGTACCGGTTTTTCATATTTTTTGGCAATCTTGGCAACACCGATGGGAGCTTTTCCCATAATCGTCTGACCGTCAAGGCGGCCTTCCCCGGTGATCACGACATCTGCATCCCGGATATATTTTTCCAGATGGGTTTCTTCCAGAATGATGTTTACACCGGATTCCAGAGTGGCATGGAAAAAGGTGAGAAAAGCAAACCCAAGGCCACCGGCAGCCCCAGCTCCTGCATGCGCGGGATTCGTTTCCGGAAAGCTTTTTCTGGCGAGTGCGGCATAGGAGGAAAGCCACTGATCCATCTGCTGGATCATGGCAGAATCTGCGCCTTTTTGCGGGCCGAAAACGGCGCTGCATCCCTGCGGACCGCAGAGCGGATTTGTCACATCACAGGCAATCCGAAACGCACACTCTTTCAGTTCCGGCAGTACATGGGAGTCTGAAATCACAGCCAGATCCCTTAAGCCCAGAGCACCATGACGTACCGGAACCCCTTCCTGATCCAGCAGGTCAAATCCCAGTGCCTGCAGCATACCGATTCCTCCATCGTTTGTGGCACTTCCGCCGATTCCTATAATAAAATGTCTGCAGCCTCTGGCAATGGCATCTCTGATGACTTCCCCAACCCCGTAGGTCGTTGTATACAAAGGATTCCGTTCGGTTTCGGAAAGGAGTGTAATCCCGGCAGCCCCGGACATTTCTATGACTGCAGTTTTTCCAGCATCCAGAATGCCATAACTGCAAAGTACCGGTTTTTCAAGAGGCCCGGTTACGCATACCTGTGTGCGTGTGCCGCCACAGCCAAGCGTCAAAGCGTCCACCGTGCCTTCGCCACCGTCTGCAAGTGGGCGGATGGCGATATCTGCATCCGGATATATGCGCCGGATTCCGGTAGAGGCAAGTCATGCTTCCTTTAAAAGAATCGATGGCAATAACAACGTTCATGTATACTCTCCTCCTGATATCTGATGGTTGTATTACAATGGTGTGCAGCACTGTCAAAGTTATTGCAATGTGTAAGTACGCGTATAATAAATTTTACAGCATTTTCTTACGACACCTGTCAGTATAACGACGCCAAGCATACCAAGAAAGGCTTCCAGGCTAAAATAGCAGACAATAAATCCGGCAGCGACAGCGAGTATAAGTGCAATCTGTACACTTTTCTGACTGGCGAGAGCCTCAATCTGCTGTGCGCGTTCATCATGGCGTTCGTTGTACAGACGTTTTAACAGTGCTTCATCTTTGAGCGCTTTGCTGTTTTTACAAAACTGCAGTATTACAAAAATTTCCACTACAATAACCAGACCAAGTACAAACCCATGCACAAATTCTGCAGAGTGCGGATTTGTGTAGGCAGAGGTCAGTACACCGGAGGTGTTGGTAC
>OLFZ01002664.1_pt1 | contig 11223 bp, 12 predicted proteins | sample 1604861 | NCBI WGS metagenome assembly OLFZ01 (sample SAMEA3888895, study PRJEB22519) | human gut metagenome | biome: human gut; feature: human-associated habitat; material: faeces | place: Denmark | collected 2011 | reverse complement strand
CATGAGTATAATAAGGTGGAAAAGGCAAAATATCTGGTAGAAAAAATGGCAGAGGGCACCAACATTGCCCTGATCACCGACGCGGGAACACCGGGAATTTCTGATCCGGGAGAAGAACTGGTAAGACAGTGCTATGAAGCAGGTATTCCGGTCACTTCTCTTCCAGGACCTGCAGCCTGTATCACCGCCCTTACCATGTCCGGGCTTCCTACCAGAAGGTTCTGCTTTGAGGCATTTCTGCCAGCAGAAAAAAGTGATAAAAAAGAGCGCCAGCGGATCCTGGAAGAACTGAAAAAAGAGACCAGGACCATGATCGTCTATGAAGCGCCTCATCATCTGGTGGCAACTTTAGAGGACCTGTACGGGGCACTGGGAAACCGGAAGATCACCATCTGCAGAGAACTTACCAAGAAGTTTGAAAGTGCCTTCCAGACTACCTTTGAAGAAGCACTGGCCCACTACGAAACAGAAGAACCAAAGGGTGAGTGTGTCATCGTCATTGCTGGAAAGCCGGTAGAAGAGATCCGTGAAGAAGAGATCCGCGCCTGGGAAGAGATGCCTATTGAAGAGCATATGGAGCATTATCTGTCACAGGGAATGGATAAAAAAGAAGCCATGAAGGCAGTTGCAAAGGACAGAGGAATATCTAAGAGAGATGTGTATCAGCAGCTGCTGTAATAAAATGTGCGTGATGCTGAAATATTCGCTCATGTTTTGTGTAATGAATTTAGAAGTAATTAAAAAAACTGCCGTAAGACCACGGATTTCATGGTCTTGCGGCAGTTTTAATTGTTTCTATGTAATTTACTCAGCTAACTTCAAACCAGCCAGCTTTGCCAGCGCCAGAATGGATGCCTTAGAAACTTTCTTTCCTTCATATTCAACCAGATCTTCTGTCCCCCCGGTGAAGATATCTGTGTTTGCTGCTTTTTTTAGGATGATGCAGTCATCCTGGACTGTGATCTCAAGGGCGTCTTTTACGTCCAGGTTCAGGCTTCTTCTCAGCTCGATAGGAAGAGTGATCCGTCCAAGCTCGTCCAGTTTTCTTATAACCCCTGTTGTTTTCATAATGAAATACCTCCTGTTTTGTTGTACTTTGCGAACCCCATACCGCTGCGATCCCTAACTTAAGGGACATCATGCATTGTTTACAATGTATAGTTAAAAAGTAGCAAATTTTGGAAATTAAGTCAATGATAAAGGGGGGATTATAAAAGAATACAGGAAAATACTGAACAGAAACGAAAAAACAGTTGATTAGATATTAAAAAAATATTTCTTGACAAAAGTTATCTATTCCTGTAGTATTACTTTGAAGTTCAAAGTATTTCTGCGGAAAGGTAAGAAAAATGACTACAAAAATTATAGGAACTGGTTCCTATGTACCGGCTCAGATCGTAACAAATGATGACCTGTCAAAGATCGTCGAAACCAATGACCAGTGGATCCGCAGCCGCACGGGGATCGGAGAGAGAAGGATCGCAACAGACGACAGTACATCAGATATGGCGGCGAAAGCAGCTGCGAGAGCCATTGAGCAGGCGGGAATTGATCCGGAGGAGATCGACCTGATCATCCTGGCTACTTCATCACCGGATTACTGCTTCCCAAATGGAGCCTGCGAGGTACAGGCGAAAGTTGGCGCAGTGAATGCAGCCTGCTTTGATATCAGTTCTGCATGTACTGGTTTCGTGTTTGCCTTAAGCACTGCACATGCCTATATTTCTTCCGGTCTTTATAAAACAGCCCTTGTGATCGGCGCTGACCTGTTAAGCAAGTTAGTAGACTGGACAGACAGAAGCACCTGCGTTCTCTTTGGAGACGGAGCAGGAGCAGCAGTGGTAACAGCAGCTGAAAATGGTATCATCGGTCTGAACATGCATTCCAACGGAGCCAAAGGCGGGGTACTGACCTGTGGAAGCCGTTCTACGGGAAACTTCTTATTAGGAAAGAAACCGGAGCTTGGCTACATGACCATGGAAGGACAGGAAGTGTTCAAATTTGCTGTAAAGCAGGTTCCAGAGTGTATCAAAGAAGTTTTGGAAGAAACCGGAAATACAGCAGAAGATATTGACCAGTTCATCATCCACCAGGCAAATTACCGCATCATTGAGTCCATTGCAAAACGCCTGAAAGTGGATCTGGAGAAATTCCCGGTGAACATGGAACACTATGGAAATACATCCGGCGCGTCCGTACCTATTTTACTGGACGAGTTAAACAGAGCCGGAAAGCTTAAAAACGGAGACAAGCTGGTGTTAGCCGGATTTGGCGCAGGTCTTACCTGGGGAGCTGTTTTACTGGAGTGGTAAACAGACAGTAATAAATAACGTAATATACACGCAGTGGCTTTGCCGCAGCGGATAAGTTAAATAAAAATATAAATTTTAATCAGAAAAAGGAGAACAATATCATGTTAGAGAAGATGAAAGAACTTATTGCAGATCAGTTAAGCGTAGATGCAGACAGCATCACAGAGGCTTCCTCTTTTAAGGACGATTTAGGAGCAGACTCCCTGGATCTAGAGGATGAGTATTCCGTAGAGATCCCTGCAGAGGACTTAGAGAACCTGGCAACTGTAGGCGATGTTATGAACTACTTAAAGAACAAAGGCGTTGAGGCTTAATTATAAGTAGACATGCTGCCAGGCGGCGGCAATGAAAGTCAGCTGCTCCGCGAAAAAGCGGAGTGTACATCAATAGCAACAGGGGGACGGCGTGCTTACTATGGAAGCACGCTGTTTCTACAAGGCTACGGGAAAATCCCGGAATTTTGGAGGAAAGAATGAATACAAGAATTACAGAAATGTTAGGAATCGAATATCCCATCATTCAGGGAGGAATGGCATGGGTGGCAGAGCACAACCTGGCTGCAGCCGTATCTGAGGCAGGCGGTCTGGGACTGATCGGCGGCGCAAACGCTCCTGGCGAAGTAGTCAGAGCAGAAAGGCAAGAGAGCTGACAAAGAAGCCTTTTGGTGTCAATGTTATGCTGTTAAGCCCACATGCAGATGACGTAGCAAAAGTAGTTGTAGAAGAAGGCATCAAGGTAGTTACCACAGGTGCCGGAAACCCTGAAAAATATATGGATATGTGGAAGGCCGCAGGCGTTAAGGTCATTCCAGTTGTTGCATCTGTTGCTCTGGCACGCCGTATGGAAAAATATGGAGCTGACGCTGTTGTTGCAGAGGGAATGGAGTCCGGCGGACATATCGGCGAAGAGACTACCATGACTTTAGTACCACAGGTTGCTGACGCTGTTTCTATCCCGGTGATCGCAGCAGGCGGTATTGGTGACGGAAGAGGCATTGCAGCTGCATTTATGTTAGGTGCAGAGGCAGTACAGATCGGTACCCGCTTCGTTGTTTCCAAAGAGTCTATTGTACATGAAAATTACAAGGAGCGTATCATCAAGGCAAAAGATATCGACTCCACTGTTACAGGAAGAACCCATGGACATCCGGTACGCTGCCTGAGAAACCAGATGACCAGAGAATACATCAAATTAGAGCAGGAAGGAAAGTCCTTTGAGGAACTGGAATACCTGACTTTAGGAACTTTACGCAAGGCAGTTCAGGAAGGCGATGTAAAGAACGGAACCGTTATGGCTGGTCAGATCGCAGGTCTTATTTCCAAAGAGCAGACCTGTAAGGAAATGATCGAAGAGATGATGGATCAAACAGAGAAACTTTTAGGTCGTTGTTAGGTACTTTTTGAACCGCTTTTAAACAGGGAGTAATGAACATGAGTAAGATCGCATTTATCTTCCCAGGTCAGGGCGCACAGACCTGCGGTATGGGAAAAGATTTTTATGAGCAGACAGAAACAGGCCGCAAGGTATTTGACAAAGCCACAGAGCTTTTAGGCTTCTCTGTTCCGGAGCTTTGCTTTGAGCCGAATGACAGACTGGATATTACAGAATATACACAGGCAGCTATGGTCACCACCAGCATTGCCATGATGAAGGTTTTAGAAGAAAATGGCATAAAACCAGACGTAGCAGCTGGTTTAAGCCTTGGCGAGTACTGTGCACTGGCAGCAGCAGGGGTTATGAGCGAAGAAGATGCCATTACAACGGTACGTCAGAGAGGCATCTTCATGCAGGAAGAAGTTCCTGCTGGAGAAGGCGCTATGGCAGCCATCCTGGCATTAGATGCAGCAGTGATCGAAGAAGTAACTGCTGATATAGACGGTGTATGGATCGCCAATTACAACTGTCCGGGACAGATCGTTATTTCCGGTAAGAAAGCAGCAGTAGAAGAAGCCTGTGAGAAGTTAAAGGCAGCAGGTGCAAAACGTGCTATTATGTTAAATGTAAGCGGCCCATTCCATTCAGGAATGTTAGTTGGCGCAGGCGAGAAGCTGGGAAAGGTTCTTGAAAACGTAGAGATTCACAAGCCGGTTATCCCATATGCAGCTAATGTGACTGCCCAGTATGTAACAGAGGCAGAACCTGTAAAAGATCTTTTAGTAAAGCAGGTTTCTTCTTCTGTAAAATGGCAGCAGTGTGTGGAAACCATGCTGGCAGACGGTGTGGATACTTTCATTGAGATCGGACCAGGAAAGACACTGGCTGGCTTTATGAGAAAGATCGACCGCAGCGTAAAAACATTAAACGTTGAGAAGTTAGAGGATATAGAAAAGGTAGTAGAAGCTTTAAAAGAGGCATAAAGGAGAATAAACATGCTGGAAGGAAAGATTGCACTGGTTACTGGCGCAAGCCGCGGAATTGGACGCCAGATCGCTAAAACGTTAGCGGCAAAAGGCGCATTTGTGATCGTAAATTATAATGGTTCTGCTGCAAAGGCAGAGGAAGTAGTAAAAGAAATCCAGGCAGCCGGAGGAAACGGACAGGCAGTTCAGTGCAATGTTTCCGACTTTGAAAGCTGCAAGGAAATGTTAGATGCAGTAGTGAAAGAGCATGGACGTCTGGATATCCTGGTAAATAACGCAGGTATCACAAGAGACAACCTGTTAATGAAAATGTCTGAGGAAGACTTTGACGCAGTGATCCAGACCAACTTAAAGGGCGTGTTCAACTGCACCCGTCACATTGCAAGACAGATGTTAAAGCAGAAGAGCGGCCGCATCATCAACATTTCTTCTGTATCCGGTGTATTAGGAAATGCAGGACAGGCAAATTACTGTGCAGCTAAGGCCGGCGTCATCGGACTGACCAAGAGTGCAGCAAAAGAGCTGGCAAGCCGCGGTATTACTGTAAATGCAGTTGCACCAGGATTTATTAAGACAGAAATGACCGATGTATTAAAGGATGATATCAAGAAAGCAATCATGGAAAATATTCCTATGAAGGCTTTTGGTGAGACGGAAGATATTGCAAATGCAGTTGCATTTTTAGCATCTGAGGAAGCACGCTATATTACCGGTCAGGTAATATCTGTTGATGGAGGCATGGCTATGTAGTAAAACAGCTTTCGCTGTTTCGTTACACCGCCAATCAGGCAAAAATAGAACAGGAGTCAAATATATGAATACAAGAGTAGTAGTAACAGGTATGGGCGCTATTACCCCAATTGGAAATAGTGTAGAGGCTTTTTGGACTGCAGTCAAGTCAAATACAGTAGGCATTGCACCGATCACTCATTTTGATACAGCTGATTTTAAGTGCAAACTGGCTGCAGAAGTAAAAGATTTTGATCCAAAGCAGTATATGGATCCAAAGACTGCACGCCGTATGGAGCCTTTCTGCCAGTTCGCAGTGGCAGCAGCAAAGGAAGCTCTGGAAACATCAGGCATTGACATGGAAAAAGAAGATCCTTTCCGTGTTGGCGTAAGCGTAGGATCCGGTATCGGTTCTTTACAGGCGTTAGAGCGTAATGAAAAGAGACTGTTAGAAAAAGGGCCTGGCAGAGTAGAGCCATTATTAGTACCTTTAATGATCAGCAACATGGCAGCAGGAAATGTTTCTATCCAGTTTGGTCTTAAGGGAAAATGCATCAATGTAGTAACTGCATGTGCAACTGGTACCCATTCCATCGGCGAAGCATTCCGTTCCATCCAGCATGGTGAGGCAGATGTAATGGTAGCAGGCGGTACAGAAGCAAGTATTACTCCAATTGGTGTGGCTGGCTTTACCTCCTTAACTGCATTAAACACCACCGATGATGTAAAGAAAGCATCTATCCCATTTGACCAGGACAGAAATGGTTTCGTTATGGGCGAAGGCGCCGGTATCGTTGTATTAGAGTCCTTAGAGCACGCACAGGCAAGAGGGGCTAAGATCCTGGCAGAAGTAGTTGGGTACGGTGCAACCTGTGACGCATACCACATTACTTCCCCTGCAGAAGATGGAAGCGGCGCTGCAAAGGCAATGGAATTTGCCATGAAGGATGCAGGAATTACCCCAGAGCAGCTTGATTATGTAAATGCTCATGGAACCAGCACCCATCACAATGACTTATTCGAGACAAAGGCTATTAAACTGGCTTTAGGCGATCATGCAAATAAAGTAAAGATCAACTCCACCAAGTCCATGATCGGCCACTTATTAGGCGCAGCAGGCGGTGTAGAGTTCATTACCTGTGTAAAGAGCATTGAAGACGGCTATGTACATCCAACGGTAGGTCTGGAAAATCCAGGTGAAGGCTGCGACTTAGATTACACCATGCATGAGGGCGTATCTATGGATGTAAATTATGCCATCAGCAACTCTTTAGGCTTTGGCGGACATAATGCCAGCCTGATCGTGAAGAAATTCACTGCATAAGGAAGGAGAACGTGGACATGAATATGGATGAAATCCTGACACTGGTTCAGGCTGTATCTGATTCAAAGCTGACCAGCTTTAAACTGGACCAGGGCGATATGCATATTTCCCTTAAGAAAGAGAAAGAAGAAGCAAAGATCATCACCGTTGGCGCACCTGGCGCTGTAGCAGCAGTTCCGGCTCCAAGTGCAGCACCTGTAGTCACTGCAGCTTCCGCAGGAGTAAGCACAGAAGCACCTGCAGCTGCACCGGAAGCAGCAGAAAGCCATGACATTGCTTCTGATAAAGTGATCACCTCCCCATTAGTAGGAACCTTCTACAGTTCTTCTTCCCCGGATGCAGAAAGCTTCGTAAAAGAGGGAGATACTGTGAAAAAGGGACAGGTACTTGGCATTATTGAAGCTATGAAGCTGATGAACGAGATCGAAAGCGAATATGACGGCGTTATTGAAGCGATCCTTGTAAATAATGAGGAAGTAGTAGAGTACGGACAGCCATTATTCCGTATTAAATAAGATGTCCTCCTGGAACCTTTCCAAATAAAAAAGGTTCCGGGAGAACATTGGTTCCGAGAGAAAATAGGAGGGCAACAACCATGTTAATGGGTATTAAAGAAATCCAGGAGATCATTCCGCACAGACATCCATTTCTCCTGGTAGACTGTATTGAAGAATTAGAGCCGGGCGTAAAGGCAGTTGGCTACAAATCTGTTACTTATGATGAGCCATATTTCAGAGGCCATTTCCCGCAGGAACCGGTTATGCCGGGCGTTCTGATCGTGGAAGCACTGGCTCAGACCGGCGCTGTAGCGATTCTTTCCCAGGAGAATTTCAAGGGAAAGACTGCATATTTTGGCGGCTTAAATAACGTAAAATTCAAGCACAAAGTAGTTCCGGGAGACCGTTTAAGACTGGAATGTGAGATCATCAAGCAGAAGGGACCGGTTGGCGTAGGAAAAGCAACTGCTACGGTAGACGGCAAGATCGCAGTTGTTGGCGAACTGACCTTTATGATCGGATAGATAATACTGGTCCATAGGAGATTTGAAATGTTTAATAAGATATTGATCGCAAACAGAGGTGAGATCGCAGTCCGCATCATCAGAGCCTGCCGTGAAATGGGCATTCGCACCGTTGCAGTTTACTCTGAGGCTGATAAGGATTGTCTTCACACTCTTCTGGCAGATGAAGCCATCTGTATTGGCCCGGCTCCTTCCAGCCAGAGCTATCTGAATATGGAGCGTATTCTCTCCGCAACTGTTGCAATGAAGGCAGATGCCATTCATCCGGGATTTGGATTTTTATCAGAAAATGCCCGTTTTGCAAAACTTTGCCAGCAGTGCAACATTACCTTTATCGGACCGTCTGCTGAGATCATCAACCGCATGGGAAATAAGTCAGAAGCCAGAAATACCATGATGCAGGCCGGAGTTCCTGTTGTTCCTGGAAGCAAAGAGCCTGTATACACAGCAGAAGATGGACTTGCCATGGCAAAAGAGATCGGTTTTCCGGTCATGATCAAGGCTTCTTCCGGCGGTGGCGGAAAGGGAATGCGTATTTCCAGAAGCGAAGAGGACTTTACAGAGCATTTTAATGCAGCTCAGTTAGAGTCTGTAAAGGGATTTTCCGATGATACCATGTATATTGAAAAATATATTGAAAAACCACGTCATGTGGAATTTCAGATCATGGGTGACAAATTTGGCCATGTTGTTCACTTGGGAGAACGTGACTGCTCCATCCAGCGCCGTCATCAGAAGGTAATGGAAGAGTCCCCTTGTGAGGTCATTTCCCCTGAACTTCGTAAAAAAATGGGTGAAGTTGCAGTAAAGGCAGCCAAAGCCGTGAATTACGAAAATGCAGGAACCATTGAGTTTTTGTTGGATAAAGACAAAAATTTCTATTTTATGGAAATGAACACCCGTATCCAGGTAGAGCATCCTGTAACAGAGATGGTTTCCGGCATCGATCTGATCAAAGAGCAGATCCGTGTTGCTGCAGGAGAGCCATTAAGTGTGTCACAGGAAGACATCCAGATCAAGGGACATGCCATTGAATGCCGTATTAATGCGGAAAACCCGAAAAAGCACTTTATGCCATGTCCGGGCCGCATTACCAACGTGCATATCCCAGGTGGAAATGGTGTCCGCGTGGATACACACATTTACAATGATTATAAAGTACCTGCCAACTATGACTCCATGCTTATGAAACTGATCGTTTACGATAAAGACAGGGCATCTGCCATTGCAAAAATGCGCAGTGCTTTAGGCGAGGTCATCATAGAAGGCATTGAAACAAATATTGATTTTCAGTATGAGATCCTGGAAAATGAGGCTTTTCAGAAGGGTGATACAGACACCGGATTTATTGAAAAGTATTTCCCGGACTACATAAAATGATTTTAATCTGGAAAAATCCTCCGCGACCAGGTCGCGGACGGATATTTATGATCCTGAATAAGGATAATGCAGAAAGGAAGTTGTCGTATGCTGCGCAACATGTTCAGAAAAACGTATACAAAAATAGATACCAAATACAGACCGGTAAGCCATGAAGGAGAAGAACCATCCATCCCGGAAGGCTTATGGCGCAAATGTAATAAATGCGGGCAGCCGATCTATGTGGAAGACGTAAAGAACAATTACTATGTATGCCCCAAATGCGGCGGCTACTTCCGTGTTCATGCTTACCGCAGGATCGAAATGCTTACCGATGTAGGAACTTTTGAGGAATGGAATAAAGAAATGCCATTTTCCAATCCTCTGGATTTTCCAAATTACGAAAAAAAGGTAGAAGCAGCCAGAGAAAAAACAAATCTGAATGAAGCCATTGTTATTGGAAAGGCAAAGATCGACGGAAATCCTGCTGTTGTAGGTGTCTGTGACGCCCGCTTTATCATGAGCAGTATGGGCCATGTAGTTGGGGAGAAGATCACTGAGGCAGTAGAACGTGCTACCAAAGAAAAACTTCCGGTGATCCTGTTTGCCTGCTCCGGCGGTGCCAGAATGCAGGAAGGCATTGTTTCCCTGATGCAGATGGCAAAGACTTCCGCAGCCTTAAAGCGTCACCATGAAGCAGGACAGCTGTTTATCAGCGTTCTTACAGATCCAACAACCGGCGGAGTAACTGCAAGTTTTGCAATGTTAGGCGATATCATCATTGCGGAACCAGGGGCATTGATCGGCTTTGCAGGCCCAAGAGTCATTGAACAGACCATTGGACAGAAGCTGCCGGAAGGCTTCCAGAGAGCGGAATTCCTGTTAGACCATGGCTTTGTAGACATGATCCTTCCACGTCAGGACCAGAAGCATGTGATCGGACGGATCCTTTACATGCATAGAAAACATGATATGGATGTGGAAGAGAACGGGGTTAAGACAGATATACCTGTAAATACCCTGGCAGCTCCACAGTCTCAGGAAAACACAGAAAAGAGTGCTTGGGATACAGTCCTTCTTTCCAGAAAGGCAGACAGACCCACCGCTCTTGACTATATCAACGCTGTTTTTGATGAATTTATGGAATTCCATGGAGACCGCTGCTTTAAAGATGACGGAGCCATTGTTGGCGGTATTGCCATGTTCCACGGCATGCCGGTGACTGTCATCGGACAGCAGAAGGGAAAGAACACCAAAGACAATATCCGTCGCAACTTCGGTATGCCGTCTCCAGACGGCTACCGCAAGGCGCTACGCTTAATGAAGCAGGCAGAAACCTTCGGACGCCCCATTATCTGCTTTGTAGACACACCGGGAGCTTTCTGCGGCCTGGAAGCAGAGGAAAGAGGTCAGGGAGAAGCCATTGCAAGAAATCTGTTTGAAATGTCGGATTTAAAAGTACCGGTGCTTTCTATCGTCATCGGCGAAGGCGGAAGCGGCGGTGCGCTGGCTATGGCAGTAGCAAACGAAGTATGGATGATGGAAAATGCCATTTATTCCATTTTATCACCGGAAGGCTTTGCGTCTATCCTTTATAAGGACAGTAAAAAGGCACCGGAAGCAGCCAGAGTCATGAAAGTGACCGCTGCTGATTTAAAGGAACTGGGACTGATCGAGCGGATCATACCGGAGGAAGAACCGGCAAATACAGATACACTGTACCGCATCGCAGGCTATATGGACCGGTCTATAATCGGATTTTTTGAAAAGTATTTGAAACTGTCCGGAGAAGAGCTGGCAGAACACAGATACGAAAGATTTAGGAGAATGTAATGAGTGGGATCAAAGCTTTAAAAATAGGAGATCTGGTACTGCAAAGACCAGTGATCCAGGGCGGTATGGGCGTAGGCATCAGCCTTCATAAACTGGCGGGAGCTGTAGCAGCTTCCGGCGGCATGGGACTGATTTCCACAGCACAGATCGGTTTTAGGGAACCTGATTTTAAGACCAACTTTGTAGAGGCAAATCTGCGCGCTATCAGGCGGGAGATGCAGAAAGCCAGAGAGATTGCGCCAAAAGGAGCTATCGGTTTTAATATTATGGTAGCCACCAAGCACT
>OLFZ01002662.1_pt1 | contig 11241 bp, 8 predicted proteins | sample 1604861 | NCBI WGS metagenome assembly OLFZ01 (sample SAMEA3888895, study PRJEB22519) | human gut metagenome | biome: human gut; feature: human-associated habitat; material: faeces | place: Denmark | collected 2011 | reverse complement strand
AGATTCAGGACGAAATGACCTATCCCGGTCAGGTGAAGATCACCGTCATCCGCGAAACCCGCGCCGTTTCGTACGCGAAATAACCGGATGTCGGCGGGACAGCTCCTACCGGCCATTTCGACACTCCTCCCCAAATCCCTCCTTACCAAAGGAGGGATTTTTTTATCCCCGGTCCGGTGAAGACGTCCGGGCGGCCGGCATTATCCGGCCATTCCGGCGAGCTGCTGCCAGATGGTCGCGGCGAAAAAGACGCCGAGTCCCGAACACATCGCCAGAAGCAGCATATTCATCACCCGCAGATCGGGTTTGGTGTTGCGGCGGAAATTGACGTCGATATACTCCTTGAAAAAGAGATAAAGCGCCGGCACCAGCGCGCTCGCCAAAAGCAGGTCTTCGGGAATGCCGAAAAAGTAAACCTTCGAAAAGCCGATCAGCGACCAATGGCACAGAAACAGCACGACGAACAGATTGATCCGCTTCGAGAACGAGAGCATCAGTCCGATGGTAAAGATCGCCACCGTGCAGGGCATGACGGGCGAGGTGGTCATCGGGAAATCCAGTCCCCGCAGATGGGATATCAGCGGATAGAGGAACGGCATCAGGTAGAGCGCAAAAGCGAATTTGTCGTGTTTGTACGTCCGTTCGAACGTCGTGTAACCGACGACCGCGTCATAAATCCACACGGCGGCCATGACGCCCCAGAAAAACGCCATGACTCCGCTGTAAGCCCGCGCATCGCACGACACGAGGTAATAGGCGACGGCGATCCACGCATTGAGAAACGCCAGAAAACATTTCATTGCGGTTTTCATCCGGTGCGTCGGGCGCAGATAGAGACGCGCCGTCAGGACGACGGCCGCCAGCACGATGAGCGCCTGCACGGGCCAAGTCATCGTATTGTAGTCTGCGATAGTTTGCCAAAAGAGTTCCATAATCAGCTGCGAATCTGTTTTTTATTGCGTGTCAGCGAATGTGCGCGTTTGTTGAAGAGGAAAATCGGCGCGGCGGCTCCCGCAGCCAGCATGAAAATCACGCTGAAGGTAACGAATCCGTTGCGGACGATGGCCGCCAGATACCCCGCGGCTGCGGGATCGTCGAGATTCTGCATGAACATAATCATCGAAAAAACCGTCTTGTAGGCATACATGCCGGGGATCATCGGCAGCAGCGCGGGGATGAACAGCACCGTCATCGGGCAGTGGATACGGCCTCCCAACAGCAGGCTTCCGATACCGATCGCCACCGAAGCGCACAGCGACGCCGAAGCGATATCCACGCCTGTGTCCATCAGGCAGAAACGCAGGGCGTGCCCCACGGCGGCCAGCAGGGCGATCGCCGGAAACGCCCGCATCGGAGGATCGGACACGGCTCCGAATCCGACAGCCGCCACCGCGGCGAAAAATCCGTCCGAAAGAATGGCGAGCAGCGTCATAGCAATCCGTTTTTAACGATCATCAGGGTACATGACAATCCGACGGCGATGCATACGATCAGCATCAGCGCCGACGTCAGGCGGGCGATACCGTTCAGCACATGCCCCTCGACGATGTCGATCACGCCGTTGATAAGCGGCACCCCCGGAATCAGGTAAAGCACGCTCGTGGCGATGGCGACCTCCGAAGTCGTATCGAAAATCATCGCCACCGAAGCGTACATCGAAGCCGCGAAGGCCGACGCGATAAAGATGACATAGTGATTGAAGCCCTTGGCCTGCATCCGCTGCTTGAGGTAGAATCCGAGCAGCGTGGCGGTAAAGACGATGCCTACCGCACACCACTCCCCGCCGAAAAGCCGGCAGAAGGATGCGTTGGCCAGTCCGACGAGAATCAGTGTGAAAATCGGGTCCAGACGAGGCCGGGCGACGATCTCGTCATAGCGGCGCCGAATCTCTGCAAGGGACAGGCGGAGGTCGCAGGCGTCCCAGCTCAGGGCGCTGAGTTCCGAATTCAGCTCGAAGCTGATCGGCAGCGGCGGAATGTCCGCCACCTCGCTGTAAACCCGTCCGCTCTCGTCGTCGTAAACCGAGAAGGTCACCACCTTCTGAAAGGCCGACACCATGACGCGCACGCCGAGCGCCTCGCCCAGACGCTTCGTATTGCGCACCACGCGCGAGGTATGCACTCCGGACCCCATCAGCCGGGTGGCATACTCCGCAACGAACTGCGTGACAGCTTTCAATTCCGCTTCCGACTTCATTTTCCCTAACTTTACCGGTGCAAAGATAGTGAAAAGCCCGAACAAAACTAAAAATTTTAATATCTTTCCGATGCCGCACTTCCCGCCAAATGCTTATTTTTGCACCATGCAACCATCCGAAGAGCTGAGAATCTATATCGAAACGGAGATCATCCCCCGTTACGAATCCTTCGACGCGGCGCACGGCACGGACCACGTCCGCACGGTCATCGCCCAGAGTCTCGATCTGGCGCGGCATTACGACGTCGATGCGGACATGATCTACGCCGTCGCCGCCTATCACGACACGGGGCTGGCCCGCGGCCGGAAGTTGCACCACATCCATTCGGGCGAAATCCTGCTCGCCGACACGGAGCTGCGGCGCTGGTTCACCGCAGAGCAGCTGGCCGTCATGCGCGACGCCGTCGAGGACCACCGGGCCTCGTCCGACCATGCACCCCGCACGATCTACGGACGCATCGTCGCCGAGGCCGACCGCTGCATCGACCCCGCGACCGTGCTCCGCCGTACGGTGCAGTACGGTCTGTCCCACTGCCCCGCACTCGACCGCGAGGGACACTTCGAACGCTGTCTTGCGCACCTGCGGAAAAAGTACGCCGAAGGCGGTTACCTCCGGCTCTGGATTCCCGAATCGGACAACGCCCGCAAACAGGAGGAGCTGCGGGCGCTGATCCGCGACGAAGCCCGTCTGCGCGCGGCCTTCGATGCGGTCTTCGACCAAGAGACCGCCCGATAAACCGCCCCGCACTGCGCACTCCCGCGGCCCTTTATATATAAAAATAGGTATCTTCGGGGAATTGTTGCAGCCCCGTTAAAATTCGGCGACCGGGGTGTTAATTCCCCGGATTGCCGCTTGTTTTTCGAAAGATTATGCTTATCTTCGTCATAGCATCTTCCGCACCCACCCTCTTTTTTCAGAGCAGATCCGAGTGCTGCAGGGAAAGGCATGCTGTTTCCGGAACGTAGTCCCGACAATGAAAGAATCCGTTTATAACACCTTCGTCAATTGCGATCCGCAAGAGCAGGACCTGCTCAGGCAGCTCATCCGCGGCGACATCGCGGGTTACGAGGTGCTGTTCCACAAATACTACCCGACGTTCTTCGCCTTCATCAAGGGCATGACCAAAGAGACCGCCGTTGCGGAGGACATCGCGCAGAATATCTTCATGAAAGTTTGGCTGAACCGCGAAAAGCTGGATGCGGCCAAATCCATCCGCAACTACCTTTTCGTGCTGGCCAAACACGAGATATACAACTACTTCCGCACCAAGAGCCGCACGTTCACGACCCTAAAGGAGGCTATCGCGCAGACCGAAAGCAAGGGGGGGGGAAACCTGCCTTCGCGGAACGAGATCGAGGAGAAGCTCGATCTGGCGGAGACTGCCGAGCAGGTCGAGACCATCGTCGGAAAGATGCCCCCGCAGCGGCAGCAGATTTTCCGCATGTCGCGTTTCGAGCACATGCCGAGCAGGGAGATCGCCGAACAACTGAACCTGTCGGTACGCACCGTGGACAAGCATCTTGAGCTGGCGCTGAAGGAGCTGCGCAAATACCTCAACATCATTCCGGCCATCATCGTCTTTCTGGACATCCTGCCCTGAAATTTCCCCGATAAATCTTCCGGCCCCGTTACGTAGTGCGGGGCTTTCGTTTGTTCTTTATGTAGTAACCGGCAGCATCGGGCCGCCGATAAAACGCATGAAGAGATGAACAAACCGACATTAGATAAAGTCCGGAATTACTTCTACGGCCGCTGCAACGACGGCGAGGAGGTCCGCATCCAGCAATGGTTCGCCGACAACGGCAATTCGTCCGAAGCCGACCGGCTGCTCGGCGCCCTGCTCGACGAGGTGCGGAGCGAAAACCCCGCACTGGCGCAGGCGGCGTTCGAAGAGTTCTGCCACCGCATCGGCCATTCCGTTCCGGCGCGCACCGCACCACGCCGTCTGACGACCGTCGTCCGGTGGACGCAGCGGATCGCCGCCGTGCTGATCGTCCCGCTGCTGATCGCGGTCTCGCTCCTCTACACCAAGACCGCGCACACTCCCGAATGGGAGGAGGTGCTCGTGCCGGCGGGCCAGCGCAGCGAGCTGCGCCTTGCCGACGGAACGCTCCTGTGGCTCAACTCGGGCACCCGCGTAACCTATCCGACCCACTTCAACGGCCGCCAGCGCAAAATCTTCGTGGACGGCGAGGTCTACGCCGAAGTCATGCACGACAAGCGGCATCCCTTCGTCATTTCGGCCGGCGACGTCGAGGTCGAAGTCCTCGGCACCAAATTCAACATGCGGGCCTACAACAGCGACCAGCTGGTCGAAGTGGCGCTGGTCGAGGGCAGCGTGCGTTTCGACGTGAACAGCGACAAATGCGACGACGAGGTCGTCATGGTCCGCAACGACGTCGCGCAGTACGACCGCCTGACGGGAGCGCTGGAAATGACCTCTTTCCAGAGCGAAAACTATAAATCGCGCGCCACGGGCGGCGGCTTCTACTTCTTCAACGAGTCGCTCGACGGCATCACCGCACAGCTGGCCCGCTGCTTCGACCAGAAAATCATCATCACCGATCCCGAACTGGCCGGCGTGCGCTTCTACGCCTTCTTCACCAACAACGAGTCGCTGCTCAAGATCCTCGGCACGCTCAACACCGACAAATCGATGTCCATCCGCGAACGCAACGACGTGATCTACATATCCCGAAAGAAATAACCGCGAAACAGCAACAAAAAACTACAACATTAAAACTTCAACCTATGAAAAAACTTTACAATCGAACCGCACTTTTCCATGCGCGTGCGATCGTGGGTTTGTTCGCACTCTGCCTGCTGGCGCTTCCCAGCCCGGCTCTGGCGCAGGCGATCGACCTCAAACTCACGAATGTAACGGTCAAGGAGGCCATCGAAGCCCTCAATCAGCGGGAGAACTACTCCGTGGCCATCAAATCGGCCGGCGTCGACATGCAGCGCCGCGTCAGCATCTCGGCGCAGAACGCGTCGATCGACGAGGTTCTGGCCCAGATCTTCGCCGATCAGGACATCACCTACACGATTACGGGCAAAAGCATCTCCGTAACCAAGGCAGCTCCGAAGAGCCTCGCCGCGGATAAGAACCAGCTCAAAGGCGTGGTGAAAGACAATCTGGGGCTGCCCGTTCCGGGTGCCACGATCATCGTGGACGGCACCAACAACGGCACCACCACGATGAGCAACGGCGACTTCTCGCTGGAGAACGTCAAGCTTCCGGCGAAGCTCGTCATCTCGTTCATCGGCTACCAGCCCCGGACGGTCGAAGTCAACTCCTACGCCGCCATCGACATTACCCTCGTGGAAAGCTCGGCGGCCATCGACGAGGTGGTCGTGGTCGGCTACGGCCAGCAGAAGCGCGTGAACGTCACGGGCGCCGTGGGCACCATCAGCGGCAAGGACCTCAACAACCGTCCCGTGACCAATACGGCCGCAGCCCTGCAGGGCGCCGATCCGTCGCTGCTGCTGACGCTCGGCAGCGGCTCGATCGAAGGCAAGAACTACGACGTCAAGATCCGCGGCGCAGTATCGCTCAACAGTGGCAGCCCGCTGGTGCTCGTCGACGGCATCGAAGCGTCGCTGGCGCAGGTCAACCCCAACGACATCGAATCGGTATCGGTGCTCAAGGACGCTTCGGCCTGCTCGATCTACGGCGCCAAGGCTTCGGCCGGCGTGGTGCTCATCACCACCAAGAGCGGTAAGGCCGGCACGCTGAAAGTCAATTACAACGGCCGCTACGGCGTGTCGTGGAACACCACCTCGACCGACTTCATCACGTCGGGATACGACTACGTGAAACTCACCAACGAATTCTGCTACCCATCGAAAGGCTATGTGGGCTGGAACTACACGGACGAGGAGATGCAGATGCTCTACGACCGCCGCAACGACAAGACCGAGCATCCCGACCGCCCGTGGGTCATCACCGACAGCAACGGCAAATACCGCTATCTGGGCAACTTCGACTGGTACGACTACATGTTCAAGCGCAGCCGTCCCGAAACCGAGCACAACATTTCGCTCACGGGCGGCAACGACAAGATCAACTACTACGTCAGCGGCCGCTACCTCTACCGTGAAGGCCTGTTCAACCATGGCGCCGAGGATATCTACAACGGCTACTCGTTCCGCACGAAGATCGCCGCCGAAGTAACGCCGTGGATGCACTACTCGAACAACATCAGCATGGAGGTGACCGACTACAAATACGGCGGTTACTGGGAGCAGGACGGTTCCGAAGAGCTCAACTCCAACGGCATCCTCTTCAACGTGGCCAACAACATCAGCCCGACGTTCGTTCCGGTCAACCCCGACGGCACCACGTTCGTTTATTCCAACGGCATCCAGTTCGCCAACTCGCCGATCGCCAGCGGACGCGGCGGCGTATTCGCCGACGGACGCAACAAGAACTCGCGCAAGAACAACTACTACATCATCACCAACCGGGTGACGTTCGACCTCACGCGCAACAAGGATCTGAAACTCAACGCCGACTACACCTACCGCCGCCGCGACAACCTCGGAGCCTACCGCTCCTATCCGACGGCCAACACATGGAACGCGACGCAGACCGCCGTGGTCGATTTCACCAACGGTTCGATCTACGACTTCTATCAGGAGGACCGCTACTACTATAACGGCCATGTGGTCAACGCCTACCTCGATTACGGCCACTCGTGGGGCAAGCACAACTTCTCGGCCGTAGCCGGCGGCAACTTCGAGGACTTCCGCTCGTCGAAACTGAGCGTCCGCCAGAAAGGGTCGCTGAGCGAGAAGCTGAGCTTCATCAACATGGCGCAGGGCGAGATCGAACGCTGCGTCGAGTCGAATACGGCCTACCGGACGCTGGGTTATTTCGCCCGTGCGAACTACGACTACGCCGGCAAGTACCTTTTCGAAGTATCGGCACGCTACGACGGTTCGTCGCGCTTCGCCGCCAACGACCGCTGGGGCTTCTTCCCCTCGGCATCGGCCGGATGGCGCATCTCGGAGGAGAAATTCTGGGAGCCGATGCGCAACTGGTGGGACAACGCCAAGGTGCGCTTCTCGTACGGCTCGCTCGGCAACCAGCAGGTGTCGAACTACTACTACATCGAAACGATCTCGACCGGCCAGCTGGGCTACACCTTCAACGGCACGGAAAAGGCCAATTACGCCTCGGCGTCGAACCCCATCAGCGACGGACTTACGTGGGAGACGGTCGTAACCTACAACCTCGGTTTCGATCTGGGCTTCCTCAAAAACCGCCTCAACGTCACGGCCGACCTCTACATCCGCGACACCAAGGACATGCTCACCACGTCGCTCACGCTGCCCGACGTCTTCGGAGCGCCCTCGCCCAAGGAGAACTGCGCCGACCTGCGCACCAAGGGCTACGAAATCACCGTCAGCTGGCGCGACCGCCACATGGTGGCCGGCAAACCCTTCTCCTACGGCATTTCGGCATCGCTGGGCGACTACAAGTCCAAGATCACCAAGTATAAGAACGACGACATGCTGCTCACCGACCATTACGTGGGCGAGACGCTCGGCGAACTCTGGGGCTACCGCACCGACGGACTGTTCAAGACCGACGAGGAGGCGGCACGCTATCAGGCGCAGATCAACGACAAGGCGGTCAACAACCGCGTCTACACCAGCTCCGACGCTTCGGCGGCGCACCTCATGGCGGGCGACGTCCGTTTCCGCGACCTCGACGGCAACAACATCATCAACAACGGCGACGGTACGGTCAAGAATCCGGGCGACATGCGCGTCATCGGCAACAGCCTGCCGCGTTACACCTACTCGATCCGCGGCGACCTGAACTGGAACGGCTTCGACTTCGGTCTTCTTCCAAGGCGTCGGCAAGATCGACTGGATGCCCAGCGCCAACTGCTACTATTTCTGGGGTCCCTACAGCTTCCCGACCACCACGTTCATCGCCAAGGACTTCGAACGGCTGGCGTGGAGCGAGGACAACCGCAACACCTACTTCCCCCGCCGGCGCAGCTACCAGACTTCGAGCGCAGGTTCGATGAACGTCAAAACCGACCGCTACCTGCAGGACGCCTCGTACATCCGCCTGAAGAACATCACGCTGGGTTATACCATCCCGATCAACAAGCGCATCCTCGAAAAGGTCCGCGTATACGTATCGGGCGAGAACCTCGCCTACTGGTCGCCCCTGAAGCGCTACAGCAAGACGGTCGATCCCGAAGTAGCCACGACCAGCGCCACCAACGACTGTCTGTATCCCTATTCGCGGACCTTCTCCGTAGGCGTGGACATCACCTTCTAAACTAACCGGAAAGCATTATTTCGATCAACCATGAAAACTATCAGCAAAATATTGATATTCGTTTCGATGAGTCTGGCACTGTCGGGCTGCGACGACTTCCTGACCAAGGAGCCGGAAACGAACCTTTCGCCCAATACGTTCTTTTCGAGCGAAGCGGAGCTGGAGCTTTGGACCAACCGCTTCTACAGTCTCTTCGCAGGTCCCGACACCGATGGCATTCAGGTCTCCGACATCCAGATCGCCAAGAACCTCAGCTCCGTACAGCAGGGCACGCGCTCCCCGGCCACCGAAAACTGGGGCACAAGCGCATGGGCCTACCTGCGTTACATCAATTACTACCTCGAACGTTCGGGCAACTGCTCTGACGAGACTGTCCGCCAGCGCTACGACGGCGTCGCCTATTTCTTCCGCGCGCTGTTCTACTTCGAAAAGGTGCGCAAATACGGCGACATCCCCTATTACGACTTCGTGATTCCGTCGAACGACTGGGCTTCGCTCAAACGGCCGCGCGACAGCCGCGGATTCGTGATGAAGAAGGTCATGGAGGACCTCGACCGCGCCATCACGGACCTGCCCGACAACTGGCCGAGCGACGCGCTCTACCGCCTGAGCAAAAACGCCGCCCGCGCCATGAAGGCCCGCGCCGCGCTCTACGAAGGCACCTTCCGCAAGTACCATTCGCCGGAGCCGTCGTCCGACAAGCCGTGGCAGAACGACGTCTACAACGCCGACAACAAGTTCCTGCGCGAAGCCGCCGCGGCAGCCAAGGAGATCATGGACAAAGGTCCCTTCTCGCTCGTGACGGGCGACGTGAAGACCGCCTACCGCTCGCTGTTCACCAGCGCCGGGCTGCTGACCCAAGAGGTGATCTTCGGCCGCGAATACAGCAAGGAGCTTTCGGCCTTCCACGAAACCAGCTGGTATTACTATTCGCCGACCTACGGCACCAAGATCGCCATGACCAAGAAGTTCATGAACACCTACCTCACGACCAAGGGCACGCCCTTCACCGACATCGACGGCTACAAGACCGTCGACTTCATCCACGAATTCGACGGCCGCGACGCCCGCATGGCGCAGACGGTCATCAGCCCCTCGTACCAGATGAAGATCAGCGGCCGCACGGTGCCCTATTCGCCCAACTGGAAGGTGACCCGCACGGGCTACCATCCGATCAAGTGGTCGATCGACGACGATGCCGACAACGTGCTTTCGAAAGCGGCCAGCTGGAACTCGCTGCCGATCATCCGTTACGCCGAGGTGCTGCTCAACTATGCCGAAGCCAAGGCTGAGCTGGGCGAAATGGACGCCGCCGTCTGGGATCAGACCATCGCGCCGCTGCGCAACCGCGCCGGCGTGACGTCGGTCATCCCCGCCAAGGCCGATCCCTACATGGAGGCTTATTTCCTCAATACGGTGACCGACAAATGGATTCTCGAAGTGCGCCGCGAACGGGGCATCGAGCTTTGTCTCGAAATGGGTCTCCGCTGGGACGACGACATGCGCTGGCACATGGGCGACCTGCTGACGAGCGACAACAACCCGTGGACGGGCATCTACATCGGCAGCACGAGCTATACCTACGACTACACGGGTCTCAGCACCGACGACAACGGCGATCCCGTGCCCGACTTCTACATCCGTCCGGGCGAGGACACCGAACATTCGATCGCCATTTCGAATACGGGCGCCAACCAGACCTTCTCGCTCAACGGCGAGGGCAACATCGTCTGGGAATACCGGCGCGTGTGGAGCGAGAAGAAGTACCTGCGTCCGATTCCGCTGACGGCGATCACGCGCAACCCCAATCTCGAACAGAACGCGCTCTGGAAGTAAGAGGACAATAAAAACGACAAGATATGAAGACAAGAATCATGTTATTCTGCTGCATGGCGGCCACGCTTCTGCTGGCGTGCAGCAACGACAAATCGGACGGCGAGGGCCGCGAACCCGGCGTCGAGACCGAGCTCAACGGCACGCAGCTCGGCGAGGGCACGACCCTCTACGGACTGGTGACCGACACGTCGGGCAACCCCGTGCAGGGCGTGGTGGTGTCGGACGGCTACAACTGCGTGGAGACCGACGCCAACGGCGTCTATCAGATGATCCGCTACAAGAAGGCGCGCTTCGTCTGGTACAGCACGCCGGCAGGGTACGAAATCAACACCTCGGCGGACAACTATCCGCTGTACTATGCCGAAATCGTCCACAAAAACATCGCCGACCGCCACGACTTCGTGCTCAAGCCGCTGGCGGCTCCCGAAACCGACTTCACGCTGCTCTGCATCGCCGACCCGCAGTGCGCCAGCACGGCCGACATCAGCCGTTACGTCAACGAGACCATTCCCGACATCGAGGCGACGGTCGAAACGTTCAAGGCCAAAGGGCGCGCCGTGTACGGCATCACGCTCGGCGACATCGTCTTCGACACACCCGACTTGTGGAGCAACATGAAGGAGGCGATGGCCAACCGCAACCTGACGATCTTCCAGACCATCGGCAACCACGACCACCTGAAGACCGAGACTTCGGACGATAAGGCCGCCGCCAACTTCGAATCGCAGTTCGGACCGCGCAACTACTCGTTCAACCGCGGCAACGCCCACATCGTCTCGATGGACAACGTCTTCTACGTCGGCGGCAGCACCCCGTCGAGCAACTACAAGGGCGGCATCACCGACAGGCAGCTCGAATGGCTGCGCCAGGACTTGTCGCACGTAGACAAGGACAAGCTCGTGATCTT
>OLFZ01002658.1_pt1 | contig 11258 bp, 9 predicted proteins | sample 1604861 | NCBI WGS metagenome assembly OLFZ01 (sample SAMEA3888895, study PRJEB22519) | human gut metagenome | biome: human gut; feature: human-associated habitat; material: faeces | place: Denmark | collected 2011 | reverse complement strand
TCCGAGTGCCCGTTCAGATCCCACACTACACGGTTATACGGCAGGATCGTCAGTTCATCCTCTGAGAACAGTACGGAGAGGAAGTAGTTGAACGGGGCGTCCTTCGGCGCGTCCGGGTGTTCCGCCCTGCGCTTTAAGGCAACCTTCACGGCAGAAGCCGCGCGGTGATGACCGTCTGCGATATATGTCGCCGGGAGCTTTTCAAATTCCTCCCGGATCTCTTTTATCATATCACCGGATCCGATTTTCCATACCCGGTGTCTGATTCCATCCTCTGAGATAAAATTATAAAGCGGATTCTCCTCTTTTGCAAGTGCAACCAGTTCTTTTAAGCGTTTTACCGGGCGATATGCGAGAAAAATCGGTCCGGACTGGGCGTCCATCACATCGATATGGCGGATCCGGTCCAGTTCCTTCTCCTCTCTCGTGTTCTCGTGCTTCTTGATCACGCCGTTTACATAGTCATCTACGCTTGAGCATGCCACGATTCCTGTCTGGGAATGATCGTTCATCGTGAGTTCATAGAGATAGTAGGTCTCATTCGGATCTTCCACATAGTTTCCGTCCTTCACCCATTGTTCGAAAAGATCCTTTGCGTGGGCATAGACCTCCGGCGCGTACATGTCCGCCGTGTCCGGGAATCCCGTCTCCGGGCGGTCGATGGCGAGGAAGGAAAGCGGATGAGACTTCACCTCTCGCTTTGCCTCCTCCCTGTTGTATACATCATACGGAAGTGCCGCGATCTCTGCCGCATGTTCTGCTGCCGGGCGCACGCATGAAAACGGTCTCACTACTGCCATGCCTGTTACCTCCCCATATTATTTTTATCCTGCCTCTATATTACACTCAATTCTCTATAAACGCAATTCATCCATGACGATTTTTCGTACATGGATGAATTACAATTACATTTCACAGCTGCCATCTTCTTATGCAGCCGTATTATTCTCTTTTCGACTATATTTTTTAGCCCTTGATCACACGGACCTTATACATTCCGCTGATCTTTTCAAGATGGGAAACCGCCTCCGCTTTCGCCGGATCTTCCAGATCAAGAAGTGTGTACGCGTACTTGTCACGGCTCTTGTTTGTCATGTTGGCGATGTTGATTCCCTCAGCAGCCAGGATTGAAGTGATCTGTCCGATCATGTTCGGAACGTTCGCGTGGAGCAGACCGATCCTTCCTGCAACCTGGCAGATTCCCATGTCGCAGGCCGGGTAGTTCACAGAGTTCTTGATATTACCATTTTCTAAGTAATCCATCCGCAGCCATCACCGCGCAGTTGTCCTCGGATTCCTCCGTGGAAGCGCCAAGATGCGGTGTAGCGATCACGCCTTCCATTGCAGAAGTCTTCGCGTTCGGGAAGTCGGTGATGTATTTCTTCACCTTTCCGCACTTTAACGCCTCTGCCATATCATCATCATTTACAAGCAGGTCTCTCGCGTAGTTTAAGATCACGACGCCGTCCTTCATCTGGTCAAAAGCATTCTTGTTGATCATTTCCTTCGTGGAATCGAGAAGCGGCACATGGACAGTGATGTAATCGCAGTCTTTGTAGATCGTATTCACATCCATAATGTGCTTTACAGATCGGGACAGCATCCACGCCGCATTTACGGAGATAAACGGATCATAGCCGTAAACTTCCATTCCGAGAGCCGCGGCAGCGTTTGCGACCTCACAGCCGATCGCACCGAGACCGATGACGCCGAGCTTCTTACCCATGATCTCGCAGCCGGCATAGTGTTTTTTCTGCTTCTCAACTGTCTTTGCGATATTCTCGTCTGATGCATTCTCCTTTACCCAGTTATAACCACCCATCAGGTCTCTGGATGCGAGCAAAAGTCCTGCAATGACAAGTTCCTTTACACCGTTTGCATTGGCGCCCGGTGTATTAAATACTACGATTCCTTTCTCTGCACACTTGTCAAGTGGGATGTTGTTGACACCCGCACCGGCACGTGCGATTGCAAGCAGATTATCGGAAAGCTCTAAGTCATGCATAGCTGCACTTCTGACAAGTACCGCGTCTGCTGCTGCAAAATCGTCTACTACTTCATATGTATCATTGAACAAATCCATACCGCAGGCTGCGATCGGATTCAAGCAATTAATCTTAGCCATTTTCTTCTCTCCCTTATTATGAGTTCTTCTCCTCGAAGTCCTTCATGAATGCAACTAACTTCTCAACACCCTCGATTGGCATTGCGTTGTAGATACTTGCACGCATACCACCGACCGTTCTGTGTCCCTTCAGGTTTACAAAGCCTGCGGCTGTTGCTTCCTTTACGAACTTGGCATCGAGTTCCTCGTTGCCTGTTACGAACGGAACATTCATCAGGGAACGGTCTTCCTTTACGACTGTTCCGTGGAACATCTTAGAAGAATCTAAGAAGTCATACAGGATAGCTGCCTTCTTCTCATTATGGATCTTCATTGCGGAAAGTCCGCCCATTTCCTTTACCCACTTGAACACCAGACCACAGATGTAAATGCCGTAGCATGGAGGTGTGTTGTACAAGCTGTCATTGTCTGCCTGTGTCTTGTACTTCAGCATTGTCGGGCAGTAAGTCGGAACATCGTCACGGATCAGATCCTCACGGATGATTACAACAACGACACCGGCTGGTCCTACGTTCTTCTGTACACCGAAGTAGATCAGACCGTAATCAGATACATTGACTGGCTGTGACAGAATATCGGAAGACATATCAGCTACAAGGATCTTGCCCTTTGTGTTCGGAAGCTTCTTGTAAGTAGTTCCGTAAATTGTATTGTTATGGCAGATATACACATAATCTGCATCCTCGGAGATCGGAAGATCAGAGCAATCTGGAATATAGCTGAAGGTCTTGTCAGCCGATGATGCAACGACATTTACCTTTCCGTACTTCTTTGCTTCTTCGCATGCCTTCTTTGCCCACTGACCGGTAATGATATAGTCAGCAACACCATTTTTCATCAGGTTCATCGGGATTGCAGCAAACTGCTGTGATGCACCGCCCTGCAGGAACAGCACCTTGTAATTGTCCGGAATATCCATCAGATCGCGAAGGTCTTTTTCTGCTTCTTTGATGATGTTATCGTACACTTTCGAGCGATGACTCATCTCCATTACGCTCATGCCGGAACCTTTGTAATCCAGCATCTCATCTGCTGCCTGCTTCAACACTACTTCCGGTAATACGGAAGGACCTGCTGAAAAGTTAAATACTCTTGCCATGTTTCCTCTTCCTCCTACTTATTATCTAAATCCTGCTGGTCAAAACAGGTTTCCAAAGCTGCTCCTGCAGCAACCATTGGCCATACCTTATCATCCTTACCGATGATACAATCAATCACAACCGGCTTATTTAACTCGATTGCCTGCTTCATGGCATCCTCAAACTCCTGAAGATTTGTAGCTCTGAAACCGGTCGCTCCAAGTGCATCCGCTACCTTCACGAAGTCAACCGAATCATCTAAGATTGTATTCGAATAACGCTTATCGTAGAACAATGTCTGCCACTGACGCACCATACCAAGCACATGGTTGTTGATTACAACCTGGATGATCGGCACATTATAACGGCTTGCCGTAGCGATCTCGTTCATATTCATACGGAAACATCCGTCTCCCGCAATGTTGATTGCCACACGGTCCGGACGTCCGTACTTGGCACCGATACAGGCACCAACGCCGTAGCCCATTGTTCCGAGTCCGCCGGATGTAAGAAGCTGTCTAGGCTCTTTGAATTTATAATACTGGGCTGCCCACATCTGATGCTGTCCTACATCCGTTGTGATTGTTGCATTGCCCTCTGTCAGCTCATAGATCTTGTTGATGATCGCCGGTCCCGAGAATTCATTCATATCTGCATGATCCGGATACTGTTCTTTGAGTGCATCAATCTGTGCTCTCCACTCCGGTTTCTTAGACGCCTTGATTCTGGTAGAGATCATCTTCAGTATTTCTTTGGCATCACCGACAACACTTGCATCAACTTCCACATTCTTATTGATTTCTGCAGCATCAATATCAATATGTAAAAGCTTTGCCTGATTTGCAAACTTACTTGCATTACCGGTTACACGGTCTGAGAATCTCGCACCAACGACAATCACAAGGTCTGCCTGATTGATACCAAAGTTTGAAACCTTGGTTCCATGCATACCGATCATTCCCGTGTAACGGTCATCCGTTCCCGGAAATGCACCCTTACCCATCAATGTATCACAGACAACTGCATCAATTTTCTCTGCAAATTTTTTCAGTTCCTTGGACGCATCTGCCGCAACAACACCACCACCGACAAGAATCATCGGTTTCTTCGAGTTCTCGATCATCTTAATCGCTGTGTCGATATCCTCTGCACGGATTGTCTTTGTCACGCGCTCGATTGGCTCCGGTGCCTTCGGCTCATAGTCTGCAACATTTGCAGTTACATCCTTTGTAATATCGACAAGAACCGGTCCCGGTCTGCCTGACTGTGCGATTTTAAATGCACGGCGGATTGTATCTGCCAGTTCATGTACATTCTTTACAATAAAGCTATGCTTCGTGATCGGCATAACTACACCTGCAATATCAATCTCCTGAAAGCTGTCCTTTCCAAGAAGAGAAACACCTACGTTTGCAGTGATTGCAACAAGTGGAATTGAATCCATATATGCGGTTGCAATACCGGTTACAAGATTTGTTGCACCCGGACCGGAAGTTGCCATACATACGCCAACCTTACCGGTAGCTCTTGCATATCCATCTGCTGCATGGCTTGCGCCCTGCTCATGGGATGTCAGGACATGGTGAATCTCATCCTGATGCTTATACAATGCATCATAGACATTCAGGATCGTTCCTCCCGGATATCCAAATACTGTGTCAACGCCCTGTTCTTTCAGACATTCAATCACTATTTCTGATCCAGTTAATTGTTTCATAAACTTCTCCTTATCTACATACAACTTGATTTATCCTTTTTCTTCCTGTCAGATAACCAATATCTGATAGGATAGCACATTGTTTTGAATTATTCAATATATTTTACTTCAACTCCAAAACTGCACCGCGGTTACCGGATGTTACCATCTTTGCATATCTTGCCAGATATCCGGTTGTTACCTTTGGTTCTCTTGGTGTCCATGCTTCTTTCCGCTTTGCAAGCTCCTCGTCGGAAACCTTCACATTGATCGTACATGCATCAATATCAATACTGATGATATCACCCTCTTCAATCAAAGCGATCGGGCCTCCAACAGCTGCCTCCGGTGAGATATGTCCGATAGAAGCACCACGGCTTGCACCTGAGAAACGGCCATCTGTAATCAGTGCTACCGAAGAGCCAAGCCCCATACCCGCAATCGCAGATGTCGGGTTCAGCATCTCACGCATACCAGGACCGCCCTTTGGTCCCTCGTAACGGATAACGACAACGTCGCCTTCCACGATCTTGCCACCCTTGATAGCCGCAATTGCATCCTCCTCACATTCAAACACACGTGCCGGTCCTTCATGCTGCAGCATCTCCGGAACAACGGCAGAACGCTTAACAACAGAACCATCCGGTGCGATATTTCCCTTCAATACGGCAAGTCCGCCGGTTGAGCTGTATGGATTTGCCATCGGACGGATAACTTCCGGATTCAGGTTCTTATGTCCCTTTACAGCCTCTCCGATTGTCTTGCCGGTTACTGTCATACAATCCTCATTGATCAGACCTGCCTCACAGAGCTGGTTGATAACGGCATATACACCGCCGGCCTCGTTCAAGTCCTCCATATATGTCGGACCTGCCGGTGCTAAGTGGCAGAGATTCGGTGTCTTCGCACTGATTTCATTTGCCATGGAAATATCAAAGTCAAATCCGATCTCATGTGCGATTGCCGGGATATGAAGCATGGAGTTAGTAGAGCATCCAAGTGCCATATCCACTGTCAATGCGTTCATGATAGCATCCTTCGTAATAATATCTCTTGGGCAGATATTCTTCTTGTACATCTCCATAACAGCATAACCGGCACGCTTTGCAAGCTTCAGTCTCTCAGAATATACTGCCGGGATTGTACCATTTCCAGGAAGTCCCATACCAAGTGCCTCTGTCAGACAGTTCATAGAGTTTGCAGTATACATGCCGGAGCATGATCCACAAGTTGGACATGCATGGCACTCGAAATCATTGACATCCTCTTCTGTCATCTTGCCTGCTGCATAAGAACCAACTGCCTCGAACATAGATGAAAGGCTTGTCTTATGTCCCTTTACATGACCGGCAAGCATCGGACCACCGGATACGAATACGGTTGGTACGTTGACTCTGGCTGCTGCCATCAGAAGTCCCGGTACGTTCTTATCGCAGTTCGGGATCATAACAAGTGCATCAAACTGATGTGCAGTTGCCATACACTCGGTTGAATCTGCGATCAGGTCTCTTGTTACAAGGGAATACTTCATTCCGATATGTCCCATGGCAATACCGTCGCAGACAGCGATTGCCGGAAACATCACAGGTGTTCCGCCTGCTTCAGCCACGCCAAGCTTCACGGCCTGTGCGATCTTATCCAGGTTCATATGTCCAGGTACGATCTCGTTGTAGGAACAAACGATACCGACCAATGGTTTCTTCATTTCTTCTTCTGTCATTCCAAGGGCGTTGAACAGGCTTCTGTGTGGTGCCTGCTGCATGCCTACTTTAACATTATCACTCTTCATTTTTGTCTTCCTTTCTCTTCAATTTGTTCAGACAATTTCGAGATTTGCATACCTGCAACATATATTTCGATTCCATTCATCTCACTACCTCGAAATTGTCTGGCAAAGTATTATCTCTTAATTAACTACTAATTCTTCCTTAACCACTTAGATTCTTTCTACAATCTTGTCGCCCATCTCGTTACAGCCGACAAGGGTTGTGCCTTCGGACACGATATCGCATGTACGGAAGCCATCTACCAGTACCTGCTTGACTGCGTTCTCGATCGCATCTGCCTCTTTGTCGAGGTCGAATGTGTAACGGAGCATCATCGCTGCGGAAAGAATCGTCGCGATCGGGTTTGCCTTATCCTGTCCGGCAATATCCGGAGCTGAACCGCCACTTGGCTCGTACATACCGAATTTTGTTTCGTTCAAGGATGCAGATGCCAGCATACCGATGGAACCTGTGATCATAGATGCCTCATCGGATAAGATGTCACCAAACATATTCTCTGTTAATACAACATCGAACTGTGCCGGATCTTTGACAAGCTGCATTGCACAGTTATCAACAAGCATATGCTCATATGTTACTTCCGGATAATCCTTTGCAACCTCTTCCACGATCTTTCTCCAGAGTCTGGAAGAATCAAGCACATTTGCCTTATCAACACTTGTTACCTTCTTGCGGCGCTTCATCGCGATATCAAAGCCCTTGATTGCGATACGACGGATCTCATTTTCGTTGTAAGTCAGTGTATCAACGGCTGTCATTACGCCATCGACTTCCTTTGTCTCTCTTGCACCGAAGTAAAGACCACCGGTCAGCTCACGCATGATCATCATATCGAAACCACGGTCTGCAATCTCTTCCTTTAAAGGACATGCACCCTTTAACTGCTCATAAAGATTGGCTGGTCTTAAGTTTGCAAAAAGTCCCAACTCCTTGCGGATCTTCAGAAGTCCGGCTTCCGGTCTCTTCTCTGGTGGAAGCTTGTACCAAGGTGATGTGCTTGTGTTACCGCCGATGGAACCAAGCAATACTGCATCGCTTGCCTTTGCTCTTGCGACTGCTTCGTCAGTAAGTGGAACGCCACATGCGTCGATCGAGCATCCGCCCATCAGAAGCTGCTCATAATTAAATGTATGTCCAAACTTTTCTCCGACTGCATCTAACACCTTCATTGCCTGTGTGACAACCTCCGGTCCGATACCGTCACCCTTGATTACTGCAATATTACAATTCATGATTCATCCTCCAAATAATAATTTATCCTGTCTGTTTCTTACCGGTCGAACAAATGCTTTCTCTTCTTAAAGTATACAATGTTACAGATCAGCATCACGATAGAAACAGCCATTGTTCCATAGGTGGAGCTTGCGATATACTCTGTAAGACCATCCACGATGCTTGTAACACTCGCAATATATGCGATTGATATAATCAAACCTGCTACCTGCATGCCAATATACATTGCAGGGCCGCACTTCTTGAAATCCGCAAGCATAAATCGTGTGACAAGTGCGAAAATGGCAATCGCGATGTAGCAGATACCAATAATCGTATCCACACCCTTCAAGCCAGAAAAATAACTATATACCCGATCAGTGTTCTCACCATAAATTCTGCCTGTAAGAAGCTGGAATCCATTCCACAATCCAACAAGAGCGGAAACAAACAGCTGGAAATAAATTACGAAATGAAACCATTTCATTCCAAGCTCTTTCTGTGGCTGCTGCGGTGTCTGATTGTACATGTCCTGCTGGTTGTACATGTTCTGCTGTGGTGCCTGATTGTACATTCCCTTCTGGTTATACATGTTCTGCTGTGATGCCTGATTGTTTGCCTGTGCGCCTGCACCGGTATAAGCTCCACAGACCGGACAGGTCAACTGTCCGTCCGAAATCTGATTGCCACAATTATTACAAACTCCCATATATTTTATCCTCCCAGATGAAATTAGTTTTCTTTTGCATTGATATAGTTGATCAAACCGCCCTCTTTGATGATTTTCTGCATGAATGGAGGGAATGCCTGTCCCTTGAACTCGGTTCCTTTTGTCTTGTTGTAGATCATACCACTATCAAAATCAACCTCTACCATATCGCCTGCCTCGATTCCCTTGGCAGCTTCCGGACACTCTATAATTGGAAGTCCGATGTTAATTGCGTTACGATAGAAAATTCTTGCAAATGTCTCAGCGATTACGCAGCTGATACCAGATGCCTTGATTGCAATTGGTGCATGCTCTCTCGATGAGCCGCATCCAAAGTTCTTATTTGCAACCATGATATCGCCCGGCTTCACACGCTTTACGAAGTCCTTGTCAATATCCTCCATACAGTTCTTTGCAAGCTCCGCAGGATCTGAGGAATTCAGATATCTTGCAGGAATGATTACATCTGTATCTACATTGTCACCATATTTATGTACTGTTCCGTATGCTTTCATTTTTGTTCCTCCTTATGCCAATTCTGCTGGGCTGCTGATCTTACCTGTAATCGCGGAAGCTGCTGCAACTGCAGGGCTTGCCAGATATACCTCGGAATCTACATGTCCCATACGTCCGACGAAATTACGATTTGTTGTAGAAACACACTTTTCACCGGCTGCCATAACACCCATATGTCCACCTAAGCATGGTCCACAGGTTGGAGTTGACACGATTGCACCTGCCTCGATAAATGCCTTTGTCAGACCTTCCTCGAGCATCTGTAAATAAACCTCCTGTGTGCCAGGGATCACGATAACACGCACACCCTTTGCCACATGTCTGCCCTTGATGATATCGGCTGCAATACGCATATCAGAGATTCTTCCGTTTGTGCAGGAACCGATGACTACCTGATCGATCTTGATATCGCCAACTTCGTCGATGGTCTTTGTATTCTCTGGAAGATGTGGAAATGCAACGGTTGGCTTCAAGGTTGAAAGATCAATCGTATATTCCTCATCATAGACTGCATCAGCGTCTGCCTCGTACTTTGTATATGCCTTTGTCGAATGCTCCTTCATGTAAGCTTCTGTCTGCTCATCCACTGGGAAGATACCATTCTTTGCACCTGCCTCGATTGCCATGTTTGCAATTGTGAAACGGTCGTCCATTGTCAGGTTCTTGATACCCTCACCAACAAACTCCATAGACTTATAGAGTGCACCATCTACACCGATCATACCAATGATATGAAGGATTACATCCTTACCACTGATATATGGTGCTTTCTCGCCTACGATATTAAACTTGATTGCAGATGGCACCTTGAACCATGCCTTACCTGTCACCATACCGGCTGCCATATCCGTACTTCCGACACCTGTGGAGAATGCACCAAGGGCGCCGTAGGTACATGTATGTGAATCGGCTCCAATACATGTCTCGCCTGCAACAATCAGTCCTTTTTCCGGAAGCAATGCATGCTCGATTCCCATCTCTCCGACATCGAAGAAGTTCACGATCTCATTCTCGCCTGAGAACTCACGTACACATTTGCAATGCTCTGCACTCTTAATATCTTTATTCGGTGTAAAGTGATCCATAACAAGTGCAATCTTTCTCTTATCAAACACTTGCTTCTTATTAAACTTTTCCATCTCGTGAATGGCAACTGGTGTTGTGACATCGTTACCAAGCACTAAATCCAAACCTGCCTCAATCAACTGTCCTGCTTCCACACTTGCAAGACCTGCATGTTTCGCAAGTATTTTCTGCGTCATGGTCATACCCATAATCATTTCCTCCTGATTCTGCTTATAATAGTAGAATCATACCATATTTCTTTCTATAATTACAATATATAATATGAATATTGTTTATAACTTGTAGTTATGGTTTGGATATGATATATTTAATCAAACTACTATTTATAGGATAATAAGAATATAATTTTGAAACGTGAATTGCTATATAAGGAAACGAGGGGATATTATGTTTGATAATCTGAATTATTACAGAGTTTTTTATACGGTTGCCAATACCGGAAATATCAGCAAAGCCGCCGATATGCTGTTTATCAGCCAGCCTGCGATCTCAAAGGCGATCTCCAAGCTTGAAGACGGACTGCATGTGAAGCTCTTTCTGCGCTCTTCCAAGGGTGTGACGCTGACTGATGAGGGACAGGTTCTATACAACCATATCGAGAAAGCATTCTCAAATATCTCACAAGGTGAGGATGAAATCCGGCATATCCACGAGCTTGGTATCGGACAATTAAAGATCGGTGTCAGCACCTCGCTTTGCAAGCACATCTTACTGGACAAGCTGCAGACCTTCATCTTGGAAAATCCACACATCAAGGTTATCATCGACTGTCATTCCACAGTAAACACACTGAAGCTTCTAAATGACGGACGTATTGATATCGGACTAATCTGCAAGACGGATATTCCTGCCGGTTTTGAATATCAGGATGTCAGCACGATTCATGACATCTTCGTCGTAAATGAAACGTATCTCTCCAACCTGCACCTGCGGGAACAGGAAGAGTTTGCACAGGAACCGACAAACCCGTGGCTCTTCGCCGGAAATCTGACCGGTATCATGGGAAATCTGGATGAGGACGTTCCCGCTTTATCTCCGATAGCTCCTG
>OLFZ01002648.1_pt1 | contig 11306 bp, 16 predicted proteins | sample 1604861 | NCBI WGS metagenome assembly OLFZ01 (sample SAMEA3888895, study PRJEB22519) | human gut metagenome | biome: human gut; feature: human-associated habitat; material: faeces | place: Denmark | collected 2011 | reverse complement strand
GTTGGTGAGAACGTTGGTGGCATCCTCCAGGTGGTACAGCCCGGCAAGGCGGCTCACGTGGGATGTCAGCCCTCTCTGTTCGGAGAGGATCAGCCTGTATACCGTAAGCGGGAGGAATACGTCGTCGAGACCATCTGCCGTGATCTTGAGCGTGAAGGATATACCGTCCAGCCGCTGCTTATTCCGGCTTGTGCCGTCGGTGCCCCGCACAGAAGGGACCGTGTCTGGTTTGTTGCCCACGCCGATAGCCTCGGACTTCAAGGTAAGGGGACCCGGCAGCCAACAGAAAGGCCTTCCGGAGATCATCCGCGAGATGCTGCTGCCCACCCCGACAGCGACGGAGATACACCACTGGCAACGGGTGGAACGCTGGAAACGTCAGGGGGGCACGTCCATGCACGAGGCAGAGGACGGTGAAAAGAACCCCAACGGCCTGACGGACTTCCTGGATTTCCACGGGCTGCTCCCGACCTTGGAGCACATTGGGAGGAAGGGGAAGAACCCGCGGCAGGGAGGCCTTCCCGATTTCTTTGCCCAAATTGGGAGGAGTTTCCAACTCAATCCCCTGTTTGTGGCCGAGATGATGGGGTTCCCCACGAGCTGGACGGTATTACCTTTTCTTCCTGGCGGCAGCGGTCCGTCAAGGGATACGGGAACGCCATCGTCCCCCAGGTAATCCATGAGATATTCAAAGCGATAGAATCAACCTATAAACAGTAAACGACATGCGCACGTTAGTCATAACAGAACATCCCGAGTTCGGCAAGGTCCGGACCGTGGAAGCCGGAGGCAGGGTCTGGTTTTGCGCCAGGGACGTGGCCTCGGCATTGGGATATGCCAATCCCAAGGATGCCGTCAACCGGCATTGCAGGCCGAAGGGGGTATGCGTCCACGACCTCCTGACGGCAGGCGGCCGGCAGAAAGTGAAGTTCATCGACGAGGGGAACCTGTACCGCCTGATGGCCTGTAGCCGCCTGCCCTCGGCCGAGAGGTTCGAAAGCTGGATCTTCGACGAGCTGGTCCCCCGCACGCTCAAGGAGGGCGGCTACCTGCTGGAAAAAGAGGGGGAAACGGACGCGGAACTGCTCTCGCGGACCCTGCAACTGGCGGAGGCCAAGCTGAAAGAGCGCGACCGGTACATATCCGGGCTGGAGAAAGAAAACGCGCTGAACGCCCTTAAATTGAGCCTGCAGGCCCCGAAAGTACGTTATTTCGACGAGGTGCTCCACTCTCCAAGCACTTACACGGTCACGCAGATCGCCAAGGAGCTGGGCATGAGCGGCAGGGAGCTGAACCGGAGGCTGAAGGCTCTCGGTATCCAGTTCCGCCTTGGCGGAACCTGGCTGCTTACCGCACGTTATCAGAAGGAAGGATACACACGGACCCATACGCACAGCTGGCAGGGCCGCTGCGGGGAAACCGGTACGGCCATGCATACGGTGTGGACCGAGAAGGGCCGTCTGTTCATCCACCGCCTCTTCAGCAGCCTGTCTCTCTTTTAGCCTTTCGCCGCTGGCGGCAACAAAAAAAGGGCTGTTCCCCGTTATTTGGGAGAACAGCCCTTGAAATCTCCGTCCCGGCCCTGGTTTATTTATCAAGGCATGTCTACCGAATGGCCCGCTCCCCTGATGGAGCTGTAGTCCCCCCGGATCACTTTCCGCATTGACTTCAGGATATACTTGCACGTGCCACGTATATCGGAAAAGCCGAAGCCCAGCCAGCCGTCACTGAAATACGCTTTTATACATTGGGTATTCCTGATATACCCCATATAATACATCTTGTCACCGCCGACCTCCCTTGCTTCCACCTGCACCTCGTAATATTCGCCTTCGTGCTCCACGCGGGCTTCCCACAGGCAGGTTTCCGTGTCTGCTCCCGGGTAAGACTCCCAACGTTTTACGCTATGCTCCACAATCCTCATATCCAGTTGTTTTTATTTCACAAAGTAAAGCGGCCATCCTGACCTTTCATAATGATATAACTCTCATTATCCATGACTTAACTTTATTTTTCTTTATTCCCGTACTCATCCGGGGACGGGAAGGCTATAGCTTTGGCCCCCTCCGGTTTTCCTTTTCCCTGAGTGTCCGGGTATCCCGCCGCGTCTCCTGCTGCCGTAGCGTGTCGGCAAGTATCCGGATGAAATGCCCGTAATCCTCCACGAGCTGCTGGACGCATTCGAGCCGCAGCGTGTGCGCCATGTTCGCCATCGGGCTTGTACTGCGGGCGGCGATGTCCTGCCTGAGCAACGTGTCCAGGCAGACATTCTGCCTCTTTTTCAGATACTCCAACACTTTTTCCGGACTGCCCGATTCCCTTGCCTTCTTTCTCAAGTCCCTGAAACATTTGTACAGGTAATACTCCTTGTACGCCTCTTCCGCGTGTGACTCGAAAAAGGAGAGGTAATCCTCACCGGCTTTTGCCGCCTTGTTCTGGATCTTTTCGTCCAGGAGTTCCATTTTCTCATTCAGCCGGTCCATAAACCGGACCATGCCTGGGTTCTGTCTTTCCATACCTTATCGTTTTAATCCGTTTGTCCTATGTCTTATGGGTTGTCTGTTTTCCTTTTTCATGTCCTCTTCCGGCTGTCCAGGGAAAGGATACGCGAGAACTCCATGCAATCTTTCAGCACCTGCCGCGAGCATTCCAGCGACAGCGCGCGGCAGGTGTCCGCCATCGGGTGGGTGCCGCTTCCCGCCGACGTCCGCCCGCCAGCCTTTCCCTGTGGTACATGGCGATATCCCCGAAATACCTCTTCAGATCCTCCACGTCATCCGTCCTGCTGACTTTATTACGTAACAGGCGGTAATGCCCGCGCAGTAGCTCCCCCTTGTACAGGTACGCGGCTTTCCACTCAAAGAAACGGCAGTAGTCCGTAGAGGCGGACTCCAACCCCTCGCGCATGACATTCTCGACGGCTGCGATCTTGTTGTCCAGCAATTTCCGTAGTTTGCGGACGATCCAGTTTTCCTGCCTCATATACGTTACATCTTTAATCCGTCCTGCCTCTTTCTTTCAGGGGCCTTCTTCGTTTTTATCTCCTTTTGGGGAGCCTTCATGGACAGAAGCCGTTCGAAGCCCGCATAATCCTTGACCAGTCTCTGCGTACATTCCAGCCGGTAGGTATGTGCCAGATTGAAAATATCGTCCGTGCTACGCCTGCGGATACTCCCGCTGACCAGCTCCTTCAGGCATTCCTCCCGTTTATGCCGTATATATCCATGTACCTCTCCGGGAGCTTCCGCCTGCCTGATTACCTGCCGGAGTTCCCCGTATCGCTTTACCATGAAATGGGACTTGAACAGCTCCTCCCCGTTCCACGCAAAGTGATAAAGGTAATCCCGGTCCAGTTTATCCCGGTTCTCCTTTATATTTTTTTCCTCGTTCCGTATCCGCATGTTCAGATACTCGGCAAGCCGCTCCATGCCGTATCTTTCCTGTTCCGTCATATTCTATAATACTTTTTTTTCCACTGTCACGATCGTATCATTATGCCACCCGCCATGGGCGACCAATAGGATCTCTATGATTTCAAAACCGTATTTCTTGCCTATTCCACCAGAGTTCCATCCGCAGGTGATTACAATGCCTCCTTTTTTTACAATTCGGCCGATGGCCTCTTTCTGCCTGCTTCAGTATGAAGCCTGGGTGGTTTGCATATTGACCGTGATCCCTAACGCTTTATAACATTCCGCAACTTGCCGTGGAGAATAAGGAGGATCATATAGAACCGTATCCACACTATCCAGTTTAAATAAATTCAGGAAATCCGTGGCATCCATATGAAAATCAGTATCATACTGGGGATCAATATCATTCGTTACGTTCGCAAGCCTGTTCCCGGCCGCAAACGGATCTATGGTATAGCCGTTCGCGTATTTTTGAATGAGTTCCCGAATAGGCTTGATACTGAATGTACGACTGTTGGGCATTTGCCAAACTCTCTTAATCAACATATGGTTCCTTATTTTTAACGATGTCGGTCATATCTTTATCCTTGATGGAGAACGGGATGTCCAGTGTCCGTTCCACGCCGAAGTTGTCCACCGCCACGAAGCGGATCCCGGGATTGTCCTCTCCCGTGTTCCGGTAAAAAAGGGTGAACACCTGGCGGCGGATGTCCGTCGTGTCCAGCCCCGCGATGCCGGAGAGTTCCGTCAGCTCGCGGTTCACCAGCCTGGTGCCGTCCGCGGCGGACACCTCGCCGTCACCCTCCAGCTGTATGTATCCGATGCGGTAACGGGCCTCCCGGTAATCCCCCTCGCGGTCAAGCGTCAGACGGATCTCCACCGTCTCGTCGGGCGCGATGCCTTCCTGCAGGTACCAGGAAGAGAGCGAGAAGTCGTATGCCTGCCGCACTTCCAGACGGTCGTCGCAGCCGGCGAGGGTGTACGCCAGCAGAGCCAGCGCGCATCCCATGATGAATGTTCCTAATTTCATTGTTTCCAGTTCTTAAAAGATTAATCGATGATATATTTCAGTCCGACGGCCACTACCGTATGGAAATGTCCTACGGACGATCCGAAGAAGACACGCTGCCGGACATTGAAAAGAAAAGCCCAGCGGTCGGTCAGGTACGCCTCCATCTCGAATGCCGGGGCGAAGCCGTAGATGAAGGCACCCTTGTGCAGCAGGGTCGCCCCGTCATAAAGGAGCCTGCCATTCCGGTTTACCCTCTCATAACCGGCCAGCGCGGACAGGCCGGCGGAGAGGAACACGTTCCTGCCCCTGTCCGAGAGGAACGGGAAGAGACAGCCCGCCTCCGCGGTGAACTGCTCCTTGGGAATCGCTATTTTCTTATAGGCGTAATGCTTCTTCACATAATCCGCCCCGAATACCCAGCGCGAGCGGTTGCGGTTGTAACGGCTCAGGGCCAGTCCGATCTGGAAATTCCCCCTCAGGTGCCTTACGTTCCTTCCGAAGTCATCCACGCCGCCCAGCCTCAGTTCAAGCCCCATCTGCCCGGGCAGGTAGCGTTGGGCGGAAACCTTGCCCGCCAAAGAGGACAGGAAGACGCACATCATTATTATAAACAGATATTTCCTCATAGAATTACTCCTTTATCAGTTCGTCCACCAGTCTGGCGTCCACCAGGTCACTGTTCTCGATATGGAACCGCTGGTGGCGTCCGCCGCCTTTCTCGTAAATCTCCACCTCGATGAGCTTGTCATCGGGGATGACCACCTTGTGGAAAGCATAGACGATGCGTCCTTCCCCCTTGCCCTCTATGCGCCTCAGCTCGTTGAGCGCGCGCACCGGCTCGATGTAGGTCTCCTGCTGTGCCGTTCGCTTGGCCACTTTCTTGTCCACCACCTTGAAACGCACGAAGTCGATGTCGAAGGGCACATGTGAGGAATTGGCCAGCGAGATATGGAGGAACAGCAGGTCCTTATGCACATAGATGCCCTTGAGCAGGGCCTGCATCCCGAACTGGCGGCAGCCGATATGCTTCACGTCCCTGCGGTCCAGGCGGTGGACGGTGTACATCAGGCTGGCGATGACCGAAGGGTCCTCCTCGCCGAGCTCGGTCACACGGACGGCGCTTCCCTCAGTGGAGGGTTCTGCCGGAAACCGGCTGTCCATATTGATGTTCAACGCTTCCGGCTCCTCCTCGTAGGAGACGAGGAATGAATAGAACGAGCCGTCGCCCGTGATGACCGAGAAGTTCGTCTCGCCCGGGAAATCCCGGACGGCCGCCTTTACGCGCACCACGTTCTCCACGCCGTCCGCCTTGCCCGCGATGATGTCCGTGCTGCCCAGGTCGACATAGCGGACTTCCGCAGGGAAAAGGACATGGACCGTCTTGCTGAACGGCACGCCGATCCTGTAGGGCGTGATATGCTGGCCGGCGGTCAGGGTTCTGACCCCGCCCTCCGGCTTGCGCTCCTGTGCCCGGCAGGTCATTCCCGCCAGCGCAGCCATGATTAAAAGAATGAATGTTCTCATCTTGAATGATTGTTTAAAAATTACAGTTAAACCTTGTTATTGCTTTTTTGTGACCAGCAACACCCTGTATCCGGCCTTCAGCTTTACCTTGACCGCCTTGACCCGCTGCGAGATGAACCGTGTCCCGCCCTGCAGGACACCCCGCGTGAGGTCCATCGCCACCTGCTGCCCGGCGGAACCGGCGAAGGAGATGCTGCCTCCCATGCTCTGGCTCACGTCCCCCAATACCTCCTTGGCGGCCGTCCGGCTTTCCGATCCCGGCACGAAGATGCCCCGCTGCCCGTCAATGTCATATGTGGCCAGTTCCACCGGGATGATATTTCCGGCATATTCGATGCTGCTTACCAGGATGTCCAGGCGTTCCCCCCGGATGTCGGCCGTGCCGGTCACCGGGCTGTTGGCTGGTATGGTGACACTTCCGGCCTGCAGGGGCTCGAGCAGGCGCAGCTTCACCCGTCCTCCCTGCTCGAGGGTCTGGCTCTCGGAGATGCAGGCCGGGATGGTGTTCATCCCCATCCGGTAGCTGCTGCCCACCGCCGTGTTGAAACCGTAGTTCCTCTCCACGGCCAGTGAGGCGACAAACGCGGAATCCGTCAGCGGCTGCTCCAGGGCGGAGGTCGTTCCGCTCTCCGCCCGGCTGACAGGGACAGGCTCCGGCTTTTCTTCCTCCTTCGCCTCGCCGGGCGAGCCTTCCGGGTTGGGGGTCAGGTACCTGGCGGCCATCCGGTAGGACTGTTCCATCATCCGCTCGCGGGATTCCGCTCGCCGGTTTTCCGCTTCTGCCTCTTCCAGCCGGAGGCTCAGTTCGTCCACTTTTTCCTTCAGGGTACCATCGGCTGTTCCCTGCGGTGTCTCGTAGAAACTTTCCAGTTGCTCGGTGATCCTTTCGTAGGTGTCCGCCGACTGCCGTATGCTTCCGTCCGGACCGGATACGCTGTCCGTCTGTCCTTTACCTTCCAACAACCTTCCGGCAAGGTCGGAGAGCGACTGCATCCGTCTGTCTTTCTCACGCCGGACCTGCTGTCTTTCATAAACGTCCGTTTTATTCCCTTCCAGTTGGACCGTCGTAGGTTCCGGCACGTTCACGTTGAATCCCGAACCGCCCGCCACCGTTTTCCCGCTGTCACCGGAAGGGGCGAATATTCAGTAGAGGACAGCCAGGAATACCAGCACGAAGACCGGTATGACGATGTATTTCCTGCGGCGCAGGATTTCCTCCCCGCTAAGCCGCTTTTCCGGTTTTGTCCCTTTGGAGGGGATATCCCCGGCTTCCGCCGGCCGTGTGTCTTCCGGGGCTTCCCCGGCGGGCACGTGTCCTTCTTCCATGTTACTCTTCCTGTTTTCCATTCTGCTGGGGTTGTTTAATGGTCCGGTAAATACTTGTTACTTGTCCTTTCAGGGGATCGGGCAGCCTGCGCAGGGTATCCGTGAGGCTGCCTTCCCCGAAGGGAAGCTCCATGCGCTCCCTTGCCGGTGTCAGCCGGCCGGCGGCGCGCAGCAGGACGATACCCGATGCGATGCAGGTGAAGGCCAGCATCGCCACGAGGATGCCCCGTCTCTGTTTCTCGGAAAGGCCGTCCAAATATGCCTTCAGCCTTTCCCTTGCCGTTGATTTTATATCCATTTTCCAGATATTATTGAATGATTGATTACTGCGGGACACCGTTACCTTTCCACGGTACGTAGGTCCCTGTTTTCCAGAATCTCGAAATGCTCCGCAAGGAACCCTTGCGGGTTGTTGTCCGAGCGGACCGTGCTCTGCAGGCGGCAGCGTGTCACCAGGGAGCGTTCGGTGATGTTGCTCCCCCGGATGATCATCTGCCTGGCATAGGTGGTGACGCGGTAGGGATAGCTGTCGAAATCGCAGCTCATGCTGTCCACCACCACCGTCTGGTTGACGCTCCCGCTGATGAGCCGGTTGTAGAAACCTTTCTCGTTCCAGTCCCGGTAATACCCGTACAGGCTCTTGTCGGCCAGGTACATCGCCCGGTTTATGTTCGACTCGATGGCCGCCTTGTCGGGGGCCAGCGTGAAGAACAGCTCGTGCAGGCGGCGCACGTGCTCCCTCGCTTCCACCGGGCGGTTGCGCGCGGCGTCCTGCGAGAGGGCCATGATAAGCGACTTTCCCTCGTCCAGCACGTAGATCTTCTCCCGCTGCTCCTCGGCGAACCGGTAGGACTTCCAGACGGAGAAAACGGTCAGGAGGGTGCAGGAGGCGAGAAAGACGATACTGAACAGGCGGATCTGCCTGAACGAGGACTCGATGTTTTTTAAGCTCTTGAATTCCATGTCTTGAAATGAATGAATGTTATTATTCAGTCGTTTTTACTTTTTCAGCAGCACTCCGGCCACGTTGCCCGTGGATGCCCCGGCTACGGCCCCGCCCACGTTGGCGGCCTTGCTTGCCGTGTTGTTCATGTTCCGGTTGTACGCCCCCATGCCTCCGGCCTGGACCACCCAGTTCGCCACGGTAGGGACGCAGAAATATCCCACCAGCCCTATGAGCATGAACACCAGATAGATGGCTGTCGATCCGTCCGGGGAGAAGACGCTCAGGGGATCCTGTATCATTTCCATCTCGCTTTGCAGCACCAGCGTCTGTATCCTGGCGAGCATCACCCCCAGCAGGTCGGAGATGGGCAGCCAGAGATATACGCTGATATACCGTGCCAGCCACTGGACGAGCGTGCCCTGGAAACCGTCGAAGACCGAGATAGCGAAGGCTATAGGCCCCAGCACGGAGAGGACGATGAGAAAGAAGGTGCGGATCGTGTCCACCACCAGCGAGGCGGCGCGGAAAAGGAACTCCATCACCTTGCGCATGATGGTCTGCACGATGCTTTGCAGGGAGAACGAGTAACAGGAATGAGACATCCGCTGCATCACCGCGTAGTCCTCCTCATTCCAGCCCATGTCGGCGATCTCCTTCTCCAGCTCCTCGTCCGTGGGATTGAACTCCCCGGTCACGGCCACCTTCAGGGGCATCTCGGCGAGCAGCCTGTCCTTTTCCTCCTGGAACTTCCTCACGTCGAAGGTCTGGTCGTGGAGCATGGCACCCGTTCCCTGCACGACGGGGCTCAGGATACCGTTCAGGCTTCCCAGCACGATCACGTCGAAGAACAGGATGCAGATGCCCAGGCAGAAGGGACGCAGCATGCCGAACACGTCCACCGGCTCGGCACGCGAGAGGGACTGCCACACGCGGTAGGCTATGTAGAAGAGCGCACCCAGGGCGGCGATGGCCGTGGCCAGCGTCATCATCGGCTGGCAGAGTTCGGTCATCTCGTCATACAGCCGGCGCAGGATACCGTGCAGGCTGTCGAAAGATAGGGATAGCAATACCATATAGTCTGTATCTTTTTAAAGGTTTACCAATAGCGTTCGTTCTCCCCGTAAAGCTTCAGGACCTGTTCGGTCTCGCCCTTCTCCCTGGCCCGCAGGTAGGAGACGCGCAGGTTCTTTCGGGTATAGTAGTTCACCAGCGTCCTGTAATGCCGCATCTCGCGGTACACCCTTTCTATGAGGTCCAGCCGCTCCTTGTCGGTCATGGACATGCCGGTGGGGTTGATGATGTCCTTCAGCTCGGCCACGGACGCGCTGCTTTTCTTCATGATGTTGTTGTAGCCGAAGGCGATGGCCTCCAGCTCCCGCTGCGTGTAGTTCTCGTCGGTGAGCATCTTCCCGTAGTTCGTCACATAGCTCTCCGAGATTTCCGAGAGCATCAGCACGGACTCCTTGACCTTCAGGCTCCCGCTCACCAGCGAGTTCACGCTCTTGAGCATGTCGTAGTATTTCCGGCTTTGCTCATAGATCTTCGAGGCCTCCTTGAAGGTGGACATGGCGTTCTGCGCCGTCTCGGAGGTCTCCACCATCTCGTTGACGCTGTTCACGATGCCCTGCGCCAGGTTGCCCGGGTCGGCCACCACCCATTGCGCGTGCATGGCCGGTACGGTAAGTAAAAAGGCGCACAATGCGCTGAAAATTTTTCGTCTCATTGAATCGTTCTTTTAAATGTTTTACAAAGATTATTTCCTGCCGCTGTTCTTTTCGGCGGCCAGTACCCGTATGGCCTGTTCCATGCTGCCGGTCTTTGCCGCCATCCGTTCCACTTCCAGCTTCTCGCTCTCCTCCGTCGTGTAGGTAAGGTACTCGGCCGTGGAGGTCTCCGTGGCATAGACGGCCGACTGTACGCCTCCCAGTCCGATCCATACCTCCCTGTACCTGCGTGAGGGATCGTTGGCACGGTTGATGGAGAGGATCTGCGAGCATTCCTTGTCGGTCAGTCCTAAAAGGGTCTGTATCCGTTCGAACTTATTGAGGTACTTCCTCTGGTCCAGCAGGATCTTGCAGTCCGAGTTGTTGATGATGGCCTCCTTCACGATCGGGGACGAGATGATGTCGTCCACCTCCTGCGTGACCACCACCGCCTCCCCGAAATACTTTCTGACCGTCTTGAAAAGGTACAAGACATAGGCACTCATATTGGCCGACATCAGGGCTTTCCAACATTCTTCGATCAGTATCATCTTCCGGATGCCCTTCAGGCGGCGCATCTTGGAGATGAACGTCTCCATGATGATGAGCGTCACCACCGGAAGCAGCACCTTGTTCGATGATATGTTGTCCAGTTCGAAGACGATGAACCGTTTGTGGGTCAGATCGATCTCCTTGTCCGAGTTCAGGAGGAAGTCATAGTCCCCTCCCTTGTAGAACGGCTCCAGCACGTTCAGGAACCCGTCGATGTCGAAGTCCTTCTCACGCACCCTCTTTTTCTCCATCATCCGGCGGTAGTCGTCGCGGACGAACTCGTAGAACCCGTTGAAGTCGGGCCGGAGCTCCGGGTTTTCCGTAATCCTGCGGATATAGGCGTTCACCGCGCCGGAAAGGGCTACCTCCTCGGAGCGTTTCGGCAGCTCGTCCTCCCGCTTCCAGAGCGTCAGGATCAGCGTCTTGATGCTCTCCCTCTTTTCCACGTCGAACTGCCGGTCCTCGCTGTAGAAGGGATTGAAGGTGATCGGGCGGTCCTCCTCATACGTTATGTAGATCCCGTCCTCCCCGCGGGTACGCTCATGGATGAGCCGGCACAGCCCCTTGTAGCTGTTTCCCGTGTCCACCAGCAGGATGTGCGCGCCCTGCTCGTAATAGTTGCGCACGAGATGGTTGGTGAAGAAGGACTTGCCGCTGCCTGAAGGCCCCAGGATGAATTTGTTGCGGTTGGTCGTGATGCCCCGCTTCATCGGTTCGTCCGAGATGTCCAGATGGATGGGCCTGCCGCTGAGCCGGTCCGCCATCTTGATGCCGAAGGGCGAGAGGGAGGAGGCATGGTTCGTCTCCCCGATGAAGAGGCATGCCGCCTG
>OLFZ01002647.1_pt1 | contig 11312 bp, 9 predicted proteins | sample 1604861 | NCBI WGS metagenome assembly OLFZ01 (sample SAMEA3888895, study PRJEB22519) | human gut metagenome | biome: human gut; feature: human-associated habitat; material: faeces | place: Denmark | collected 2011 | reverse complement strand
GGCTACTTTGATTGCTTTGTCTATGACTTTTTGGAATTTCCAATAAGCCGAATATCCCATAGCAGCGCATAGGTCACGTGAACTCCAATATTCATTGTCGTTCTCATCGTGACGACGGATATTGTCGAATGAAGGACGCATTTCCGGGATGTTATCTATCTCTGCCATAACACTATTATTCAACCAGTCCCAATTCTTTCAAATATACCTCTATCTCCTTATCCAGTTCGGCTCGCTTGGCTTCCAACTCCTTTATTTCAGCCATGACAGCTTTGATGTCGATAGGTTCTTCTTCCTCAAAAGTATCGACATAGCGAGGAATATTCAGATTATAGTCATTTTCGGCAACCTCCTGCAACGTAGCAAGATGACTATACTTTTCAACCTCCTTGCGGTCACGGTAAGTTTCTACAATCTTCTGGATATGCTGCGGACGGAGTTTGTTCTGGGTCTTAACTTTTTCAAACTCTTTGCTGGCATCAATGAACAGGATATTATCGTCTTCCTTACGGCATTTCTTCAATACGAGAATACAGGTCGGAATGCTTGTTCCATAGAATATATTGGCAGGTAAACCAATAATAGCATCAATATAGTTTTTCTTCTCTATCAGGAAACGACGTATAACGCCCTCCGCATTCCCTCGAAACAGAACTCCGTGCGGAGCAACGCAAGCCATCGTACCACCTTCATTGAGATGATGAACCATGTGCAGGATAAAAGCATAGTCGGCTGTTTTCTTAGGGGCAAGCCGTCCTGCTTTACTGAAACGGTCGTCGTTGTTAAATTTGTCGGCGGCACTCCATTCGGCAGAGAAAGGAGGATTTGCAACCACCGCATCAAACTGCATATCATCGAATGCGTCCCATTCAAGTGTATCGCCATTCTCTATTTTGAAGCTGCTGAAGCGGATGCCATGCAGCAACATATTCATTCGGGCAAGGTTGTAGGTTGTCGGATTCTTCTCCTGTCCGTAGATATATGCTGCCTTGCCAATACTTGCAGCACGGAGCAACAGTGAACCACTACCGCAGGTAGGGTCGTAAACATTACGCAAACGGTTATGTCCAAGAGTAACAATCTCCGCCAATATACGGCTGACCTCTTGCGGAGTATAGAACTCACCTGCTTTCTTGCCTGCACCGGCAGCAAACTGGCTAATCATATACTCATAAGCATCGCCCAAAATGTCAATCTCCTGCGATGCCTCCACACCAAACTTTATGTCATCGAGTGCAAGCAGAACATTGCTAACAAGCGTATTCTTGTCATCTGCTGTCTTTCCGAGCTTAGGGGAAGCAAGGTCAATATCCGAAAACAGACCACCGAAATCCTCTTCACTGTCACGTCCGAGCGTACTATCCTCAATGCGTTTCAATGAACGCTCCAGCATCGGAAGTATATTTTCTTTCCGCTTGATAGCTTCGATTACGGAAGAAAACAAGAATTTCGGTTCAATGAAGTAGCCTATATTTTCCAAGCACTGGTTCTTGACCTCTTCCTGCAATTCCGCAGCATCCGAATCGGGCATTTCCCATAATTTCTTGAATGTAACTTCATCATCCTCCAAAGCACTGTTAGCATACGTTTCTATCTTCTCCGACAGATATTTGTAGAAAATGAAGCCCAAGGTAAAATACATGAAATCGCTTGCCGACATATTGCCGCGCAAACGGTTTGCGACCTCCCAAAGCTGGTCACGGAGTTTCTGTTGCAGTTCTTCGCTCATATCTTTATTACTCTATATTATTCTGTATTACATCACTTTCCGGCAATGGTATATTGCTCTCTATTATACTTCTCAGGTCATCCAGCACTTTCCCTTTATATGAGAAATATTTTGCCCCTTGATATGCACCTGATGTATTCCGTTTCTCTTCTGGCATAAACGTACCGACAAAAGGGGACAATTTATAAATACGCCCTTCATATTCAACGGAATCATCGCTTGCCACCTTGACTTCTGTATTCGTAGGAATAAAGGTAACGCATTCGCCTATTTTAATACCGACCATGCTGAATTTGAAACGTCCTCGTTTTACGGTTCGTTTCTGCATTACAGACAACGATTCTTTTTCATTATGACAAACCGGTTTATTATCTACATAGACCGTGACAACCGCATCATCAATCATCTTGGCTATGTCATTGAATATATCCAAAGCTATTTGCGGCGGCACATTGAAAAACTCCCGATTCTGGCGAATACGCAAATCCGTCAACCGGTCGATGGTCTTGTGTACATGTTTTTCAACATCGTTATATTTGACAGTCTGAATGGTTGCATAAATCTCAAAAGGCAACGGAACTGCCGTATTATCAAGTTCCTTGGAACGTATATCAACAGGTCGCGCACTTTTACCGATCTTGACCCAATCCTCACGAAAACTTGGATTAGTCAAGATATACACATATCCTGGTTCATTTGTCTTTACCATATCTGTATTCCTTTTAATCCCAACTGAAAGTGCGTATGATATTACGCAATCTGTCTAAAATCCTTGTCAACGCCTTTCTCGTTTTTATCAGGCCGAGATGCTTCTCTTTCAATGCCTTTTGTATGATTTCTGGCTGCTCTTTTTGCAGGTAATCATATTCTTTAAGGAAGTGATTCAATACCGATGACGATATATCCTCTTCCTCAGCCAATGAGTTGACGGCATTTTCTCGCTCAACGGCAATATAGCGGTTCAACCGTTCTTCCAAATCGCTTGTACCGTCAACCTTGCCTCGCTGCATCATGAAGTTTTCCTTATCGTCATCCACATTCTTTTGAATGAAGCCATCGATAAGTTTGGCTTTGCTGCGCATTTCAGCGTCCTTAATCATCGTGTCAATGATATTCTGACGGCGTTCCGCATAATCGGCACTATATGGGTCAAGTTCTGCAATGAGTTCAAGGATATATGCCACATTGATAACGTCGCTATGCAAAAGCTCAAGGCAGAAATCCACATCGCCGAGGTCTCCATCATCCGAAGTATCTGTATTATCATCCGGTTTGGAAGACGGAGCTGGATCAACGAGTGCAAAAGTATCATGGATATCAAGATACTTACTCCTGAAATCCATAAACTGCTGTTCCGTCATGCCGAGATCATCAGCTTCTTCGCTATAATCCTCATATATTTGAATCTCTGCGTGTTTACGGATAATATCACGAAATGCCAAAACAAACTCTTTCTTAGCCGTTTCGCTCTGCAAAAGGTCTATGCAGTTTGTGTCCGGGTATTTCTTCAGAAAATCGGATGCAAGTTCCTTGTATTCCTGTTTGATTTCTTCAAACGGAGGTCGCACTATTTCTTCCGGATTGTTGCTGTTACTGAATAATTTGATAGCAGCATCCACATTGCTCTTCAAATCACGGAAACATACAATCTTTCCGAAGCGTTTCTTTTCGTTCAGCACACGGTTCGTCCGGCTAAATGCCTGCAACAAGCCGTGGTATTCCATGTTCTTATCTACATAGAGCGTATTAAGTTTCTTGCTGTCAAAACCGGTAAGGAACATTCCGACAACAAGGCAAAGATCAAGCGGCTTCATATCGGCTCGCTTCTTTTTCATGCGCAGGTTGATGTCATCGTAATATGCACGGAAGTTCTCAGTCGTAAACGATGTGCCGAACATTTCGTTATAGTCATCCATGATGGCTTGCAGCTCATCGACTTCGCCTGCACTGTCATTCAGATAAGAACCTGTACCCATTCCTGTCAGTTCATCATCCTGACTTCCATTGGCTGCATAGGTAAATACTGCACCTATACGAATCTTAGGATTCAGTTCCTTGAATATCTTGTAATAACGGATAAGCATCGGCACTGACTGCACGGCAAACAGCGCATCGAACTCTCCGTCAAATGTTGACTTATTGAAATTATTAAGGATGAATTGGGCTATTTCCGTCATGCGATTGGTACTGCCGTTCTGCACCTCCTCACTGCCATGATAGTATTCCACAAGAAAACCGAGAACATTCTCATCAGCAATGGCATCCTTAATCAGATAGCGATGCAGGCAGTTGCCGAACACCTCTTTGGTCGTATGCCCATCAACTGCATTTTCTGTAAAAATAGGAGTTCCGGTAAAACCGAATATCTGGGCATTATCGAAGAATTGCATAATCTTCTTATGACTCTCTCCGAAGTGGCTACGGTGACATTCATCGAATATCATCACGATACGGGAGTGGCGTATCGAATCTATCTTGCTGCTATACCATGTCTTGCTTACGGCAGCATTGAGTTTCTGAATAGTGGTAATGATAATCTTGGAGTTACTATGCAAGCGCTTTACCAATTCATCCGTATTGTCCGTACCGTCAACGGCTCCCGGCTCAAAGGCCTCATATTCCGATTGCGTTTGTGTATCAAGATCATGGCGGTCAACAACGAACATTACCTTATCTACATCATCCAACTCTGAAACGAGCTGCGCAGTTTTGAATGAAGTCAAGGTTTTTCCTGCGCCTGTAGTATGCCAGATATAACCGTTATCATTGGAGTTCTGCACCCGATCCAATATCTTTTCTACAGCATAGAACTGGTATGGGCGCAACACCATCAGACATTTATCACCTTCATGCAATACAATGTATTTCCCGATAATCTTGCCAAGAGTACACTTTTCGAAGAAGAATGCCGCAAAGGTATCCAATTCGTTTAAAGGATTGTTCCCGGCATCCGTCCAATTGAATATAAACTTATATCCGCCATTGGGGTTATTGGCAAAATAACGAGTGTTTACACCATTGGAGATGACAAACAACTGAATATAATCGAACAACCCATGAAAAGATGTCTTATGATAGCGTTGAATCTGATTGTATGCCTGTTTGAGTTCTACACCCCGACGTTTCAATTCAATCTGAACCAAAGGGAGGCCATTGATAAGAATCGTCACATCATAGCGACACTTCTTTCGCCCCTCCACCGTAATCTGGTTCGAAACCTGAAACTCGTTCTGACACCATTGGGTACGATTAAGGAATTCCACCCATATACGCTGTCCGTTCGCCGTATCAAGCGGATATAGGTCACGAAGTTTCTTAGCCTTTTCAAAGCGAGTACCACCTTCCAGATATATCAATATCTTCTCAAATTCTTCATCCGTAAATGAATTACGTCCAACTTCCGCCAGTTGTTTTTTGTTGTGAATCTCCAACTGCCGCTTGAAATTGGCATAAAGATTATCTTCTTCGGTAATCTGGACATACTCGTAGTCCATTTGCCGAAGTGTGGCTATCAGTCCGGCTTCCAATGCCGCTTCACTTTGTATTGACATATTCTCGCGCCCTGTTATGGTGTTATTACTTATTTATTCCGGCTTGCAGTATTCTGATCCCTAATGCATTTTCTATTTTGCACAAGGTTTCCAATGACAGATTCTCACGACCTTTCAACACCTTGGAGACATATTGCTGTGTGCAATTCATTTTCTCAGCCAACGCTCGTTGTGTCATGCCAAGTTCTTCCATTCGGCTTGACATAGTTGCAGCGATAGCCTGCGAATGGCACATCCACTTTTCGCCTTCATTCTCCACCGTCTCTACGCCCAGTCCTAAAACCGTGTCTATCTGTTCTTCAGCCATTGTATACATCAAAAAAATACCTTTGCCTTACTCAGTAGGCAAAGGTAGTATAAATAATCGAGATGGCACAACTTTCAGGTTGTTTGATGACATTTTCGGAACAACATAGTATTCATTGTTATTGTGCTTTTTGCCCTCAAGATTAAACTCTCGCATAACATTCTATTCTTCAACGACTTTTGGAGCAAGACTAATCTCATCCGGTTTCAGTTCTGATTCATCATGAACCTCGATTGTCTTTATATGTTCCTCTATTTGAGGTTCTACATTGATTGTTAAGACTCCATCTTTTTGGTAATCCTCGCATAGGAATTTCCAAATTAAAGAAAACTCTTTAATACCATCAGCAGGAATGACACTCATGTAGAAATCACGATAATCTTTCTGGACAAAAACTGAGTTTTTAGGTCTGTACTCTAATTGATTTTTATATGTCTGATAAACTTCTCTTTTTGCATCCCTACTTGCATTAATCTGTGCTTTTGCCGCTTCATCTATACCAAATGCATTAAAGTAGTAAAAGTCATCATCAATTTCCACAATATCCTCTGGTCTAAAAGAAACAATTAGTTTTGGAGTTTTTATGACTGTTTTACCTGTATTCTCAATTCTTATATGAAGTTTGCACCATCTTTTATCTATCTTCTTTGGAGGATTGAACGAGAACATTGAAATGCCGATATGTGGCACTTCAAAATTGCCCAAATTCAATCTCACAGCCTGTTCAATTTCTGTCAATTTCCTATACTCATAATGCTTGATAGTCCTAACATATTCTGGGTATATTGTGATTTTATCCTTTCCGTGAAAAGTTACAAGTACATCTGTGGTATCCTTAAACTGACAATTGTTCACGTACCAGTTATAGGTCGTTCTATATCGCTCCAATTGATCAACTATATCCTCCCACGACGCAATATCGATAGCAAAGAGACCTTCAGCCCTATTCTCTATATCTTTCTTTCTAATGTATCCTTCTATCTTGGCATCTTTATTCGCTGTAGTAGCAAATACCAGCAATTTTAAATTAGGCTCAAAATCTAAAGCTTTTGTTATTTCGTTATCAATCTCTGCTTCTGTTAACTGTGCATTTGTATAGTCATCCTTACCTTTGCACTGGATGCCACAGTAACCACTATATTTTTCAACATACGAAAATACATCAACTCCATATTGATTCTGTCCCTGACGACCATGCCGTTTTATGGTATCCTCACATATCCATATCTCTCCCCACAATAGTTTGCAGAGTTTTTCAAAATCTTGCCAATTACTTGGCTTTTTCAATTGAGTCTGAGCTATCATATAAACATCTTCTGTTAAACTATATATTACCCTTTTATTCAGACCATCATATAATATGAACAAACAATATTTGTTAATTTTATGATAGATTATTGCTTTTATTCTTCATCTTCATCGAGATATGCCCAGTCTTTAGCAGCATATTCCTTTTCAAACTCCGCCAAGTCTTCCTTGATGCGTTCCCGGAAGCTCTCTTCGCTATCATCTCCACTCATCATCCAATCTACGCGAGTTGCATATATTTCTGCTATGCGCATTTGCCGATATGCTACCTTCATCGCTTTTATCGTCTTATCAGACAACTCCAATACATCAGCTTCATATGGGTATCGGTCATAATAACAATGATGGATTAAGTATAATACCGGAATTCGTTCTCCGTCAGGAGTGTCGGACATATATCGCTTTTTCGATTGAAATATCACCCCATCATCAAAGAATCGTAGGTCTGCGTATTTTTGTTCCGCCTTGACTATGGTTTTATCTAACAAAAGAAACGACTCTGCATCTTCATAACTCACAAAACTCATGTAGTCCTTATAACTATGAAATGAGCCAAAACTATCTTTCTCGTAAATAGTCCAATAATCTTTATGTATCTTCTCCGGTTTAGGTTGCAAAGCCCTTACAATGTCACGTTCAATAGTATCTGCAATTTCACGCATTGCATATGTGCTCCTATCAAAATATCCTCCACTCATAGTTATTTTCCTCCTTATCAAATTAAATACTATTATATCGTTTATCCAACACTCCGGCAAACATATCCACCTCTCTCTTGGGAATCCCCAATCGTGTTGCCAATTCTCGCCATCCTTTTACAACATCAATCACCTCTGAAATAATCTTTTCCGCTATTTTGCGATTAAGCATATAATCTTCGCAAGTATCAAGCAAAATACCCAGCTCTGCCTTATTGGACGTTGATGAAACCAGCAAACTTTGATACTCATTCAGAGTAGGGTTCATATCGTATGCAGGAGAAAGCGTCCAGCCTTTTGCAGCCAAAAGAAAACCGTGATTGCGGAAATGATCATCGCTATTGCCAATGCAGATATTGAAAGCTACACGGCGATAGAGTTCCTGCAGATTCCCTTCTACATTCGTACAATTCTGGATTATAAAATCAACTATATCCAGATAGCCGTGTCCAGTAGTTGCGTTGTCGCCGTCATTAAGTCCCAATAAAGTCATGGCAGAAGCAAAATGAATCCGCTTCCCATCTTGGGTTCTGTCGAAGCGTTGAGAAAGCAATGTGTGATATTTCTCTCCGGTAGCCAGCACTTTGGTCTTTGCGGCATTTATACCGGCTTTTGCAGCAAGAAGATGGCTGAAATGCTCCCAAAGTCCTGCATCGTAATCATCTTTGCGAGAAGGGAACTTGGCTATATAAAGCGTTTTATCCGTGTCTATCACACTGGCTTTAGGTCTTGCACCTCCCAATGAAGAACCGGGTTGTACGAGTTGGGCAACCCATTTCCTGTCAGGCAGGACATTCCCCTCTTCGCTTTTCTCTATTTCCGCACTGGCAGCAATTAGCTCCCTTATATCAGTCAAAGGCGGGATTTTCAAAGACTCACTTACATTTATAAATCCTCCGTCTTTTGACTCCTTGAAACGGAAAGCACCCATCCGGGAAAAGTCATCAATACCGGTCAAAAAATCGAAAGAAGATAGTCTCCGTACCGGTCGTTTCTCTTCCATCGCAGCAATCTGCTCACGTCGCAACAACAGCATTCGCCCCCAACGATCCGGCAAAGCATCAGAGAAACATCCGAATATATCTTTCTCCGGTTGCGTATATTGCTGTCCCGGATAATTATTAAGGTCATCACTCAAGAACAAATCTCTGTGTTTCTTCAACCACTCATCGCTGAAGGTAAAGGAATAGCTGTCCGAGCCACGAAGAGATTCATAGCCTAACTCGCCAACGAGTTCTGTTTCCTTGAGCCAATCAAAATCGGCATAAACATATAGCGTCTTCATCGTTTACTCCTTTTTAGAGGCACGTTCCCTTGTCTTCAAGCTCAAATCCTGCAAGGCTTTTCCCAATTTGTCTTCTTTGGCCAGCCACAGAATATCATCGTCAAGCTGTAAAGCATACAGCACTCGCAAATAGATTCCGATTGCTACTGTCGGTGCGCCTTTCTCTATTCGGGACACGGTCAACGGAGAACAAGTGGCGCGTTCGGCCACCTGAGCCACGCTCAGATTCCTGCGCAAGCGAGCCAGTTTAATCTGCTCTCCCACAACCGACATCTTTTGCTCCAATTTTCGGGGTAACTTGGTTCCCATTGTATTCTTTGCCATAATCAACTCATCATATAATATGCAAAGATATTACTTTTTATCTATTTAATGATATATTGAGGACGAAAAATCACAAGATTAAAAGACATGCTATATAAATACTAACCTTCTTACCTCCAAAATTATTGCGAAGATAGTTTTAAAGAAGCCGACTTCTACCTTTATCTATGATTATAGTCAAGATAAAAGCCGACCTCCTCAATTTAAGTATCAAGCGATGGGCTTCACCAATTCTTCATCCTGCCATTCCGCAAGAGAAACAATCGCATCGTATTGCTCCAAAGTCAAATCCGATTCACTATCGTCTGAACATTCATATTCCCACGGCAGTTCGTAAACAGTACCTTCTTCCTGATAACCCATATAGTTATGGTACGTATTAGGAATTAACCGCACATAATCTTCTTCGCGCAGAATCCTCAAAAGTTTCTCGGCATCACGAATCAATAATGGCACTCCGACCTTATATAGAGCAGTGGCAACCTCAATGGCCAGCTCGACATTTGCCGAGTAGCTATTAGAAACAACTATACAATATACAAAGACGGTAAAAGGTATCTTGTAAATATTTGTCCTATTTGTGGAAAAGAAAAAAAATACTGACGCTAAATTGTGCATGAAATGCAGAGAAAAAATAAAATCTAAAAACATTCCGTCGAAAGAAAAATTAATTGAAGCTTTAAAAAATAACAGTTTTGTGGCAGTTGGAAGAATGTTTAATGTTAGTGATAACGCGGTTAGAAACTGGTGTAAAAAATACGGACTTCCATATAGAACAAAAGAAGTTGAAGAGTTTTTAGTATCTTAATCAACTCACCAACATACCAAGGTATATCTTGTGTTTCAAAGTTGAGAAGTCCATGTTACGAAAATAGGGCGTGATGGAGAATCACGGAGGCTCCCGTGGACACTGTTCCCTATAACTGATGGTGTCTATGGAATCTTTTCTGCCGAAGGTGAAACGATATATCCAGAGGAGCGAACAGAAAGGCGTGAGTATGCTACGTTAAGCAGGCCGTTGACGAGACGCATTGAGATTGCGTAAGTCTGATGGAAAACAGAGAAACATTTAGATTACCTTGGTTTTAATATATAAGCAACGTAGAATAACGTTGAGCATATGCATCATGTGTTGGTGTTGCATATGCTTAGGATGTTCCGATGGCATCTGCCTTTGTTAAAAAGCCATCCGTCCCGCAGGTAAACGAAAAACGGTGCAGCCTATGCTTCCGCTGACAATGAAGCAACCTGGTAGACACTGCAACGCCAGGGAATCTTTTGTTTGATTTGTGAATTTGATTTATGTGGATAAACAAATGCTGATAGTGTGTCATAATATCTATGACAAGAAAGTAAGAGTTAAGTTAGAAAGGTACTTCAATGGAGTTGTCCAATTATGACTTGAAAATGTTTGAAGCAGCAAAGCTTGAAGCAGAAAAAGTGACTACAGGCCATTTAAACTTGGTTGTGTAATCACATATAAAGGTCATATCATTGGACGCGGACAAAATAGTACAAAAACTCATCCATACCAAAAGAAGTACAATCGCAAGTACAGGCATTTCAATTGCGAACGTGGAGAATTCGTATCGGATATGCTCCATGCGGAAATATCAGCTATCTTGAACGTTCCCTACACAGTTGGAAGAGATGTAGATTGGGGAAAGGTCAATGTATATGTCTATCGCATATCTCATGGCCGACGTTTGGGATTCGGTAACGCTCGTCCATGTCCAGCATGTATGGCAGCGATTCGTGACTTGGGCATCAAGCACGTATACTACACTGACAATAGCGGGTATGGCTACCTTGAACTAAGGTAATGTAAATGAAAGGAATCAAAAAATGGGAACAGACATCACGGTTCACATTGAACGACGTAACAAGGATACTGGTAATTGGGAATCTCTAAGGCTTTATACAAAAGAGCCTGATGGAAAGTTTAAGCCATGCAGTATCTACAACTATAGGAATAGCGAGTTGTTTGCACTTCTTGCAGGTGTAGGTGCGCCGTTTGTATTTCCAGTAATCAACACTGGATGCCTAACAACGCCACGTGGTCTTCCAGATGATATCTCGTCAGAGGTGAAAGAAGCCTATGGTGATGGCG
>OLFZ01002640.1_pt1 | contig 11344 bp, 7 predicted proteins | sample 1604861 | NCBI WGS metagenome assembly OLFZ01 (sample SAMEA3888895, study PRJEB22519) | human gut metagenome | biome: human gut; feature: human-associated habitat; material: faeces | place: Denmark | collected 2011 | reverse complement strand
TCAAGAGCCGGAAGAGGTGTCGGGGTTGCTCCGCCGTAATGGATCTGCGAGACTTTACGTTTCTTGTCGAGTAAAGGCAGTATCAGGTCGATCTCTTTATGTAATGCGGCTACATATCGATCTATGATTTCAGGCTTGGGAGCGGCGTAGGAATTGCATCCGCAATAATGGCAGAGACGTTGGCAGAAAGGAATATGAAAATAGAAGGAAACCGATTCCGGCTGCTGGCGGTTGGATTCACGGATGGCATCCGCATAATCCCGGCTTGTGAACCCGTCATGAAAATAGTTTGCCGGCGGATAGCTGGTGTACCGGGGAACCGGCACATTGTATTTATCTAAAAGTTCTTGTTTCATATCGTATTTTTATCTTTTCTGAAAACCGTTACTATATAAATGAGGGATACCAGGGCGATGCTTGCCTCGAAGAAGAAGAGTCCGTGATAACCCGTATGATCTGCAATTCTTCCACTCAGGATGGCCATCAACATGCCGCTGAGATGCGTGATGACCGTCTGGATCGTGAAATCCGTCCCTTCGCGCCCGGGGCGTACACAGTCCATTGCCGTCGTATAGACCACGATCGTCGCCATCCCGTAGCTGCCCCACAGAAGGAAAATCCCGCCGTAGAGCATGGGCGTCGTCGGATGCACGTAGGAGAGTCCGAGGAAGTAAAGTGTCGCCATCAAGACAAACACCGCGAACAGGATGCGCGCGCGGAAACGGCCGATCCGCCGTACGATCATCCCTCCGGCAAACGAGGAGAGGAACCCGACGAATGTCCCCGCGACTCCGCTCATCACCCCGATCTCCTTCATGTCGTAGCCCAGGTCGACCAGCCAGGGTTTCAGCATGGCGAGCGTACCGATCAGGCCGGAATAGTAAAGAAAGAGGAAACCGATCTGTTTCCAGATGCTCCGGCGGGCGAAGAAATAGATCACGTCTGCCTTTTTGGCCCGTTCGTGCGCTTCCTTCGGCTGGATGCGGATGCCTTTGTTGAAAAAGAGTGGCAGAAGGGCGGCGATGACGAACAGCGCGACGCAAGGCAGCAGACCGTTCCAGCCGATTTGCTTGAAGAGCCCCCGATCATCGAACCTCCGAAACTTCCCATCGACTGCATGCTGTTTGCAAGGCTTTTATCTTTCCGGCTGAAAGCGAGTACCGCCAACGCGTCGGTCGCGATATCCTGCGTGGCGGAAGCGACGAAGGATATGATGATCAAGGCGACGATCGTATAGAAGTCCGTATGGAAATCAAGGAAAGCGACGGCGAAGATCAGGCCGGCGTAGATCAGTTCGGAAGAAAAAATCCACCGTTTATAGTCGCCCGTCGTCACGGCATGGCGGTCTACCATCGGCGACCAGAGGAATTTCAGGATCCAGGGCAGCTTGATCAGCTGGAGAAGCCCGATGGCCGAGAGTGAAAAGTCCTCCTGCCGCATCATGACGGGGATGACGGTGGAAAAGAAGCTCATCGGGATCGTCTGCGCAATGTAGAGGCAGAAGAAGGTTGCGAGGTTGTATGTTTTATCTTTCTGTATCATAATATCGTTATATAATCATCCGGCTTCCGGCCGAGGCTTTAAGAGTTTTCAAAGTGTCGTCCGAAATTCGGCTGGGACTTTTGGAGTTTTCAAAGTGTCGTCCGAAATTCGGCCGGGACTTTTGGAGTTTTCAAAGTGTCGTCCGAACTTCGGCCGGGACTTTTGGAGTTTTCAAAGTGTCGTCCGAAATTCGGCCGGGACTTTAAGAGTTTTCAAAGTGTCGTCCGAAGTTCGGTCGGGGACTTTAAGAACTTTTAAAGTGTCGCCCGAACTTCTGCCGAGACTTTTAAAAACTCAATTGTATATTCCCGCCGATCGTGAACGGCCTTCCTTTTTGTGCCAGGCCCTTTCCGCCTGTCTCGAAATAGAAAGCCGAATAGTCTGCACCGGTCATATTTTTCGCCCAGATCGCAAAGGTAATAAAATCTTTTGTGGCAGATACTTTTGCATTCAACAGTCCGTAATAAGGTTGCGAAACCTTGTTGTCTTCTTTCCACAGGATGCGTCCCGTCCCGGTGTAGTTCGCGCTGACCGTGAAGCGGTCGATGTGACGGCAAGGGTTCGGGATCGTATAATCGGCTCCGACAGCGAAAGTGTGGCGCGGGACCATCGGCAGGAAATTCCCGCTGTAGTCGATGCCTCGCCGTTCGTCCTTGTAATCTTTGAAGGTGGCATGTGTGAAGCCGTAGTTCACCTGCACCATCAGCCCGTTGACCGGATTCCCTTGCAGGCTGACCTCGACGCCTTTGCTCTCGCTGCGCCCGGCGTTGCGCAGGTATTGCCCGTTCTGGGTGGCGAGCATTTGGTAAATCTGTTGGTTTTTCCAGTCGATCCAGAAAAAGCAGAACTCGGCGTTCAGGCGGTTGTCGAGGAACGGGTGTTTGGCTCCCAATTCGTAGTTCCAACTGGTTTCGGGGCGGAACGTGCGGTCTTCCTCACGGTCGAAAGAGGTGTTGAAGCCGCCTGTCTTATATCCCTTCGTCACGGTGGCATAGAGCATGCCGGTGGAGGGAAACATATATTGCAGGGCGATCTTCGGCGTGACCTGGCTGAACTTGAGCCGGCTGTCGAAGGCGTCCATCTGCTCGCTGCCGCCGTCCGTTTCTTTGTAGAAAAGGAAATCGTTGGAGGTATGCTCATAATCGTAGCGGATGCCGAAAGTCAGTGACAGGCCGCGCGTCAGCAGGTCATCGATTGTGGATTGGTGGTAGAAGGCGACACCATAGGCCGGCGTGTCGTACAGCTTGCGTGTCGCATAGTCTTTGGTGAAATAATCGAGTGTCACGGTGTTGTCGATCCCCTGCCAGAAACCGAAGGCGCCGAACAGCCATTTGTAACGTCCGGGAGTCGTCGATTTGATGTTCAGCTCTTCGGAAAACATTTTCTGCTTCATATCCTGACGCGCGAAATAGATGCTTCGGGGAGAGAAATCCTGGTCGATGCCTTGATGGTCCGAGAGATATTGGAAGGCGGTCCGGCTGTTGATGCTGTAGCCCGTCCCCTGGTAATCTGCCGAGAAGCCGGTCGTCGAAAGCGTCCGTTTGTAGAAACTGTAGTCGTTGTAGTCGACTTCGCCCGGTTTATGCGTGACCGAATCGCAGACGGCGTAGGGATAGCCGCCTTGGACTGAACGGTCGAACGAACTCATTAGCCCGAAAGAAAGGTTCTTCTGAGGCTTCCATTCCAGGCGGATGCGGGCGGAGCCGGACTTCATGTCGTCCGCTTTCTTGTCTGTAAACAGGTTGGTGAAGTAGCCGTCGCTGTTCCGGTAATCACCGGAGATGGCATATCCGAACTTTTCTCCGATCTTTTTATAATGAGAGAGGGCATAATCGCGGTAACCGTAGCTGCCGTTGGAAAGCCAGACATTTGTCCCCTCGTATTTCAAAGGCGATTTCGTATAGACGTTGATGATGCCGCCCATCGTGTTACGGCCGTAGAGCGTCCCTTGCGGACCGCGCAGCACTTCGATCCTGTCCACCTCGTTGAAATCGAAATCGAAAGCCGATTTTTCGAAATAGGGGATACCGTCCACATAAAGCCCGACTGAGGGAGCGTTGATTTTCGATCCGATCCCGCGGATATAGACCGGCGAGGTCAGTTTCGATCCGTAGTCCGGCATAAAGAGGTTCGGGATAAAGGAACTGAACTCTTTGATCCCCGTGATGTTCCGGTTCTGGATCGCCGTCCCCGTCACGGCCGATGCCGACAGGGGTTCCAGCCGGAGATCGCGCTGTTGCTTGAACGACTGCACGACCACTTCGTTCAGTTCAACATTGCGGATCTTCGCCGTATCTTTTTCTATCTCTTCCCCTCTTGCCGTATAGGCGAGGCAGAGCAGCATCGGGAGGCAGTATAATAGTTTCATGTCTTAAAATGTAACGGTGATTTCGCCACCGATCTGGAACGGTTTGCCTTTCTGGATGAACGACTGGTTGAACGATTCGAAATAGAACGCCTGGTAGTCCGTGTTCGTGATGTTACGGCTCCACAGGTTGAGGTTGACGATTCCCTTGCGGATGCCCACTTTGGCATTGACGAGGCCGTAGAACGGCTGGCTGATGTCGTTCTTCTCCGTCCAGAAAATCTTGCCTGCCCCGGTGAACTGGGCGGATGCGGTAAACTGGTCGACCATTTTCCGGTGGAGTAGTTTCGTGTATTGCAATCCCAGGCTGACGGTGTGGCGCGGCGTGTAAGGAATGAAATTATCCTTGCAGTCCGTTTTCACGATCTGGCTGTTCTCGTCCTTGTCCGTGAAGATGTAATCGCGGAAAGTGGCACGGGTAAAACCGTAGTTGAGGTCTGCGGTGAGTCCGTCCGTGATACGGCTGCGCAGGCTCAGTTCCACGCCGTAGCTGTTCGCCTTTCCTCCGTTGGTGATCATGCGCCCGCTGCCGTTCTCGGCAAAGCTGGTGAGTTGGAGGTCGCGGATGTCCATGTAGAAGAAGGTCAGTTCCGCACTCAGCCTGCCCCGGACCAGTTCGCTGCGGATGCCTGCTTCGTAGTTCCAGCTGTGTTCCGGTTTATAGGAAGCGATGTCTTTCACTTCGCCCGGCTGTTCGGCCTTATCGGGTGCGAACTTCGACATCAGGTCGTATTTGGCTTGTGCCTGGACCAGGTCGCCGAACATCTGCACGTTATAACCTCCTGTCTTGTATCCTTTGGCGACCGAGACATACGTGAATGTTTCGGGTGTGCACTGGTAACGGAGCGAAACCTTCGGCAATACTTGCAGGAAATCCTGTGAGATGTTGCCGTCCATAGTCGTCGTGACTGGTAGCGTCATTTTCATCGGGCCCATTTCCACACCGATCTTCATGCTGTCTACTGCTGAATGATAGTCCAGGTTCGCTTTCTCGTAATCCAGGCGGATACCGGCGGTGATGGAAAGCCCTTCGACAAAGAGGTTATTGTAGGTCGATTGGTGGAAAGCCGCGAAGCCGTAGGTCGGTGTGTCGAAGTTTCCGGGGAAATAAATCTGGTTCAGTTCGTCCCCCTGGACAGTAAGCTTCGGTGCTTTTGGGTTATTCGCCAGTATGTCGTCGAACGCTTTCTGCAAAATGCCCGTCAGCCCGTCTTTCTTGAAGATCACAGGGCCGTCCGTGTTCAGGCTGTTATAAAAACCGTAGGCGCCGAAGCTCCATTGGTAATTGCTTTTTGTATTGGATTTGATTGCCAGTTCTTCGCTCCAGGCATATTGTTTCTGCTTTTGGTGAAGGGTGAAAACAGACTGTTCCGTATAGTCCTGGTCCATCTTCATGTCGTCTTTCAGATATTGGTAGGCCGTGGTGGAAGAGAGGACGAAACGGTCTGTTTTCCATTCCAGATACAGGCTGTTGTTCAGCGTGCGGCGCCAGTAGGAACTCGGATCGTTGATGCGGATCGGCTGCACAGTCCCGGTCTGCGGGTCGTACTGCCCGTAGGGGAAGGCTTTTTGCGTTACATAGTCATAGTTGAATGTATATTGCGCCTTCAGATGGTCCGTAATATACCCCTCTAATTTGAATCGGCCGCCTGCCGATTCCTCTTTGTCTGCCTTTGTGCCGTTATATTCGTTGATGAAAAAGCCGTCGTTACGGTCGTAATACCCGTTTAACGAGATCCCGATGTTTTCTCCGATCTTGCTGTATTGGGACACTTTGGCTTTGGCCGCCCCGTAATTGCCCATCGACATCGTGACTTTTGTCCCCTGGTAATCGAAGGGGGAGAGGGTGTAGATATTGACGATGCCTCCCATTGCGTTACGTCCGTAGAGGGTTCCCTGTGGTCCCCGTAAAACTTCGATGCGTTGGATATCGTTCAGCTCGAAATCGAAAGCGCTTTTATCCAGATAGGGGACATTGTCGACATATAATCCGATGGATTGCCCGCTGCTCCGCGCTCCGATTCCGCGTATATAAATGGCCGAAGTCATTTTCGAACCGTAGTCCGGCATATAAAGGTTGGGGACGAAAGCGCTGATATCCTTGAGAGCATCTATCTGCCTGGTTGCTATCGCTTGGGGCGAGAGGATGGAAACGGCTCCCGGAAGCGTGCGGAGATCGTTCGTCTCCTTTGTGGAAGAAGTGACGATCACCTCACCTATATTATAGGTCTTGATCGTGTCGTTCACATTTTCATTCACCCGTTCGGCTTTAATCGGTTGCAAACACGTAAGCGCGCCTGCGACAAGGACATACAGATAGCGTTGATTCATCGTATTAATTGTAAACTATTAGTATTTTACGGTTGCAAAGGAACGGTAAAGATGAATGGGAATCAATCACTACATGTAGTGATTTTAAAGTTCGATGTCGTCGCCTGAAATAATGCCGTTCATGATGGCATAGAAGGTAAGTCCCGATACTGTTTTGATGCCGAGCTTGGTCGTGATGTTCTTGCGGTGGCTGAGGACTGTGTTCAGGCTGATGTTCAGCTTGTCTGCAATTTCTTTGTTGGTGCTGCCTTTGACGATTAATTGGAGGACGTCCGTTTCGCGGGTGGACAGTTCCTTGTTGTTGTCGCTGGAAATACTGTTGTTTTCTCCGGTAAAAAGTTGTTCCAACTGCTCGATGATGACTTCCTGCGAGGCCTTGATCGTGATATGGCTGGTTGCCGATAGTCCCCCTTCGCCTTCAGTCCCGTCGATCAGGACCATCGTCTTGCTCCGGCGGGGAAGGAAAAAGTCTGCATAGAGGACAAATAAAGCGGCATTTGTAAAGTAGTAGTCGAACGTATCGTTGCCGGAAGTCGAAAATGCCTCGAAAGTAGGGTAGTGGCTGATCTCTACCGGTGGAAAATAGTCGGTCAGCATGCTTTGCAGGCCGATGCTTTGTAGCGTGTCGGGTAATATGATTGCTATTTGCTTGTTGCGATGCATCCGGCTGTTTGTTAAATACACAACTTTTCCATAGCCGAAACCATCGGTGTCAATATCCGGTAGCGGATGCGGTTGTGTTGTTTGATATCTTTTTCCAAACTGCTGATGGCAAATATGACGGCGTAGCATAAGTTCTCGTTATAGTCGCCGGAAAGATGCTTGACCATGATGCTTTTCAGATCCGCCAACAAGGCCTCTATCGGATCTTCCAATCTCTGTTCCGTTCCGAGGTGCAATGCTTCGACCTGCCCGGAAGATGGATAATCTTTCAGTTTTTCGCTTAATGACAGGCAATAGGGGAACCAGACCCGGTCGTCCTTTTCGATCCGTGAGGTCAGCTCTTCTTTGAAGGAGGAGAAAAACTTGCCGATCAGGTTGAGCGTGTTGTTTCCCGGCGTACTCATCGATATGAATGAACCGAGATGCCTTTCTATATTCGGGATTTGATAGCGTTGGTAATACTGGTTGGTTTTAGTCAGATAATCGATAATCTGTGAAGTATGGAAAGTTTGTAGCTTCTTTTCCGGGAAGTATTCCTCGTTGAGAAACGTGTTGATTACCGTCAAGAGGAAGTCGGTATCCAGCCGGTATTCTTCACAAATCGCCTTTACCGATTTGTCGCCTAAGCCCAGGCGGATTCCAAAACGGTTAATGACAGGAATGAGTGAGGGGTGCTCTTCCACCACCTCACTCATTTGCATATTAGGATATACTAATGGCATATTTTATGCTTCTTCCCATTGTTTTCGTAATAGTTCCACTGCGGCAGGGACCAAAACGTTCCGGTCTCCCTGGCATCCGCATTCGAAACTTACATATTTGTCGTAATCCAACATCTTCAGGCCCTTGAAGCCGTTAACGTAGTTATCTGCTTCTCCGTCTTCACCCGGCATACTGCGGCGTTTACGGCTGGCAACGTGCACGTGTTGCAGATATTCGCCTGCAGAAAGGAAAGCTCCCATGTCGGAAGTCTCTTCCCAAGTCATGTGCCAGAAGTCACCCATACAGCGTACACCCGGATTGTTGATGTCGCGGCAGATGGAAGCAGCATCCGCTACCTGACGAAGATAGAATGCTTCTTTCCTGTTGAGCGGTTCAAAGATAACTGTAGTCCCGTGCTCTTTTGCGAAGTTACCCATTTCATTGAATTGTTCGCACAAGAAATCCCGCGTTTCCTGCGTATGAGGCATAGCCGGTTTTTGACCGTTGAAAGCCGGGACGATGATCACACCCGTAGAACCCAGTTCGCCAGCAGGAGCAATGATCTCTTTCATCGTATCCATGCACTGCTTGCGGATAGCCGGATCTGTCGAGAGGATGAACCCCTGGAAACCAGCACAGATGGCGCTCACTTTGATGTTGCGTCCGTTTAGTGCTTCCTTGATCTCTTTTACACGATCTTTTAGGCCACGTCCGCCCGGTTCGAAACCAACGACACCTAACTTTTCCATCAAGTCAAATTTCTCGTTGAGATTAGCTCCCGGTGCAATCCCTTCCTGAAAGGATATCTTCAACTCGGCTTTGCTGTTTGGACATAATCCCTTTTCTGCCGGACAACCTTCTGTAGAAGCAGCCTTGCCGCCACAGGCAGCAAAAGCTGAACTACCGGCTGCAACAGCCGCGCCTGCCAGAGTTGCTCTTAAAAAGTTTCTTCTGTTCAGTGCCATATTTTATTTTTTCTTTTCATCACGAGGTTTTCCTGGAACCGGAACTGTAAATCCACTCATATCCATCTTGCCTAAGTTCAGGTCTTTCGGAGTATAATCCAGAGGAGAAGCAGTCATTGCATCCCATGTCGTTTCTGCACCGGTGTATGCTGATTCACGTCCCATGATAGCAGCCATGTTGGCAACAGCTGTTTCTGAAGCCTGTTCGATAGGTTTGCCGCCACGGATGCAGTTTACCCAGTTTACATGTTCCAATACATATGGATTTGTCTGTGTATGTGCGTTCTTTTCTGCTTCACCATCGTATTTCCAGATGACGTTACCTGCATTGTCCTTGATTTCCATTTCAGCACTGTTCCAAGAACCTTTTGTTCCTTGGATAAATTCACTGACGTTAGTGGCACAACCATCAATCTGGCGGCACATACTATGCAAGTGGATGCCGTTTTCCATTGTGAAATCGATGCTGAAGTTATCATACTGGTCGCCCGTGATACGGCGTTGGCGAGAACCGAAACCGACAGCCTTAACCGGTTTCAAGCCGCTGAACCATGTGAATACATCGATGTTGTGCACATGCTGTTCCACGATATGGTCTCCGGATAACCATTTCCAGTTTACCCAGTCCTTGATCATGTATTCGCAATCGTTCCAGTCTTTCTGACGTTCGCGGAACCACAACATGCTCTGATTCCAGTAAACTACACCACCCGTAATTTCACCGATAGCACCTTCCATGATCTTCTTGTAAGATTCAACATAGTTGCGCTGGTGATGACGCTGTGTACCTGTTACGACACATAGATTTTTTGCCTGAGCCTGTTTGGCGGTTGCCATAATCGTACGATAGCCTACCGGGTCGACACAAATCGGTTTTTCCAGGAAACAATGTTTGCCTTTTTCAACCGCATATTGGAAATGTACCGGACGGAATACGGGAGGAGTTGCAATAATGACAACATCGACACCGCTATCGATCAATTGTTTGTATGCATCCAGACCAACGAAACGTTTGTCTTCAGGAATATTACATCCTTTTTCTTTCAGCTTGTCGGCCAAAGCGTCTACACGTTCTTTGAATGTATCGGCAACGGCAACGACTGTCACGCCGTTTGCTGCATCCAGGAAGTTCTCTGCTGCACCGGAACCGCGTCCGCCACAACCGATAACACCGGCTTTCAGTTCTTTTCCGTCAGTAGCCTTATCGGGCAATTCCGGAATATAATAAGTTCCAGGTTCTTTCAGAGGTTTGTTTGCAGCTGCACTTTCGCCGCCGCCTGCACATGAGGTTAATACACTTGCACTACCTGTACCGATTGCACCCAGTGCTCCGGCCATAGCTGTACTTTTTAAAAACGATCTTCTGCTAATACTGTTTTCTTTCTTCATGATATAGTAATTTTTAGGTATCAATTAAACATCTGTTATTTCGCTCCAATTGCCGGGTCCGGTTCGCAAACCACACGGAAGCCGATACCGCGGATATCCGAATACCACCAGATACTCTTCGGTTGTTGCGGATCAGTCTTCAACCAGGCATCATGCTTTGTATAATCGCGGGCTGCAGAACGAACGTCTGCCGCATCGGAAGTGTAGTTACCGCCGCGTACAACCCATTCTTCTCCTTCTGTGATTAACGGGTTGGTCACGTTATCGCCCCCTTTGCTGTAAGCCTTCGGATCATATTTGTCGGCACAATATTCCATTACATTACCCAACATATTCTTCAAACCGAACGGGTTCGCTTTCACTTCGCCCGGCTCTTGAGTTCTGTTTTTGCTGTTCTTCGCGTAAATCACGAATGAACTGATGCTGTCTGTTTTTGCATCGAAGAACTTACGCCAGAATCCCTGGTCTGAAAAATCTTTCGGGTTCCCGGTGAAGAAATAAGGAGTTTCCGTTCCTCCACGGGCTGCATATTCCCATTCTGCCTCGGTCGGCAGGCGGTATTTTTTTCCTGTTTGTTTGGACAGCCACTGGCAGAATGTTTCTGCAGCATAGTGTGTCATCGTGATAGCCGGACGGTCACCTGCGCCCCATCCCTGGTCGGGGAATCCGAACGGAGGAGTCGGGCCGGAAATGGCATCGACATCCGGATTGCTGTTATTTGCATATACGGTTTCGGGCGGAGTACGTCCTTCACTCATGGTTTGTCCGTAGAATGCCCAATACTGATCCCACGTCACTTCTACTTCAGCCATAAAGAACGGACTGACCGTAACGTTTCGAACCGGGGCTTCATCTGCCTTATGGAACGGTTCTTTATCGGTGCTACCCATTTTGAATGTACCGCCCGGAATGGCGACCATTTTGAATGCAACGGCCGTACCCGGAATTTGTTCCGTATAATCGGTAAAAGATGTGACAGGTGTCGCCGTCTTGAAATAAAGGCTGGTATCAACAGTAGCCGTGGCGGCTCCGGGAATACCTGTTAATTTGCCGTGTTTATAATCCGGATTATAGTGTCCGGCGTCGAGGTGGCAGCTGATACACTGTAAATCCAGTTTCTTTTCGTTTTCGTCATAATAAAGGTGAGCAGTAATGCCGTCCTGGTTAATCCCTTCCGGGAACAAGTTCTGATGGCATTCCTTGCAGGATTCGTTCGGAATATATTTGACGGCATGTTCCAGTTCCGACTTGGTGTTCCAGTCGAAATCCGCACTGTCTTTTGTCATGAAGGACCATACGTCTTTCAATCCCAATTTGGCTTTAGCCGTATAATGATTCCAGGTGTCGCTTTGAGGCGGAAGGTGACAAGCCACGCAATGTGTTTTAA
>OLFZ01002633.1_pt1 | contig 11367 bp, 9 predicted proteins | sample 1604861 | NCBI WGS metagenome assembly OLFZ01 (sample SAMEA3888895, study PRJEB22519) | human gut metagenome | biome: human gut; feature: human-associated habitat; material: faeces | place: Denmark | collected 2011 | reverse complement strand
CCTGCGACCACCTGTTCCCAAAACAGGAGCGCTACCGGGCTGCGCTACACCCCGTCTTTTTCTCTATGATAACCTCTTATCATTTAGGGCAAGTATCATTTCTGATTTGCGGCTGCAAAGGTACAACATTTTTTTTGTTTCACCAAATTTTTGAATAACTTTTTTCTAAAAAAGATTCTTTTCCCTCTGTTCGCCTGCCTTTATATACGAATATAGGGCAACTTCATACCGAAATCGCCCTATATACCTTATTATATATAATATATATGATTGCTCAATACATACTACTTGATGATGCCTTCCTCTACGAAAATCTTCTTCAAGATCTGGACAGCCTGCTCAACCTGGTCTCTTGTGTGAGTAGCCATGAGGGCAAAACGTACCAATGTATCCTGAGGAGCACAAGCTGGAGGAATAACAGGGTTGATGAACACACCTGCATCATAAGCCATCTTGGTAACCACGAAGGTCTTCTCTGCATCGCGTACGTAAAGAGGAATGATTGGACTCTCTGTCTCACCAATCTCGAAACCTTCCTCACGGAAACGCTTCAATGCATAGTGGGTAACATCCCAGAGATTCTCGAAACGCTCTGGCTCATTCTGAATGATGTGGAGTGCCTCAAGCGCTGCTGCTGTAGCTGCTGGAGTGTTGGATGCACTGAAGATGTAGGTACGGCAGTTGTGACGGAGGAAGTTGATGGTATCCTTGTCTGATGCGATGAAACCGCCGATAGATGCCAAGCTCTTTGAGAAGGTACCCATGATGAGGTCTACCTCATCGGTCAGACCGAAGTGGTCGCAAACGCCACGTCCCTGCTTGCCGAATACGCCAAGGCCATGAGCCTCGTCTACCATGATAGAGCAGTTGTACTTATGCTTGAGCTTTACGATCTCAGGCAAGTTAGCCAAATCGCCCTCCATAGAGAACACGCCATCCACAACGATGAGCTTGATAGCATCCTCAGGAAGCTTAGAGAGCACACGCTCCAGATCTTCCATATCGTTGTGCTTGTAGTGAAGCTGGGTAGCGAAAGAGAGACGGCGACCGTCTACGATGGAAGCGTGGTCGCGATCATCACAGATGATATAGTCGTTACGACCTACCACACATGCCAACACACCCTGGTTTACAGAGAAACCAGTAGAGAAGCACAATGTCTCATCCTTACCCATAAACTCAGCGAGCTCTTTCTCGAGCTGCACATGTAAATCGAGGGTACCATTGAGGAAGCGGCTTCCTGCACAGCCAGAACCGTACTTGTCGAGCGCAGCCTTAGCTGCATCGATAACGCGCTGGTCGTTGGTTAAACCCTGATAAGCATTAGAGCCGAACATTAAAATCTTGTGACCGTCAATGTCGGTAACCTCGGTCATCTGCTTACTTGTGATTTCACGGAAATATGGATACACACCGGCAGCCATATACTTCTGTGGTTCACGATAATTCTTGTATCTTTCTTGTAATTGTCCCATTATTAATAGGTGTACTTTATTTTCGATTTTTTATTTTTCTACATTTCAGGGTGCAAAGATACAAAAAAAGACTAATAAATCCGCTATTTTCCTAAGAAAGTTTATTTTTAGCGTTTTTTTTAATGATAAATCTTGCCATTTTAGGTATTTTTATTACTTTTGCAGTACAAAATCACTAAACTCTTGACACAAAAATGAAGAAAAAGATAATATTCATCATGAATCCCATTTCGGGAACAGCCAGCAAGGCTGGCATTCCGAATCTGATTGATTCAACTTTGGACAAAGAGCTTTTTGAGTACGAGATAAAATTGACTGAAAGAGCAGGACATGCATCGGAACTGGCTACAGAGGCTAAGAACAACCACGCCGACATCGTAGTGGCTGTGGGGGGAGACGGAACCGTCAATGAAGTAGCCCGTTCGCTGGTTCATTCGGACACGGCTCTTGGCATTCTGCCTTGCGGTTCGGGCAACGGACTGGCACGCCATCTTCTCCTGCCGATGAACCTGAAGAAGAGCATCGAGGTAATCAACGCATGCAAAATCAACGATCTCGACTATGGCGTCATCAACGGTCATCCATTCTTCTGCACCTGCGGCATGGGCTTCGACGCCTTCGTCAGCATGAAGTTTGCAGAGAGTGGCAAACGGGGACCTATCAGCTATGCAGAAAACATACTGAGAGAAGGACTGAAGTATGAGCCGGAGACGTATACGCTGGAAGACGAGACGGGAACCAAGCAATACAAGGCGTTCCTGATTTCCTGCGCCAACGCATCGCAATATGGCAACAATGCCTATATTGCTCCGCAGGCTTCGATGAGCGACGGACTGATAGACGTTGTCATCATGGAGCCGTTCGATGTGATTGAGGCTCCGCAGGTCAGTTTCGACATGTTCAACAAGACACTCGACAAAAACTCGAAAATCAAATCGTTCCGTTGTAAGAAGTTGCATATCACGAGAAGCCAGCCTGGCGTGATACACTATGACGGCGACCCGGTTATGACGGGAGCCGAAATAGATGTTCATCTTGAAGAAAAAGGCATCAAGATGGTAGTTAACCCGTTTGCTGACAAGAGCGTACGCAAGCCAAACATGATACAGAATGGCATTGCCGAGTTCTTCAACGACCTGAATGCCGTGCGCGACGATATCCACAAGGACATCCAGCGACAGAGCAAGAAGGTGGAAGCCATCAGCAAAATGGTGCAAAGGAAACTGAACCTTTGAAATAGTGATTAATGAGTAGTGAGTAGTGATTAATTTGCCTGCGGGTTGACATCATCCCTGTGCAATTACCCACTAATCACTACTAAATAATCACTACTCACTAATAATTAATCACTACTAAACAATCACTATTCCAGATAAAATTCTTCCGTAATTTTCGCATACCATTCAGAGCGGTTTCCTTCAGAATCCGTCATGATTTCCGTGCACTTATCCATCATGCCCGCACGACGCTTGGAGAAGGCAACAAGATAGCGCTTGGGCTGCTTGCGCTCCACCGTCTTTACGCCACACTGACGAACAAGCGAAAGTCCTGAACAATAGGCTTCTGACACAAAAGACTCCAGCACATCGGCTGGCACTATCGCAGAGAACACTCCCTCATCGGAAAGCCATCGTCTGACACCCTTCATCAGAACCGGGAACGGCAGACTGTCAGAATGCCGAGCCATCGCACGCTTACTGTCAGGATTTTTTAACCCATTCACAAAGAAAGGCGGATTGCTTACTATCGCATCAAAAAGCATTCCGTCAACCTTAGCCGCTTCCGACTTTTCCATCATTTTCTCATCCTCCTTCATCACCTTGCCATTCCCCATTTCCATCCTTTCATCCTGTCCCCTCAACAGATGTTCTTCAGAAAGATCCTGCAAGGCGCAGCACGCTATCCCTACCCGGTCGGCAAAAGGACTGGCTGCCACATTCTCCCTAGCCTGCATGCAGGCATCCGGATCAATATCTATTCCCCAAACCTGAGCCTCAGGGAAACGCTGCGCCATCATGAGCGAGATAAGTCCCGTACCCGACCCAATGTCGAGTATACGTTGTCCACCCTCAGCCCATGCACCCAGCAGCACCCCGTCGGTGCCCACCTTCATTGCACAGCGATCCTGCTGTATTTCAAACTGTTTAAATGTAAATCCTGCCATAAATCTTCTCTCGTTATTTTTTATTTTCCAAAACTATCCATTTCAGAGATAATAACGTGCAACAGAGCCATATATTGTAAAATATCGGGAAAAAGACTGTCTTTTGTCACTCATAACGGAGATAAATCGGCTTTTATTTATTAAATAATCTATACTTCTACACGAATTCGCAAAAAAATGAGTAACTTTGCACCTTAAAAATAAGAATTCGATAAAAGAAATGAAAAGAAACGAAACTCAGATACAAATGTTTGCCGATTTCGAGGGCGATCCAAGCTCATTGCTCACAGAAAATCCGGCAGGAATCTATCCGATGCTCTGCACTAGAGAGCTCGTTGCCTTTCCTACTGTGCTCATCCCTATCGTCGTGGGGAGAGCTGCCAGCAAGAATCTGGCAGAAAAACTGGCTAACAAGCCAAACACCATCTTCTGCGTCTTCTGCCAGAAGAACAAGGATGAAGACCATCCAAAGGAAGCCGACCTGTATGATACAGGTGTCTTCGCCAAACTCGTAAAGGTAATCAACATGCCTGACGGTTCGGGCAACCAGACCATCATCATCCAGTGCCTGGGCAGATGTCACCTGGAGAAAATCGAGAAAACCACTCCATACTATAGCGCCAGCGTAACCAGTCTGCCGGAAATATGGCCAGCGGAAAACGATACCGATTTTCCAACCATCCACCAGACACTCCTGAAGGAAACCATCAGCTATATCAACGCCAACGATAATATCCCTACCGACCTGGTTTATGCCATCAACGAGATGTCGCATAGCACCATCCAGGGAAACTTCATCTGCAGCGCCATCCCTTTCAGCATCGAAGACAAGATGAAGATGCTGGAACAGGACACACTGAACGACCGTCTGCTGGAAGCCCTCAGGGCTTTGCACAAGGAATCGAAACTGCTCCACCTGCAGAACGAAATCAGCATGAAGACCCGCTATGACCTGGACGAGGAACAGAAGGAATACTTCCTGAAACAGCAGATAAGAAACATCAGAAAGGAACTGGGAGATGGAGACGGAAGACCAGAGAGAAAGGAAATCATAGAGAAAGCCAAAGGAAAGAACTGGAACGAGGCCACTCAGAAGATATTCAAGAAGGAACTTGCCAAGCTGGACACTATCCATCCGCAAAGTCCCGACTACTCCATACAGATAAGCTTCCTGCAGACCATGGTAGACCTGCCTTGGAATGCATATACCGAGGACGACCTGAGCCTGTCGCGCGCCAAGAGAATACTGAACCGTGACCACTACGGCATGGAAAAGGTGAAGGAGCGCATCCTGGAATACCTGGCTGTAAGAGCACTGAACGGCGGACAGAAGAGTCCGATACTCTGCCTCTACGGTCCTCCGGGAGTAGGAAAGACCAGTCTCGGCAAGAGCATCGCCGACGCCATGAAGCGCAAATACGTGCGCATGTCATTAGGCGGTCTGCACGACGAGGCAGAAATACGCGGTCATCGCCGCACCTATATCGGAGCCATGCCAGGACGCATCATCAAGAACATCCAGAAGGCTGGCAGCAGCAACCCTGTCTTCATCCTCGACGAGATAGACAAGGTGGGCAAGAACAACTTCCAGGGCGACCCGGCATCGGCTCTGCTCGAAGTGCTGGACCCTGAACAGAACAACGCCTTCCACGACAACTATCTGGATGCCGACTACGACCTCTCGAAGGTTCTCTTCATCGCAACAGCCAATGACCTGGGAAGCATTCCACGCCCATTGCTCGACCGTATGGAGCTGATAGAAGTGGGCGGATACATTACCGAGGAAAAGATAGAAATAGCCAAGCGCCACCTGGTACCTACGGAACTGGAGAACAACGGTCTTGACAAGCAGGAGGAGAAAATCAGCTTCAACAAGGCTGCCCTGGAATGCATCATCGAGCACTATACACGCGAAAGCGGAGTAAGACAGCTGAAGAAGCAGATCAACAAGTGCCTGAGAAAGGTGGCATACAAGATGGCATGTGACGGCAAGCTGGAGCATCCTACCATCGGCATGGACGAGGTGAAGGAACTCCTGGGCAATCCGCCATTCAACCGCGACATCTATCAGGGCAACGACTATGCCGGAGTGGTAACCGGACTGGCGTGGACCTCTGTGGGCGGCGAGATTCTCTTCATCGAGACCTCATTGAGCCGTGGCAAGGCAGGCAAGCTGACCCTTACCGGCAATCTGGGCGACGTGATGAAGGAGTCGGCAGTCATCGCCCTGGAATACATCAAGTCGCACATCGACCTGCTGGGTGTAGACTACCGCATCTTCGAGAACTGGAATCTCCACATCCACGTACCGGAAGGAGCCACTCCGAAAGACGGTCCATCGGCAGGTATTACCATCGCCACCAGCATCGCCTCGGCCATCACCCAGCGCAAGGTTCGTAAAAACACAGCCATGACGGGCGAAATCACCCTGCGCGGAAAGGTTCTGCCAGTAGGCGGCATCAAGGAGAAGATACTTGCAGCCAAGCGCGCCGGCATCACCGACATCGTAATCTGCAAGGACAACCGCAAAGACATCGAAGAGATTCCGGCAAAATATCTCAAGGGCGTATCCTTCCACTATGTAGAAGACGTGGCCGACGTATGGGAATTTGCCCTCACCGATGAAAAGGTAAAGCACCCTATCGACTTCACCATTCCAGAAAATGACAAAAAGAATTAAAAATGAAATTTGAATTACAAGTAACAGATAAGGCTAGCGATGCACGCACCGGCATCATCACCACCGACCACGGACAGATCAAGACTCCTATCTTCATGCCAGTAGGAACGGTGGGCAGCGTGAAAGGTGTACACTTCGAGGAACTCAAAAAGCAGGTGAAGGCTCAGATCATCCTGGGCAACACCTATCACCTCTATCTGCGTCCGGGACTTGAAGTAATCAAGGCTGCAGGCGGACTGCACAAGTTTAACGGCTGGGACCGCCCTATCCTCACCGACAGCGGCGGCTTCCAGGTATTCTCGCTCACGGGCATCCGCAAGCTGAAGGAGGAAGGTTGCGAATTCCGCTCACACATCGACGGAAGCAAGCACTTCTTTACACCGGAAAACGTGATGGATACGGAGCGCATCATCGGTGCCGACATCATGATGGCTTTCGACGAATGCCCTCCGGGACAGAGCGACTTCCAGTATGCCAAGAAGAGTCTTGAACTGACCCAGCGCTGGCTGGACCGCTGCCTGAAGCGCTTCAACGAGACCGAACCGCTCTACGGTTACCATCAGAGCCTCTTCCCTATCGTACAGGGCTGCACCTTCCCGGAACTCCGCCGCGAGGCAGCCAAGTTTATCGCAGACAAGGGAGCAGACGGCAACGCCATCGGAGGTCTGGCTGTAGGCGAACCTACCGAGGTGATGTATGAGATGATAGAAGTGGTGAACGAAATCCTGCCAAAGGACAAGCCACGTTATCTGATGGGCGTGGGTACCCCTCAGAACATCCTGGAAGCCATCGAGCGAGGCGTAGACATGTTCGACTGCGTGATGCCAACCCGCAACGGAAGAAACGCGATGCTCTTCACCTACAACGGCACCATGAACATGCGCAACAAGAAATGGGAGATGGACTTCAGCCCAGTGGATCCGGACGGATGCGAAATCGACCAGATTACCAGCAAGGCATACCTGCACCACCTCTTCAAGGCACAGGAACTCCTGGCGATGCAAATAGCCAGCATCCACAACCTCTCGTTCTATCTGCGACTCGTTACCGATGCACGCCAGCATATAGAGCAGGGCGACTTCGTACAGTGGAAGCGATCTGTCATCGACCAGCTCGGCAGAAGAATTTAAATTACTGAAGTTAGGAGCAAGAAGTCTCAGGAGCATGAAGCCCCCGACGGCTCCTGCTCCCGGAAAATACTGATTTATGAAAGATTTTAAATACATCAGAAAACATCGCAGAAGATTAAAGTTCAGCAGAACCATGGCTCGAAGATTCGGATGGCTCACCGCTGCCCTCAGATGGCTGGGCAGAAAACTGAGCTGGATGGGAAAGGTCATGCGATGGATTGGGCATAAACTGCGATTCCTCAAGGTGCTCAAGTATCTCAACCCACTGAGATACATCAAACGATTGGACTGGTATATCATCAAGAAGTTCGTAGGCTACTACTTCTTCTCGATAGCGCTCATCATCACCATTGCCATCGTGTTCGACTTCAACGACAACCTGTCGAAGTTTACCGAGTATCATGCACCGGCACGAGCTATCATCTTCGATTACTATGCCAACTTCGTGCCATACTTCGCCAACCTCTTCAGTGCGCTGTTCGTGTTCGTAGCGGTCATCATGTTCACCTCCAAGCTGGCAGGCAATTCAGAGATCATCGCCATGCTGGCATCGGGAGTATCGTTCAAGCGCCTGCTTCGCCCGTACATGATTACCTGCATATTCCTCTCGGCACTCTCCTACACGCTCTCTGCCTATGTGATTCCGCACGGCACGGTCATCCGACAGAACTTTGAGACGATGTACAAGAACAAGAAGAAGAATACCTCTGCCGAGAACGTGCAACTGCAGGTGGACCGAGGCGTGATAGCCTACATCCAGCATTACGACAACAACTCAAAGAGGGGCTACGGATTCTGTCTAGACAAGTTCCAGGAAAAGAAACTGGTGAGCCACCTGACAGCATCAGAAATACAGTATGATACCATCAGCGACTCCAAATACCACTGGAAACTAACCAACTGGAAGGTACGCCGACTGCATGGCATGAAAGAGAAGATTACGAGCGGAATGAATAAAGATACGCTCATCACCATGGAGCCAACCGACCTGGTCTACTCCAAGGGACAGCAGGAAACCTTTACCAGTCCGGAGCTGAAGGATTACATCTCCAAGCAGATCAACCGCGGTTCGGGCAATGTGGTACAGTACAAGGTGGAGTATCATAAGCGCATCGCCTCCTCCTTCGCCTCATTCATCCTCACCATCATCGGCGTGTCGCTCTCCTCACGCAAGCGCAAGGGCGGCATGGGTAAGGCTCTGGGACTGGGTCTGGCTTTGAGTTTCGGCTATATCATGCTGCAGACCGTCTGCGCCACCTTCGCCATCCAGGCAAACTTCCCGCCGATGCTGGCGGCATGGTTGCCTAACTTCATTTACGCCTTCGTGGCATACTTCTGCTACCGCAAGGCACCGAGATAATAAACATTGAAAAAAGAAAGAAAATGTATTTCGACGAATTAGATTTAAACGACAACGTGCTCGACGCATTATACGATATGCGATTCGACACATGCACCCCAGTACAGGAAAAATGTATACCAGAGATATTGGAAGGTCATGATGTGCTCGGCGTAGCCCAGACCGGAACCGGAAAGACAGCTGCCTATCTGCTGCCGGTATTGAGCAAGCTGGATGATGGTGGCTATCCTAAGGATGCCATCAACTGCGTCATCATGTCGCCTACCCGTGAGCTCGCACAGCAGATTGACCAGGCGATGCAGGGCTTCGGCTATTATCTGCAGGACGTGAGCAGCGTGGCTGTATACGGTGGAAACGACGGCAACCGCTACGATCAGGAGCTGAAGAGTCTCCGCATGGGTGCCGATGTAGTCATCGCCACACCAGGACGTCTCATCACCCACATCTCGCTGGGCAACGTAGACCTCAGCAAGGTAAGCTTCTTCATCCTCGACGAGGCCGACCGCATGCTCGACATGGGTTTCTCAGAGGATATCAATACCATCGCTGCCAAGCTGCCTAAGACTTGCCAGACCATCATGTTCTCGGCTACCATGCCAGAGAAGATTGAGGAATTGGCAAAGTCGCTGCTCAAGGATCCGGTAGAGATCAAGCTCGCAGTGAGCAAGCCTGCAGAGAAAATCAAGCAGGAGGCTTACGTATGTTACGAAACCCAGAAGATGACCATCATCAAAGATATCTTCAAGGCTGGCGACATGAAGCGTGTCATCATATTCAGCGGCAGCAAGATGAAGGTGAAGCAGCTGGCTGCTGCCCTCCAGCAGACCGGTATCAACTGCGGCGCTATGCACTCAGACCTGGAGCAGGCCGAGCGTGATGATGTGATGTTCAAGTTCAAGAGCGGTCAGTATGACGTGCTCGTGGCTACCGACATCGTGGCTCGTGGTATCGACATCGACGACATCGAGATGGTTATCAATTATGACGTGCCTCACGATACCGAAGATTACGTTCACCGCATCGGTCGTACAGCCCGTGCCAACCGCGACGGTAGAGCCATCACCTTCGTCAACGAAGAGGACATGTTCTGGTTCCAGCAGATTGAGAAGTTCCTGGAGAAGGTGGTAGAGAAGATGCCGCTTCCTGAGGGATGCGGCGAGGGACCTGAATATATCAAGCTGAACAAGCCTAGCAAGAAAGGCGGACGTGGAGGCAAGGGCGGAAACGGACGCAAGGGCAATGGACGTGGCGGAAATGAGAACGGCGAAAAGACCAAGGCAAAAAACAGACGCCAGAAAGACCGCGAGCAGACTGCTCATAAGCATAAGCCAAATAACCCTAACAACCGACAGGAGAAAGCTCCTAAGGAAGGAAAGGTACAGAACGGTGAGGCTCAGCAGAACGGACAGCAGAAGAAGGGTAACAAGAAGCCTCAGCAGAACAAGCCATATCCACAAAACCAGGAAGGCGAACAGACAAGAAGCAACGACAATCCAAACAACAAGCGTCGCAACAACAACAAACGCCGCAATGGTAACAATGGCAACAACGGTAACAATGCTGAGAATGCAAACCCTCAGCAGCGCCCTGGTACAGAAAACAATGTACGCCCAGGAAGCAACGGTCGTGGCAGAGGCGTAGCTCAGAAGAAGCAGAATCCAAACAACCAGCAGAAGCAGAATGCAGCTCCACAGAAACCGGGGACAGCTCCTCAGCAGAAGCCAGCCCCAGCTCAGAAAAAGGGCGACAAGCAGGGTTCACGCAAGTATGAGCCTGTGGTAAATCCACAGAAGAAAGAAAACGTAGTAAAGAAAATCTTCAACAAGATTTTCGGATTCAAGAAGTAATATAACAAGTCGCAAAAAGGCAAAAGCATTCAAACCCTGATTGCTTTTGCCTTTTACGTTTTCCTTTCGACCGATAACCGTTAGTTCTGTCATCAATAGTGTTAAAAATCATAAGAATCACATCGGTTCGCATTATTTTTATTATCTTTGCATTTCAACAAAACATATATAAATAAATATAGAATTATGAATGTAGGAGATAGAATACCAGAGATTCTTGGCATTGACCAGGACGGACGTGAGATCAAGGCAAGCGACTATCGTGGTCGCAAGATAGTACTCTACAGTTATCCGAAGGCTAACACCAGCGGATGCACTGCCGAGGCCTGCTCGCTGCAGGCACACAAGGAGGAACTGGCAGCAGCCGGTTACGAGATCATCGGCGTGAGCAAGGACAAGCAGGCGCTGCAGAAGAAGTTTGCAGAAGCCAAGGGTCTGCAGTTCCCTCTTATTGCCGATACAGAGACCACCCTTTTGCAGGAACTCGGCTGCTGGGGCGAGAAGGTAACCTGCGGCAGAAAGACCATCGGCATCCTCCGCACCACTTATCTCGTCAACGAAGAAGGCATCATTGAGAAGATTTTCACTCCAAAGGAGATCAAGACCAAGATTCATGCAGAGCAGATTCTGGATTACATCCATCAATAAGCCTACAACAGAATGGACAATATTGTCATCGAACTTTTTCTGTTGAGCATCGGAGCCAGTTTT
>OLFZ01002631.1_pt1 | contig 11385 bp, 9 predicted proteins | sample 1604861 | NCBI WGS metagenome assembly OLFZ01 (sample SAMEA3888895, study PRJEB22519) | human gut metagenome | biome: human gut; feature: human-associated habitat; material: faeces | place: Denmark | collected 2011 | reverse complement strand
TTTCTATCTCCCAAGCCTTTGGAGTTATCTCCATAGCCTTTGGAGTTAACTCCATAAGCTTGGGAGTTAACTCCAAAGGTTATGGAGATAGAACATAAACGTTCAAAAAAGCTTAGCCATAAGGAAAAAAAACTAACCAAACGGCTGGAAGCATATAATCAGTCATTAACACCTCACTGACTGCCCGCTCATTCCGTCTGCTCCTTCGGCCAGTTCACTAGATACAGAATTTCCGTAGCACGGGTGAAAGCCGTATACAGCCAACGGAAATAATCCGGAGTCAGCATATTCTCCGTCATATAGCCCTGATCCAAAAAGACCCGTTTCCACTGGCCACCCTGCGCTTTGTGACAAGTAACGGCATACGCATATTTCACCTGCAAGGCATTGTAATGAGGATCGGCTTTCATTTTCTTCATCCGCTCACGTTTCACTGTTATATCAGCATAATCCTCCAATACCGAATAAAATAACCTGTCATTCAATTCTTTAGGCAGTGCGGGTGTTTCAGTATGCAAGGTATCCAACAAAAGTTTCACCTCCAGTTCCATACCATCATAGTCGGGGAACGCCAGCACCACATCGGCAAAACGAAAGCCGTATGCCTCACGCACCCGACGGACACGGCGAACCACAGCTATATCTCCATTGGCTATAAAATCAATCTCCTTACAACCCTCCGTCCAAAAATAGTTATTCTTCGCCACCATCAGCAGGTCACCGCTGTTCAGTTCATCCTCCCGAAACAAAATCGTATTCCTGATTCCCTTATTATAAATATTCGTCCGTTTATTGGAACGGCAGACCACAATCGTTTCGTCCATACCTGCCTGACCGTAACAATCATTAATAACCTCAATCAGCTCACTACCAGAAACCATCCGGATATCCGGAAACCCTTCCACACGGACAGAAGGCAAAGTGAGAAAATTTTCCTCGGATATGTAGCGGCGCAATTCTGTCGCATTCCAAAGAATCCCCGAATCATGCATCTGACGGACCACCTCAGTGAGCTGCGCCTCATATACTTCCATGCCATACCCGCGTAACTTATCGGCCGAAAGAGCCGGACTCTCCTCCTCTCCCACCGGAGGAAGCTGCGCCGTATCTCCTATCAGCATCAGACGGCAACCTGTTCCGGCATATACATATTGAATCAAGTCGTCCAGCAAACGCCCTGTACCAAAGACCGCCCCCGCCAATCCGTCATTAGCGATCATCGACGCCTCATCCACAATAAACAAAGTATGCTGATGCAGGTTATCATCCAAAGAAAAGTTGTCCAGGTCATTTGAAAAGTTGCGCTGGCGGTAAATCTTCTTATGGATAGTATAAGCCGGATGCTGTGCATAATGTGAAAAGACTTTAGCCGCCCTTCCCGTCGGAGCAAGCAGAACACACTTTTGCTGTAACTGGTCCAAGGTCTTCACCAATGCTCCGATAAGGGATGTTTTACCCGTACCGGCATATCCCTTTAAGAGAAAAACCGAGTCCGATTGGTGGGAAAAGAGAAAATCTGCTAAAAATTTAACAGCTTTTTCTTGTTCTAAAGTTGGTTTATATAGAAAATTTCCCTTAATTTGCTGCACTAAATAACTATTAATCATAATTGCGTAATAAAAAGTTCCTTGAACTGTGCGTTATTAGATTTATTTGTTTTATTTTTGCGATGCGAATATAAACTAAAAAAAACACATATTTATCATGAAAACAGTTATTAATATTGTATTGGCTGCTTGCGTTATCGGTTTGATATACGTTTGCTACGGCAGTATCATGGGACCGATCAACTTCGATGACGCTAAAAAGACTAGAGAGAAACAAGTTATTGCACGCTTAATTGACATCCGTAAGGCACAGTTGGAATACCGTAACCTGCACAATGGACGATATACTGCAAGCTTCGACACCTTGATTGATTTCGTCAAAACTGCAAAACTTCCGTTTGTAAAGAAAGAAGGAGTTTTGTCTGATACACAACTGGAAGCCGGTATGACTGAAAAGAAAGCGATGGCAATCATCAACAAAGCCAAAAAGACCGGTAACTGGAAAGAAGTTGAAAAAGAAGGTTTAATGAACTTCAAACGTGATACTTTATGGGTTGCCGTAACAGATACAATCTATGCTCCGGGATTCAATGCAGACTCTTTAAGATATGTTCCTTTCGGAAATGGTGCACAGTTTGAAATGGCTATCCGTAACGATACAACAAAATCAGGTGCCCCTTTGCATTTATTCCAAGCTCAAACTCCGTATGAAACATATTTGGGCGGCTTGAATACTCAAGAATTGGCTAACCTTAAAGACCTTCAGACCAAATTGGGTAAATATTGCGGTTTAAGAGTGGGTGATATCGAACAGCCTAACAATAACGCAGGTAACTGGGAATAAGAATGACTGAACGTATCGATTTTACAAAATCGGAACAATATACATTATCCATCCGCCTCAGTGCGGATGGATTTTCTTTTTCTATCTATAACCCACTGACAGATAATGATTTCTGCTTTGTTCCGCATCCGGTCAACACCGGATATTCCATGACGGCCAATCTGAAAGATATGCTGACTAAAACAGAAGCGCTGAAGTATCCGTATAAACGGGTTAACATCTTGTATGACTCCCCCCGTTTCACCCCTGTTCCTTTGGAATTATTCGAAGACGAACAGATGGATACAATTTTCTATCATAATTTTCCTAAAGCTAAAGGAAATAACGAGATTGTACTTTGCAATGTCCTGGGAAGAAGCAATGTGGTAATACTTTTTGCTATGGACAAACATACCCATTTGTTACTGACTGAACATTTTCCTACGGCTCGTTTCTTCTCCACCGCCAGCCCGCTGACTGAATATTTCGCCCGGAAAAGCCGGTTGGGTAACAGCCGGAAACTATATACATACATACGCGAGCAACAAATGGAAGTTTTTTGTTTTGATAAGGGCAACTTATTACTGATCAACTCATTTCCATGCAAACAAACCACAGACCGTGTGTATTACCTATTATATGTATGGCAACAATTAAATTATAATCAGGAAAAAGACGAACTGCACTTGACAGGGAATATTAAAGGACAAAGAAGAATTACTGAAAGAGTTGCGCAATTATCTGCGCCAGGTATTCGTCATCAGCCCCAAAGCGGAATTCAACCGCTCCGAGATAAGTAAAATAGAAGAGATACCTTTTGACATGCAAACCTTATTATTATGCGAGTAATCAGCGGTATATACAAACGGCGCCGTTTCGATGTGCCTCATACATTCAAGGCACGTCCGACAACGGATTTCGCCAAAGAGAACCTTTTCAATGTATTAAGTAACAATTATTTTGACTTCGAGGACGGAGTTACAGCCTTGGACCTTTTCGCCGGTACGGGCAGCATCAGTATAGAACTGGTTTCACGCGGTTGTGACCGGGTTATCTCAGTGGAAAAAGATCCCCAGCATCTTTCTTTCATCTCGCAGGTGATGCGTGAAGTGAAGACTGACAAATGTTTTCCTATCCGTGCTGATGTCTTTAGATTTATAGACAAATGCAGCGAGCAATTTGATTTCATCTTCGCCGATCCTCCATACACCTTGAAAGATCTGGAAAGTATCCCCACCCGTATTTTCGAAAGCGGGATTTTAAAGGAAGACGGATTATTGGTATTGGAACATGGCAAAGAGAACCATTTCGAGGATAATCCCCATTTTATTGAGCGCCGTGCATATGGCAGTGTGAACTTCTCTTTCTTCAAAGCAACGGTGCCAGCAACCGGACAATAGATTCTTGTGCTTTTTGATACCAAGGACGCTTTATCCATGTTTTTCTCTGTAACAGGATAGCGTCCTTCTGGTCTTGCAGGAAAATACCCTTCAACATCAATGCTGAGGCCGGATCATACATAAAGGCATTCACCTCAAAATTATGCTCAAAGCTACGGAAGTCCATATTTGTAGAACCTACCGTAGAAAGAGTATCATCACTGACCATCAGCTTGGAATGCAAAAAACCTTTCTGATAAAGGTAAATCCTGACACCCGCACGCATGATATCATCCAAATAAGATAACGAACCTAAATGTGTTATCCATGTATCGGCACGTGCCGGTATCATAATGCGAACATCCACGCCTGCCAAAGCTGCCGTTTTCAATGCCATCAGAATAGGTTCGGTAGGCAACAGGTAAGGGGTTTGTATATAAAAATACTTTCGGGAGCTGCTGATAGCTATCAGTAGCCCTTGCATAATATCCCGCCATTCGCCTACAGGATCGGAAGTGACAATCTGTATCAGAGCCTTTCCAAAGATTCCGACTTCGGGGAAATAACGGGAGGAAGTGATAAGGGTACGGTCTACTACATACCAATCGGTCAAAAAAGCAGTCTGTAACCCATATACCGCTTTTCCTTCTATCTTAATGTGAGTATCCCGCCATATCCCCCATGGAAAGCCTTTCATATAGCGCAAAGCAATGTTCATTCCTCCCATATAAGCCACACGACCGTCAATTACCACTATTTTACGGTGATTACGATAATTTACCTTACTGGTAAATAAAGGGAAACGAACTTTCAAAAAACTACGTGCTTCAATACCTGCTCCCCGCATTTCATCAAAAAAAGCATGGGGAACTTTCCAACAGCCCACGTCATCGTATAGTAAACGCACTTCTACTCCCTGCCGCGCTTTATCTATCAACACATCGCGCAGCAGCCTGCCTGCCGGATCATCCTCAAAAATATAAAACTGCAAATGGATGTGATGCTTTGCCTTACTGATTTCTTTCATCAATGAATACAGCATGGAATAACCATCCGTAAAAACTTCCGTCGCATTTCCTTCAAAGGGCAAAGCATTATTCACTTTCCGGAAAAAACGCATCAACTGGTACTGTTCATCAGGACACTTAAACGCCTTTTGCGCCTGGTATTCTGCCATGGGACGTTTTATGAGACGGGTGAACCCTTTCTTGCTGATCAATTTCTCCTTACGTGTGCTTCTGCCGAAAAAGAAATAGAACACAAGCCCCACAATAGGCAGGAAAAAGAGCACAAGTACCCATGCCATTGTTTTAACGGGATTACGATTATCAAGTATCACTATAAAGATAGTTCCGATGATAATCACAAAATAAAGCACGTTAAAAGCAACAGCAAAGATTTCATTAAAGATACTCCACTCTACCATATAATTCCAAGTAATTTACTTATAAGCAAACTTATAAAAAAAATCCCAACCTATAACAATATAGATTGGGAAAAGATTAAGATATAGTTTCATTTAAAAAGGACGCCGGCCATGTCTTCCCGGACCGGGACCAAAACCGGGACCGCCGAATCCCCTATGGCTATTCATCATCTTGTCACGAGCGGCTTTACTTCCAAAAATATTCAGACGATAGATAAAATGCACCATACAGTAACTATTGATACTGTTGTATTCGGTAACCGAACGTACATCCGCAGTCAAAGAACGGCTGATATTGCTCTGTTGTTTTAAAATGTCATACATTTCAAAACTAACAGTTGCTGCTCCCTTCAATAAACTTTGTGCTATTTGGGCATTCCAAATCAGTTCATTATTGTTCAAACTGGCATCATCATATCCTCTACGGGACTGGTTGGTGATATTAGTAGACAATGTCATCTGCCATGGTAAAGTGACATTGGTACTCGCTCCATATGAGAATGTATAAGGATTTTGGTTCTTTTCAGGACGCAGCTTGCTACGTTCCGCTGTATATTCAATAGAACCATTCAATGAAAATTCAAACCAGTCATTCCGATAGGACCCATTCAGATTCTCCGCCAAAGTCAAACCGGTAGTCGTATTCTTATCATCATGCAATGTTTCCTTATTGTATAAGAACGCTACCTGATTCCGGTAGCTCACACGAGAAAAAGAATTTATAGTAAACTTTTTATTCTTCAAAGCCGAATTAAAACCGAACAATCCAAACGCATTCCAGTTTCCATTGATATTCTGAGGAGTTGAAGTAGTACCACCCGTATTCTCATCATATACCGTACTATTACTGATACTATTCTGAGTAGCAGTGAAATTTACATGAGTCATTATGCCACGCTGCTTCTCGGCATTATAAGTGTTATAAAACAAACGCATGGTATGGGCAAACGAAGGCTTCAAACCTGGATTACCCACACGGATATTCAACGGATTGGAATTATCGACAATCGGCAACAGGTTTTCCATACTAGGCTGGCTACTACGCCCACGATAAGTGATACGCAACTGACTTACTTTGGAGAAGCGATAACGAAAATCCAGATTCGGAGCAAAATTAAATACCGTTCTTGTGGTATCAGTCATGTAATCTCCCTTCTTATAGGACAATTTCGTATTTTGAGGCTGTAAGGACATGCCGGCACTCAACTGATATTTCTCCCGGATAAATCGTAGTCCCAAAGAAATATCATGATTAAAGTATTTATATTCAGCATCCTTACTCAAGCTATCCACATAAGCAGTTTCATAGTTTTCGGGTAATCCGTCATTTATATCCCAAGGATACCCCAAATCGTATGTCGATTTATCACTCTTGCTATTCTTATATTGGAATCTATAACTAAATTGCAGGAAAGTAGCCCGTGCTATAGGTTCGCTATAAGTAAACTGTGCTGTATAATTATAATTTTTAGTAGGCATCGTAATGTATTGATTACGATGTTCTATAGAATCCCCTCCTAAATAGTTCTTTATCTGATAATAACGGGTTTCCGATTGAGCATACTGATCGCTGTCATCATCTCCATATCCAAATGAACCACGGAATGTAATGTTACGTCCCTCATTATTCAGTTTCCGGTTCAGCTGCAATGTTGCATTAGCCGACAAACTATTTGATTTGGACAGATTATGTTCATTGGTAGCATTAATACGAGTATCCCTTAACGGATCATCAGACCCTATATTGTCAAAGTTCAAATAATCATTGGGATTTACCACATACTGATAAGGATCCTCATTAAAAGTACCTGACTCTGCAACTGAAGCTCCCCTTGTCTTATCATAAGAAACATTCGGCCGGAAAATAATATTGGTCATTGAATCGGGACGCCATTCCATACGGAAATCTGCCTTGAAACCTGTTTCCTTATTACTATTGGCTTTGTTTGAATTGGAATAAGAATCCCCCGACTGCAAAAAACGCTGTGAAGATCCGACTGTTACTACATCTGCATCACGATAGTTGTAACGCATGCTACCTCCCACTTCCATTTTTTCTGTTTCTGTAGCAAAATTCGCTCCTAGCATTTTAGTTGCGTTCAATCCATTGTTACGCCTCCAACGAGGTCCTCCTCCCGAAAATCCCTGATCATTCACATTATTGGCGGAACCAATAATAGAGAATTGAGTTTTATCATAAAAACGGTTAATCATAGCTCTTCCCGCATAACGGTCTTCCGTACCGGCCGCCAAATCCACATTTCCAAACCAACCCTGATTCATCCCCTTCTTTACCGTCAAATCGAGCACTGTTTCCTCCTCACCATCATCAATACCCGTAATGCGTGCCAAATCGGATTTCTTATCATAGGTTTTCAGTTTTTCCACCATATCGACTGGCAAATTCTTCAAACCGGTCTTCACATCACCGCCAAAAAACTCTTTGCCATCTACCATAATCTTTTTTACTTCCTTACCATTGATTTTGATATTACCATCGTCATCTATTTCTGCTCCCGGAAGTTTTTTCACCAATTCTTCCAACATCGCCCCCTCAGGAGTACGATAAGCAGAAGCGTTATAGCCAATAGTATCTTCTGAAATGGTTACCTGCGGAGCCTCGGCTACAATAACCGCCTCACCCAACATGATAGCATCGGTAGGTAAAGTGACCGTTCCAATATTAACGCTCGGTTTACCAGCTGTCAGCTGCAAAGATTTTTCCTGAGTAAGGTAACCTACAAATGAAATTTTAAGTACATATTTTCCCGGACGGGCGGCAATAGAGAATACTCCGTTGTTATTGGTAACATTTCCTACCACCATTGTACTATCGGGTAGAGAAAGTAATTGTACGGTAGCTTGTCCAACCGGGCTTTTATCATCACCATCAATCACAGATCCCGTCACGGTTATGCGCTTGCCACTTTGCGCCCAAGAGAGAGTTGCACAGGTACATACCAGTAACAACAATAATATTAACTTCTTCATTTTTTTCCTTGAAATTTTAATGCCTAATGTCCTTTGGACACTCTTGTCAACAAAAGGTTTAACGGAAAAATGTATTTATTTCTTAAACAATCGGTCAACCCGGCTTTTTTGTACACCAAATTCCAGACAAATAACATTAAAAACCATATAAACTATAGCAATGGAATTATCCGCTTCTTCCAGATTTCCATTATATACTCCTCTGACCAACATTACAATATAATAAATGCCCAGCAAATAAATAGCATAACAAATAGCCTTGACACGTATTCGGGAAATCTTCTCATTCTCATCCTTCACTTTTGCCAAGAAGATCATAAACAAAGAAAACCAGATAAGTAACTTGATAGAAGCCTTTGTAAACAACAGGTTACTATCGTTTATCATGCCAAACATAAACATGAACAACGGTACGAAAACAGACAACAACAGAACAACATATCCCATCGTCCTACAATAAACCGGTAAAATTCCTTTCATTATTTTATATTTTAACGTACAAAAGTAATTATTTGTAAGCAAAGAACGGTCATCTTTTTGCTTTTTTACCTAAATTTGCAGGCAAATAATAGAAAATATGAGTAAACAAGAAGTTATTATCTGCCATAACTTAGAAGAAAATCTCAATAAGGCAATAAACCAATGCCCACATGACAAATTATTTGTCTTGGCTGACGAACATACACGTGAACTTTGCATTCCTGTTTTATCAGAATTTGATTGTATTAAAAATGCCCATTTTATTTATATAGGGGCTGAAGATGTGCACAAAAACTTGGAAACATTGGCATATGTATGGAAAGAGTTGGGAGATAAAGGTGCAAGCCGTCATTCGCTACTTATCAATTTAGGTGGAGGGATGGTTACAGATTTAGGAGGATTCGCCGCATCAACTTTCAAACGAGGGATCAAATATATTAATATTCCTACCACACTGCTGGCTATGGTTGATGCATCTGTAGGAGGCAAGACCGGAATCAATTTCAACGGATTAAAGAATGAGATCGGAGTCTTCTCTCCTGCCGAAAGTGTATTGATTGACGCTAATTTTCTAAAATCACTGGATATTCGCAATCTATTGTCCGGATACGCTGAAATGTTGAAACATGGTCTTATCAGCACCCATGATCATTGGATAGAATTGTTGAAATTTGACTTCAACAATATAGATTACAAGGTCTTACAGACTTTAGTCGGAAAATCTGTACAGATTAAAGAAGATATAGTGGAACAGGATCCTTTTGAAAGAGGAATCCGCAAAGCTTTAAATCTGGGACACACCGTAGGGCATGCTTTTGAAAGTCTGGCATTAGAAACACAGCATCCGATATTACATGGTTACGCTGTGGCATGGGGAATAGTTTGTGAACTTTATTTCTCCCACATCAAAACAGGTTTTCCCAAAGACAAGCTACGTCAAACCATCTTGTTCATCAAAGAACATTATGGAGTTATGCCTTTTGATTGCAAACAATATGAACGCCTCTATGAATTCATGAAACATGATAAGAAAAACTCAGCAGGCATTATCAATTTCACCCTATTAACTGAAATAGGAAATATACAGATTAATCAATCGGCAAGTAAAGACGAAATTTTTGAAATGCTGGATTTTTATCATGAATCCATGGGTTGCTGATCTCCCTTCAAACAGATGGAAAGGATTGTACAAACTTTCCATCTGTCCGATACAATAAAAACATCTTTTATTTATTCCCAATTATAATCGATCAAACTTTTAACAATCAAGCAATTAGAGTATTTATAATACATTAGTTAAAAAACAGACCAATCATTTAAAAAAGACAAATATAAAGCACCTTTTTTCCGTAAAATTGTTCCTAAATACCATTGATCAACTTTTCAATGCTTCAGAAACCCTATTTTTGCATTATATAATTGGTTGGTATAAATGTTATATAAGGAATTTGAAAAGAATAGAGAAGATATATTAGAGAATGAATTTTGCATGCAATCTGATGCATCAACATTGCCCATTACAGATTGCCCCTCTTACACCCCTATATGTACTATTGGAATCTGTATACAAGGAAATGCTAAAATAAGAATGGATTCTCAAGAATATACTATACATCCACATGATGTTTTTGTCTTTATGCCGGGATTGCTAGTCTCAGTCATAGAGACAAGTCCTCATTTCACAACAAACTATTTTACACTTTCAAACACATTTTTCTATGATGTAATAAAAACTATCAGAAGTTTTTCTCCTCAATTTTTCTCTTACATGAAATCTCGTTTCCTTTATCCCTTGCCGGAACAAGAGATGCAGTATTTCATGAATTATTATGCATTACTGAAGAGTCGGAGCAAACTTCCCAAAAGTTTTTCCAGAGAAGCAATTATAGCTCTGCTAAGAATTATATTCCTAGATTTATATAACGATTTTGAAAATTATATCAATCATAGAAATAATACAAGTACAACACGTAAAGAAGATTTAACGCATAGATTCTATACGCTAATGATGGACAACTACAGAGAGCATAAAGAGGTTATCTTTTATGCCGACAAACTTCATGTTTCTTCCAAATATCTGTCTGAAGTAGTTAAAGAAACCAGTGGAAAATCTCCTAAGGACTGGATTATAGATTATTCATTACTGGAGATAAAAGAATTATTGAAAAACAGTTCTCTTAATATTCAGGAAATAACAATCAGAACTAAGTTCCTGAACCAGTCTGCTTTAGGTCGTTTTTTTAAAAGACACACCAATATGTCTCCCTCTGAATATAGGGAATCGACTTATTAGTTTCATCAATACCTTGCATAAAAAGATGTACTTTTAATGTAAAAAAGTACAGAGAATATTTGCAAATACAAAAAAGCCGTACCTTTGCATCCGCAATTCGGGATGTAGCCCAGCCCGGTTAGAGTACGCGTCTGGGGAAATTGAATAAGATTACCGATAATAAAATTACAATAATATATAAATCAAGGAGTTAAATAAATACTTAACTCCTTATTTTTTACCTACGAATATCCTACGAATAAGGTTTTCGGGAAACTTGGCTTATTTTATCCGACTATTGCCTTTTATTATGCGGATTTTGCATTATTGCATTGAAGAATTTTCCAAATACATTAAATAAGTGGTAAAGCAAATAATCACCTCCTCTCTGCTTATTGTTCAGTCACCACAAAAGGCTCTTCTTTTAAGGCTGAAATAGCATAGCAGCAGTACACCCTAAATTCGCA
>OLFZ01002605.1_pt1 | contig 11483 bp, 9 predicted proteins | sample 1604861 | NCBI WGS metagenome assembly OLFZ01 (sample SAMEA3888895, study PRJEB22519) | human gut metagenome | biome: human gut; feature: human-associated habitat; material: faeces | place: Denmark | collected 2011 | reverse complement strand
TGCATCCACGCCATGTGCGAGCAATTCACCGGCTACCTGCATTGTATCCTTTGTACATGCCGAATACTTGAACACGCCGGTATCATGTACGATACCGAGATACAGACACTCTGCACAGGCAAGCGAGATATTCTCTGGATCAATATGCCGGAACAATACTTCACTTGCAGAAGATGCGTCCGCATCACAATAGTAATAATCCCCAAAGCCCTGATTACTTCTATGATGATCCAGGCAGGCACTTTTCTTCGCCATACCGAAAAGCTCATAGAAGCTTCCATGCCGATCGCGGTCTCCACAATCCAGAGAAATTGCAAGATCCAATACACGAGACTCTGGTTCATGGCAGATGGCATCCGCGCCCTTTAAGAACGAAAACTTATCTGGAATCTTCTCCAGATACACGGTCACCTCTGCGTCATAGTTGTCCTGAATATAATTGTACAGTCCTAAGCACGAACCAACACAATCGCCATCCGGGCGGATATGCCCGAATATTCCGATTGTCTTTGCATCTTCAATTAGATTTAATAATTCACTCTTCTTCATTCTGCTTACTCTGATCCTCTTTGATTACCTCATCGATACGCTTAGACATATAATTTCCATACTCGATTGATGTGTCCAATACAAACGTAAGCTCCGGTGTATTTCGGAGATTGATCGTACGCGCCAGCTCGCGGCGGATAAATCCACTCGCCTGCTCTAAGCCCTTTAACGTCTCTGCACCAGATTCTGCATCGCCTAATACACTGATATATGCCTTACAATATTTCAGATCCTGTGTCACCATGACATCCGTTACCGATGTCATGGGATTGATACGTGGATCTTTTAACTCCATCCGAATGATCCGGGAAAGTTCCTTCTGGACTTCCCCATTGATTCGCTGTGATTTATGACTTGTCTTTCTCATTTCTATCTTGGTACCTCAACCATAATATATGCCTCAATGATATCGCCTTCCTTGATATCATTGAATCCATCCATAACAAGACCACATTCAAATCCTGTCTTAACTTCCTTTACGTCGTCCTTGAAACGCTTCAGAGATGCAAGCTCACCCTCGAAGATCTGCTCACCTTCCCGGCTGATACGAACTTTGCAGTTTCTCTGGATCGTACCATCTAATACATATGAACCAGCGATTGTACCAACACCAGAAGCCTTGTAAGTCTGACGAACCTCTGCATGACCGATGACCTTCTCCTCGAAGATTGGATCAAGCATACCCTTCATCGCACTTTCGATATCCTCAATCGCATTGTAAATGACACGATACAGACGGATATCAACCTTCTCACGCTCTGCAACTTCCTTCGCCTGATTGTCCGGACGAATATTAAATCCAATGATGATCGCATTACTTGCAGAAGCAAGAATTACATCACTCTCATTGATTGCACCAACACCGGAGTGGATACATTTAACTGCCACTTCCTCGTTGGAAAGCTTAAGCAAGCTCTGCTTAACCGCCTCTACAGAACCCTGTACATCTGCCTTGATGATAAGGTTCAGATCCTTTACATTACCTTCCTGAATCCGGTTATAAAGGTCATCGAGAGACATACGCTGCTTTGTATCTGCAATCAGTTTTTCCTTGCCACGGTTGATAAATGCCTCGGAAATCGTACGCGCTTCCTTCTCATTTTCTGTGGCAATTACAATCTCTCCAGAATTTGGAACGCCATTTAAGCCAAGTACCTCAACTGGCATAGATGGAGTCGCCTCCTTCACCTTGCGCCCCTTATCGTCGAACATCGCACGCACCTTACCATGCACATCACCGATTGCCAGACAGTCGCCCACATGCAAAGTACCCTTCTGTACCAGAATGGTTGCAACAGAACCACGTCCCTTATCAAGCTGTGCCTCGATGACAATACCACGTGCCTTCCGGTTCTTGTTTGCCTTGAGCTCCAGGATCTCAGCGGTCAGGATGATCATCTCCAGAAGGTTATCAATACCTTCCTTTGTATGTGCAGATACCGGACAGAAGATTGTCGAACCGCCCCAGTCCTCTGGTACGAGCTCGTATTCCATCAACTCCTGCTTTACACGGTCGATATTCGCACTTTCCTTATCAATTTTATTGATTGCAACAATGATCTCGATGCCAGCTGCTTTCGCATGGTTGATTGCCTCTACGGTCTGTGGCATAACACCATCATCGGCTGCAACTACAAGGATTGCAATATCTGTTGACTGTGCACCACGCATACGCATCGCTGTAAATGCCTCATGTCCCGGTGTATCCAGGAATGTAATCTTCTGACCATTGATAGATACTACAGACGCACCAATATGCTGTGTAATACCACCAGCCTCACCAGCTGTTACATCAGAATTACGGATTGCATCGAGCAGGGATGTCTTACCATGATCAACGTGTCCCATAACGCAGACAACTGGTGGTCTGGAAGTCATATCTGCCTCGTCCTCTTCCTCCTCACGGAGAAGTTCTTCGATCACATCAACCTTTTCCTCTTCCTCTGCAATGAAGTTGTATTCAAGTGCAATGTCAGCTGCCTCATCAAATGGAAGGTCAGAGTTTACATTGTACATCTTACCTGCCATAAACATCTTCTTGATCAACTGTGCCACTGGCACCTTGATCTTACTTGCAAGCTCGCCGACAGTCAGTACCTCTGGCAGCTTGATTGTCTTGATCACTGGTTCTACCGGCTCCTGCTTCTTTGGTGCTGGCTGATGATTCTTGTTGTTATTATTGTTCCGGTTATTATTGTTGTTAAACCGGTTGTTATTATTGTTGTTATTTCTTGTGTTACGGTTGTTGCTTACCGCGTTCCGGAAATTTGTACCACGGCTCTCCTGCTTGGCTCCATTCTGGTTATTGCCATTTGCAGACTTGTTGTTATTATTCTTGCCCTGATTATTTCCATTATTGTTCTGCTTATTGTTATTATTTCTGCCCTGATTGTTTCCGTTATTGTTATTATTTTTACCCTGATTGTTGTTGCGGTTCTGGTTGTTATTATTGTTATTGTTCTTCTTATTCTGGTTATTCTGATTACCGGAATTGGAATTGTTGTTTGGCTTTGGCTGCACCTTCTTGTTCTCCTGCTTTGGTGCTTCCTTTTTTCCTTCTTCCTTCTTTGGCCCTGCCTTCTTCGGCTCTTCTTTCTTTGCCTCAACCGGCTTGTTTCCGCCCAAAGACTCCCGCACAAATTTCATCATTGCATCATCAATGCTGCTCTGTGCTTTTAACCCTTCTTTTTTACCGCTCAATATATCAATAATCTGACTGCTTTTTACTTCTTTTCCAAGTTCTGCTGTCAACTGTTTTGCAAACTCGTGTACTCTCATGGGTTACACCTCCAATCTTAAACTAATCCAACTTGTCAGAAATCTGTTTTGCCAGACCTGCATCTGTCACTGCAAGTACCGTCCGCTCCTGTTTTCCGATCTGTCTGCCGAGCGTCGTGCTGTCAAACGCAATCGTATACGGAATCTCGTAATACTTGCATTTATCCATGAATTTCTTCTGCGTATTGCCCGATGCATCCTCTGCGATGATCACGAAATATGCAACGCCCTCCTGAATCGCTTTCTCGGTCAGGAATCCGCCGCTCTGTACTTTTCCTGCTTTTGCAGCAATCGAAAGCATAGACAATGCACGATTCTGATTTTGTGCCAACTATATCATCTCCTCTGCGATGGTCTGGTAGATTTCTTCCGGAATTTCCGTCTTCAACGAACGCTCCAGTGCTTTTGTTTTCTTTGCTTTCTCCAAGCACGCCTGATTCAGACAGATGTAAGCACCACGTCCATTTTTTCTTCCGGTCTTGTCCAGACATATCTCATCTTCCGGCGTCTTAATGACTCTGACAAGCTCTGTCTTTGGTTTCATCTCCCGACAGCCTACACACTGTCGAAGTGGTATCTGCTTTGCCAAGTTATCTACTCCTCATCTTCATAGTCATCGGCGTAATCGTCGTCATAATCATCTATAATCATACCCAGATCACGTGCCTGTGACTCACTCTTGATATCAATCTTATAGCCTGTCAGCTTTGCAGCCAGACTTGCGTTCTGTCCTTCCTTACCAATTGCAAGGGAAAGCTGATCGTCTGGTACAACAACTCTTGCACACTTCTTCTGCTTTCCGTCCTGCTCTTCTGTGTACGCCTGTACCCAGATTACATCGGATGGGCTTAATGCATTCTTGATATAAACCTCTGGATCTTCATCCCATGCGATAACATCGATCTTCTCGCCCTTTAAATCATCGACGATTGTATTGACTCTCGCACCTGCCATACCAACGCAGGCACCAACTGGATCTACGTTTGGATCTAACGAACGAACTGCAAGCTTCGAACGGGAACCTGCATCTCTAGAGATACCCATGATCTCTACAACACCATTCTGGATCTCTTCAATCTCATTTTCAAACAAACGCTTTACAAGCTCTGGATGGGTACGGGATACGTGGATGTTAATACCTGTATTGTTCTTCTTATCCTTGCCGTCCTTACGCTTGTTTTCTTTCTTCTCCGGTTTTTTCACTTCAACCACATACAGCTTAATATGGTCGCCAACCTTGTAATGCTCTGATTTTACCTGCTCATTTTCCTTGAGTCTGGTCTCTGTCTTCTCATCGAGGCTGATATAGATCGTATTGTCTACGAAACGCTGTACCACACCGTTTACAATGTCATGCTCCTTGCAGGCAAAACGCTCGTAGATCGCATCACGCTCACCCTCTTTGATGTTCTGGATGATAATGCTTCTTGCCTTCTGTGCTGCCATACGTCCAAAGTCCATAGACTCCAGTGGATACTCTACGAAATCACCGATCTCGTACTTGTCATCCATTGCTTTTGCTTCTGTCAGGGAAATCTGATTCTCATCATTCTCGACTTCCTCTACAACTTCCTTCTTGCGTACAACTGTGATCGCACCAGTCTCACGGTCCATATGTGCTTCCACAAGTACATTCTTTCCATAATCTTTCTCACATGCTGCAACCAGTGATTTTTCAATCGCCTCCATCACCAGTTCCTTGCTGACACTTTTTTCGCGCTCTAATTGATTTAAAGCATCAATAATCTCTGACATTTTTTTATCCTCCTCTTCTACTCAAATGCCAATCTTATCATAGAAATATCGTTTCTTGAAAATTCTTTTGGTTCTTCCGCCGGATCGAGCTGCAATGTGATCGTCGTATCAGTGTATCCTGTCAGGATTGCCTCGAATTCCTTACTGCCATCCACCGCACGGTAAAGTTTTACCTCTACCTTTTTGCCAAGATTCCGTTTAAAATCCTTGTCCTTCTTGAGCGGTCTTGTAAGTCCCGGTGAGCTTACTTCCAAAATATACGGGTCTGTCATCCGGTCCGCAGCATCCAGTTTTTCCTCCAAGCTCCGGCTGATCAGAACACAGTCATCAATATTGATGCCGCCTTCCTTATCCGCATACACACGCAGATAATAATCAGAGCCTTCCTTTACGTACTCTACATCCACTAGCTCAAACCCATGCTCTTCGATAATCGGAGTCACAAGTTCTGTGCAGTGTTGTTCAATTTCCTGTTTTTTCACGTCTGCCACCTTTCTGACTTTTTTGCCTTTTCAAAAACAAAGAGTGGGTTTTTATAACCCACTCTGCGTCATCTGTATTCAAGTCTTATATATTATAACATGTTTTTATTGTTTTGCAAGTACCTATTCCGCCTTTTATTCCGCCTTTTTTACAAGTTTTACCTGCAATGCCTGTATCGTACCGCCTCCAGTATACGTGCCATTTTTTCCCCAGTCCGTCCAGCCCTGTGCCGACACATAAACGCGGTACAAAATATCATAGGAATCTGAGATTCCGCCTGTGAGATTGATCCGGATTCCAAGCAGCGGTTCCTTCTGTCCAACACTGCCCGCCTGTTCGCCGTCCTTCCGCCATGCACTTTGTCCCTGTGCCGTCTCAACCGCATACCGGACATTTCCTTTCGGGACATATGCGCCAAGCTGGATGCGCACCGCTTCAACGGATTTTTCCTGCTTTGTATATCCTGCCACAATGCCGTCCATTTTTGCTTCCTGCCAGCCAAAAGTCTGCATATGAACCGTATATACAATACCAGCATCCACTTCAGAAGTCAGAATACCCGCCTGTTTTTTGAGATAGCTTTATAGATTCTGAAGTTCCACCTGTGTACCATTCTCCTTCAGATAAGCATATCGGAACAACGCAAATCCATCATATCCCATGCCATAGATATGCGCACATTGTGTTGCCAGATTATCCTCGCGAAGCGCCCAGTCCAGATCGGTATCTGAAGTTTCCCCCACCCGGTAGAGTGCAAGCCCGGCATACAGCTTAATCTCCGGGTTCGTATGCAGCGTCTGCCATACCTCGCACCGGTTCGAAAACATCGGAACTTCTTTTCCATCTGTCACATAGCGATCCGTCCAGTAAATCTGCGGCATCACATAATCCACATATCCTTCCTGTGAAAGCCACGTATCAATATCTGCCCCCTGACTTCGTGCATAATCCGGATTTCCTGCCGGACTGATTCCGAACTCACAGTCTGGACGTTTCTGTTTGACCGTCTGGTATACTTTCTGGACAAGTGCATTTACCGCCTGCATTTTTTCTTCCTGTGGCAGCGTATCCTGCATGCCGTCAACAAAGAAATAATCATCGAAATGAATACCATCCACTGGATAGCGTTCTAAGATCTCTGCCACCTGATTTACGACTAACTGCTGTGCCTCCGCACTTTGCGGATCCAACACCAGACATGTATCATTTTGCCCCTGATATTCAAGTATCATAGACTGGTATTTCGCATAGAACGGTGTATGTTCAAAGCTTGCCGTCGTTTCTTCCCCCAGCGACAGCCGATACGGATTGATCCACGCCTCAAAACGAAGTCCCTCCTCATGTGCCACAGCTACCATGATCTCATACGGATCATAGCCCGGATATGTCCGGGATTTGGACATATATTCGGAATACGGAAAATAGTCCGATGGATAAAAGGCATCTCCCATTGCCCGCGCATGTACGAGCACCGTATTTAAGCCATATCTTTTCACGGTATCATACATGGCATGCACCTTCGCCCGGAAAGCCGCCTCGCTTTTATCGGATAATTCCGATTCCATATCGATATAGGAAATCCAGCACGCACGCTTTTCCATCTCCGTATTTGCCTGCATAGGCAGATAAACAGCAACCTGCCTGCTCTGCATCGAAAATACAGAAGAAAGCAGACAGACTACCACGATGATTCCTGCCAGATATCGTCTTATAATCTGCATATTTTACGCATCCGTTATCTCTTATAACTACTTATATGCAGATTATTTCTTTTTATGTTCATGAAGTGCTGTAAATAACAGCAGTCCTCCACCTGACGCTACCAGCAGTGTAATCACGATACCAAGCGCCATAGAATCTCCAGTTTTCACCGTATCATCACTTGCTACAACTACCGGTGTCTGCACCTGTGTGGAAGTCGAGCTTGCCTTTGGGTTCACGACTAAGGCTGCTCGGGTCGTTGCAGTTTCGGTCGTTGTAGCTATCTCAGTTGTTGTTCCATTTTCTGTGGTCGTGCTTTCCGTCGTTGTCACTTCAGTTGTTGTACTTTCTGTGGTCGTGCTCTCAGTCGTTGTTATTTCTGTTGTCGTACTCTCAGTCGTTGTTGTCTCTGTCGTCGTTGTTTCTGTGGTTGTCGTCTCGGTTGTTGTCACATTGTATGGATAAAAATGTGATTCCGAACTCGCATTTACATTCTGTGCGATTACCTGCCCTTCATGATTGCCGCCGATCAGTGACACATTTCCAGATGGCGCAATGATATGACCAGTCAGAAAGCTTGCTGTAATATTCTTGGCATCCGGGAAGTTCCAGACGAGTCCAAAGCCACCACTGTAATACTGACCGCCCTGTGCACCTTCCGGTCTGTTTTTCGCCAGATTGAAGAAGTAATTGTTGTTCAATGGAGTTCCACCAATTTCAATCTTACCAGTATCCAATGCATAATCCCCGTCTCCGGAAATGGAGATTGTATAGGCATTTGAGAAAATGTCTTCCGCAGTTACATTTTTCAGAATCACACGCTTTGCATTTGAGAAATCTGTCCCGCTGACGGTGATCGTCTTAGAATCTGCAAAGTCAATGATCAGGTCTCCCTGTTCCATATAGCCTGCCTGCCCAGCCTTCTCCAACGCCTGCGATTCCTGTTTAATAACACCAAACGCTTCGTCCATATTGATATAATCATCTGCCACTTTCACCATACGGTTTGTCAGCCAGTCTTTGTACGACATATGGCTTTCTGTATAGTAAAAGTTCGTATCAATCCCCGTTGTATCATTCCACGAACCGGCATGATAATCGGCAAGATCGATCAGGTATCGCGCATAGGACGCCGCTGCTTTCACCTTTCCCACGGTATTTTTCAGGTTCAATTTATTTCCTACCATGATCGCACCGACGGTATCTGCTACATAATCGCCCTCCAGATCGTTTTGTACGAAATAGCTGTAATGCGACAGGATATAATCAATATGATATTCGCCCTCATATTTTTTATTGCTGACCTGTATTTTTTGCGTGTTCGCATTTAAGACAGACACGCCACTGATTTCATCATACGCATCCATCTCCGTTGCATCAGTTCCCGTCGCATCTGCCTGTACACCGGTATCTCCGACAAACATCATTTCCGCAGACTCGATGTCAGTATCATCACCGTTCTCTCCTGCCGTTGCATCCTCTGCTGTCGCATCTGTCACAGTCGCTGTCTCCGCAAAAGCGACCTCCAGATTTTCACAACCGAAAATACATGCCACTCCGACCACACCTGCTACGATGGACTGTCGGATTCTCCTTGTCGTTTTCTTTCTCATAAAAAAATGCTCCCTGCATACATTCACATAAATGTATGCAGGGAGCGCTTGTCCTGATTCCAAATTTATTTTTATGACGCCTGCTCGAACTGGCTGTTGTAGAGATCCGCATAGAAGCCCTTCTTCGCAAGCAGCTCCTCATGCGTACCGCTCTCGATGATATCGCCATCTTTCAATACAAGGATCAGATCAGCATTCTTGATTGTAGAAAGCCGGTGTGCGATTACAAACGAAGTTCTTCCCTTCATCAGTTCGTCCATGGCTCTCTGGATGATAAGCTCGGTTCTCGTATCGACAGAGCTTGTCGCCTCATCTAATATCAGCATCGGGCGGTCTGCAATCATCGCACGGGCGATGGTTAGCTGCTGCTTCTGTCCCTGTGACAGGTTAACCTGATCATTCAACACCGTGTCATAGCCCTTCGGCAAACTGCGGATAAAACGGTGCAGACCAACCGCCTTGCACGCCTGCTCGATCTTTTCTTCCGGTACATTCTCCTGGCTGTATACGAGATTCTCACGCACTGTTCCCTCGAAAAGCCATGTATCCTGTAATACCATACAGAACTGGTCGTGAACTTCTTCCCGCGTCATATCCTTGATGGATACACCATCGATTTTTATATCACCATCTAAGATCTCATGGAACCGCATTAAAAGATTCACCATCGTTGTCTTACCGGCACCGGTCGGTCCGACAATTGCAACCTTCTGTCCCGGTTTTGCTACAGCTGAAAAATCATGGATGACAACCTTATCGCTGTCTTTATAGCCAAACTTGACATGCTCAAAGGATACCTCACCCTTCACATCGTTCAGCTTCTTCGTCTTAGTGCTCTCATCTTCCATCTCTTCTGCGTCAGTAAACTCAAATACACGTTCACCGGCAGCAGCCGCAGACTGCAGTGCCTGCATCGCCTGTGCGATCTGACTGAGTGGCTGTGTAAAGTAACGTACATACATCATAAACGCAATAATCACACCAAATGATATTTTATCATTCATTACAAGAAGCGCACCGACAATACAGACCGCCACATAGCCAAGGTTACCGATGAATGTCATGAGTGGCATCATAAGTCCGGAGAGACACTGCGCCTTAAAGGCACTGTCACGCAGATTTTCATTCATCTTATCGAACTTTTCCTTTGATTTTTTCTCGCCATTATACGCCTTCACAACTGTGTGTCCGGCATAGATCTCCTCAACATGTCCATTGATTTCCCCCAGATGCATCTGTTGTCTCGCAAAATATTTCTGGGATTTGCTCATGATGAGAGTCATGAATACAAAGCCTAGCAGCGTTGAAAGTATCGCTGCAACCGTCATTATGATATTTGTCTTTATCATCATAATGAGAGAACCAAGAAGCAGCGTAACCGCTGTCACAAGATTTCCCATGCTCTGATTAAAGGATTGTGCAATTGTATCAACATCGTTTGTTACACGGGATAATACATCCCCGGTTGATGTCTGATTGTAAAACCACATCGGCAAGCGGTTGATCTTCCTTGAGATGTTGCTCCGGAGTCCCTTTGATACCTGCTGTGTTACATACCCCATAATCAGGTTCTGGACCAGAGATAACAACGCACTGCATCCATAGAAGCAGATCAGCGTGATTCCAATCCGTTTGATTCCATCCATATCAATCCCGGTCATTACACCTTCGGTGATAAGATCGGTCATCTTGGATAATTTATCTGGTCCGATCAATGTTAATACGGTTCCAATACCTGCACAGATAATCGCGAATATCATGGCACCCCAGTATTTCTTACAGTTCGTAAGGAGCTTTGCCCATGTACCTTCGAAGTTCTTTGCTTTTTCGCCGGGGCGCATGCCTCTGCCCGGACCGTGACGAGGAACCTTTGGAGCACGATTATTCTGACCTACTTCATAATTATCTTTTTCCATTATGCAAGCTCCTCCTTTGATAACTGAGAATATGCGATTTCCTGGTACACTTCGCAGTTCTTCATAAGTTCGTCATGCGTTCCCATACCTGCGATCTGTCCATCGTCTAACACGATGATCTTATCCGCATCACGGATTGTACCGATTCGCTGTGCAACGATGATCTTCGTCGCATTCTTACATTCCTTGCGCAGTGCTTCCCGAAGGATTCTATCCGTCTTATAGTCAAGTGCCGAGAACGAATCATCGAAGATCAGGATCTCCGGCTGTCTGGCAATCGCACGCGCAATCGACAGACGCTGTTTCTGTCCGCCTGAGAAGTTTGAGCCACCCTGAGCCACATACCCGTCATAGCCCTGATCCTTCTTCTCAACAAATTCACTTGCCTGCGCGACCTTCACTGCCATCACAATATCATCCTGTGTGGCAGGTGCTTTTCCATTCTCGCCATATGCCACATTTTCTGCGATTGTTCCAGAGAACAAAATTGCCTTCTGGCTGACATATCCGATCTTGTTATGCAGTGCCTCCTGCGTATATTCCTTTACATTCACGCCATCGACGAATACTTCACCATCTGTCACATCATAAAACCGTGGAATCAGGTTAATAGCAGTACTCTTACCACATCCGGTTGCGCCGATAAACGCGATTGTCTCGCCCTTCTTCGCTGAGAAAGAAATATGCT
>OLFZ01002604.1_pt1 | contig 11493 bp, 7 predicted proteins | sample 1604861 | NCBI WGS metagenome assembly OLFZ01 (sample SAMEA3888895, study PRJEB22519) | human gut metagenome | biome: human gut; feature: human-associated habitat; material: faeces | place: Denmark | collected 2011 | reverse complement strand
CAATTCTTCCAAAGATTTTTCCGACATAATACCTCCCCTGCGTGTCTGATCTTGTACAGACAATGACCTTGAAAATCATATAGTGCGAAAGGCGCACAAAATTATTTAATTATATAATGAAGATGCGTCTTTGAAAAGAGGAAAACGGTTAATTTTAGAAAAAATTGAGAATTTAAAGAGCTATTCTGATGAACCGATTCTACAGTCTGAATCGTTCTATGAGCGTCAGGGCAACTGATCGAAATATCAGACCTTTCATGTTTTTATCTCAACTTTTTATATGGGATGTCAGCCAAATGTGGCTCATTTTTTTCACGGCCATTATGACCCTAAATAGATCAGCTTTTATTAAGGAAAGGTTATCATGAGGTTTTGCAAATACTTATTGTTAGTGCTAGAATGAGTAATCAAGAAGAAGAAAAGCCCCACATGTACGGGAGGGAAACTATATGAAAAATAGATGGATAATTATACCAATCACGCTTTTATGCCTTGATACGCAAGCATATGTAGATGCGGCAGATGTATCACAACCTTTTGCACATCAGGAATTGCAAAATCAAGCGAAAGAAATAGCCAAGTGGAAAGCAGACAGAGAAAGTCTGTCTCGTATACAAGTAGAAAAAGCAGATGGTGAGAAAGGGATGTCTAGTGGCTCCCTTCCATCAGCTGCTTTTTATGTGCAAGAAATCACGCTGAAAAATCTACCTGAAGAATTGGACTTTCTGTATAACTTGCTTCCTTCCTACGAAAACAGAAATTTGAAACTGTCAGACATAGAAGAATTGGTACGGGAACTGAATCAAAAATTACAAGATAAGGGCTATGTGACAAGCCAAGTGGTAATACCGGAGCAAAATCTATCTGGGGAGAAACTTGTTTTGTATTGTACCCCTGGAAAGTTAGGACAAGTGGTATATGCAAAGGGAAGCGAGAATCTTCCATGGAAAAATGCTTTCCCCATCCGAGAGGGAGATTTGATGAATCTTCGGATGCTAGAGGAAGGTCTGGAGAATATGAAGCGGGTCTCTTCGCTCGATGTGTCTATGAAAATCCTTCCACCCAATGAACCGGGGGTTTCGGATTTGGAACTTACCATTCATAGCCAGAAACAAGTCCATGGCAGTTTGTCTTTCGATGATTCTGGGATGAAAGAAACGGGAAAAGACCAATTTACAACCAGTCTTGGATTTGATCGAGTGTTCAATGCCAATGATGTCTTATACATATCCAATACGCTAGACACTAGCCGTGATTGGAGTGAAAAAGGGACACGAAGCCAGAGCTTCAGTTATTTGATTCCCTATGGCAAAAATAGACTGACCATCAGCCATAGCAGAAATTGGTACAACCAACTTGTCTTCTCTAAGCCATATGACTTTACCAGTTCCGGAAAGTCGCAAACGAGCCGTGTAAGTCTGGAGCATATGATTTCTCGTTCTCAGACAGAAAGACGATCCATGGATATCACGGTGAGCAAACGGAATTCTCATTATTTCATCAATGATACGGAAATTCCTGTGCAGGCCATGAACACATCAGCTTTGGAAATTGGATTCAATGACCGAATCTATTTCGGAAGAAATACTTTGTATCTTCGATTAGCGCACAAACAAGGTATGGGATGGTTCGGTGCGCAGAAAGAAAATGAATATCCGGATGCGCCAAAGACAAGATACCAGATGTGGCTCTTTGATGTAGATTGGTATCAGCCTTTTACCATGGGACATCGCCCCGCTACTTTTTCCAGTTCCCTTCATGGACAATGGAATACCAAGGGCAATCGTCTCTATGGCGTGGATATGCTAAGTATAGGAAACAGATATACTGTGAATGGCTTTGACGGAGAGTACACTCTCATGGGCGAAAGTGGTTGGTACTTACGAAATGAATTAGCCAGCACGATTCCCTCTTTACATAGTGAGGTTTATATGGGACTGGACGTAGGTTCTGTGTATGGTGTTAGTACCGACACATTAGTCGGCAGAACCATTGCCGGTGCTACTATCGGGATGAGAGGAACTTTTTCCTCTGGTATTTCCTACGATGCGTTTATCAGTAGAGCTTCGTATAAACCAGAAGGATACCACACCAGGCGGTGGCCTATGGGATTCACTATTACTTGCAAGTTCTAGTGATTAGTAGTTAAGGATTGGGAATTAGGAATTTAATTGTCTAATCTTTAATGACTAATTTCCATTCCAATGCCTTCCCCATCGGGGAAGGTGGTTCCGAAGAAATCGTATAGGGAAACTCACGCTTTTCTTACATTAAGAAGAATACAGCCTAATTCCTCACCTGGTCACCAGTCACGAGTCACTAATAATAAAAGGAAGCGTCATATATCATGCAACGAAATCATACAAAACAACTCGCCAGAAAAATCATGAGCCTTCTCTTAGCAGGAGTGTTTTTCGCTGACACTGCCATTTTCGCTGAAGCACCGATTTTACCAGACCAGAGAGCCCCAGGAAACCGTCAGCCATTGGTACAAGAAACAGAGAATGGGATTCCTCTTGTTAATATGGCTGCTCCTTCGGCAGGTGGTGTATCTCGCAATGATTATGATCGCTTCAATGTACCAGAAAAAGGGGTCATTCTGAACAACTCCTATACCCTATCCAAAACGGAACTGGCCGGTTACGTGCAAGGCAATGCCAATATGGCACAAGGCCCGGCAAAAATCATTGTGAACCAAGTGACCAGCGGAAATCCTACGACGATGAATGGATTTCTGGAAGTAGCAGGCCATAAAGCTGATGTGATCATTGCCAATCCGAATGGTATTACCGTCAATGGTGGCGGATTCATCAATACAGCTCGTGCCATTTTGACCACGGGCAAACCGGAGTATGACAACAAGGAACGACTGAAAGATTTCCGCATAGATAATGACGCTACCATTCTTATCACCGGAAATGGGCTCAATGGTAAAAAAGCAGACACATTGGAACTTTATACCAGAGCCGCAGAAATCAAAGCGGCTATCTTTGGGAATACCGTACATGTCACCACCGGTGCCAATGTGATTGATACCAATACAGGGAAAGTCACTGCTATCGAAGGAAAAGGAAAGAAACCGGAGATTGCCATTGATGTGAAAGACCTAGGCGGCATGTATGCTGGACGTATCTTCCTTATTGGCAATGAAAAAGGCCTTCCTATAGACATTAACGGTGCCATCGAAAGCCAGCATATGGTGCTGGATAACCAAGGAAACTTATACCATGCCGGCACCACCCACAGCACGGAAGACATGACCATCCATGCGAAGACTATACAAAATACAGGAACCATGGCATCTTCTGGACATATGAGGCTGCAGGCCGATAGAAAGATCACCAATGATAAAAACATGGGAAGCGTTGGAAATATGGCAATCACTGCCAACCAAGTCACCAATCACAAGACCATTGCTTCTGAAAAAGACTTGTCCATTACCACAACCAGTGAAGAAGAAAATGCGCTGGACAATTCCAATAGTGAAATCCTTGCCAATGGAAATGTGACTATCCAAGCCAGTCATACGGACAACCTGAATGGTAATATCGCTTCTGGTAGTACCTTGTCTATCCAAGGAAAAACACTAAATAATTCTCAAGGGAAACTAACTGCTTATGGGAGCAATACCATTTCTGTATCAGACAAACTGGAAAATGAACAAGGTCTAATCGCTGCCAATGAGAATATTTCTATTTCATCTGATCTGATTCATAATGCCCAAGGAACCATCACGGCTTGGCAGAATGAAACCATCACAACGAAAGATATCCAGCTGGATGGGAAATTGGCAGCAGGTAATAATCTGACTATCACCACAGATCATGACATCACCAATGACAGTGCGAAAGAAAACTACGGTATCACCCAGGCAGATGGAAATCTGACCATTTCCGCCAAAGGTAACCTGACTAACAGCAAGAAACTGGAATCCAAAGGGACACTTACACTCAGTGCCAAAGATATTTCCAATAAAGAAAGTGGTGAGATCAACGGTGGCAGTGTTTCTATCATGTCCACGACTCTGACAAACCGTGGTTTAGTGAGTGCTGACCAAGCAAATACAATCACCACCGATATATTACAGAATATAGCTACCGGTCGTATCTATGGTGAAGACATTACCCTTCATGCTAAGACGCTGGAAAATAGAAAAGATAAAGTACTGGAAGAAAAACTGGCTGCTGCTATGAAAGATTTAAAGCAGAAAGAACAAGATCTGGATGACGCCTTCGCCATCGACGTGACCGCTTTCAAGAGCGATAGTGAAAAAGAAAACTATTTCAAAGAAATAGAAAATAAGCAAGCGGCCTATGCTGCTTCCAAAGCGGCTGTCGATGCTATTTTAGCAGATATGGCACAGGTGAAGTCTGCCACTATCGCTGCACGGAATGACATGATCATTACAGGGGATACCTTGCTGAATAGTGCCTCTTCTCTGCTCTATGCCGGTGGCAACATGTCTATTTCCGAAGCCAAAGACATCACTAACCAAGGAGCTGACATCAAAGCACAAGGAAATATGTCTCTCACAGCTCCTACCATCACCAATGCCAATGAGGCCTTCTCGGCAAAACGTGTATGGACCAGCCATACCACGAATCCGAACCGTATCCGTATTGATCAGCAAGGCCATCCGGAACAAGGACAAGTCTTTGATGAAAGTGAATTCTCTGAGCTGGGAAGCGGCTATGGGGCGTACCATAACAAAGGTATCACCCCGAAAACACTCTACGAAGAAGCCGGTTATGACAAGATAGAACAAATCACCGAGGAAGAACGGAAAGACGGTGAAAAACCAGTCCCCGACGAATTAGTAGGCCAAGAAGCACCAAACTATGACTACAATGATCCCATTTTTAAAGAACTGGGTGTCAAATCCATGGATACTCCACGACCCGGCTATGATGATCCGAAGCAAGCCGATTGGGACAAGCAGTATAAAGAAATATTGAATCAACTCAATGAAAAGATAAAAGCCTACAACGAAGAAGCCAAGGCTTACAATGATTCCATCGGTGCTATCGAAAGTAAAGCCATCAAAAACTACACCATCATTCGCACCACCACCCACACGTCAGAAAAACAAGTGCAGGAAACGAAAGCGGGCAACATTTCCAGTGGGAAAGATATGACACTGACAGGTAACGTGACCAATGAAGACAGCCGCATCACTGCTGGGAATACCCTCACAGCCACTGGTGGCACACTGAATAACGTAGCTGAAAAGAACCAAGTACAGAAAATCACCTTCGGCACCACTCAAGAAAGCTATACCAAGAAAAAGCACTGGCCTCATAAAGCATGGAGACGGCATTATCGCGACCCAATCTTCATGACACCACAGAAAGAATTGGATAATCCTACATCCCTTGACGTAGGCACCTATGAAGGACATACAGGAAAGAACCCAACCAAAGAAGACATTACCCAGACCATGCGGGATAACGTGCAACAAAACCTCAATCCATTCACTGATGAAAAAGAGACAAATCCAGGTAGCACAGCCGGAAAAGAAACAGGGGGCACGCTGTCTTTTATCCCAGATAGCTCTCTCTACAAGCTCCATCCAGAAGAGAAGGCAAAGTATCTCATCGAGACCGATCCGACCTTCACAAACAAAAAGACATTTCTCTCGTCTGATTACATGTACAACCAGCTTCTTTGGGATAACGACAAAGTCAATAAACGGCTCGGTGACGGATTCTATGAACAAGAACTCATCCGGAACCAAGTAACCCAGCTCACTGGCATGCGTTATCTCAATGGCTATACCAATGACGAAGAAGAATACAAAGCCCTCATGGATGCAGGTATCGCCTATGCGAAAGAATATAACCTGAAACCAGGCATTTCTCTCGCCAAAGAACAAATGGCAAGCCTCACCAGTGACATGGTCTGGCTCGAGACCACCACCGTCACCGTAAACGGTAAAACGTATGACGTCCTCTACCCTCACGTTTACCTCAAAGCGGGCAGCGAGAAAAAGATAGCAGCAGACGGAAGCCTCATCAGTGCGAATCAGCTTGTCATGGAAGCAAAAAAGCAACTCGCCAATAGCGGCGTACTGATGGGAAACTCCATCCTCATGCAGGGGAAAGACATCGTGAACCGCGGCATGATCTACGGCGATACCGTGCAGCTGAAAGCCTCTCATGACATCAAAGAGAGTGGTATCATCCATGCGGAAAAGCAGGTATCTTTGAGCGCAGATAACAACATCACCATGCAGGACACCGTGCTGCATGCAAAGAACCAGGATGTGCTGCATACCACCGCCGGCATCGCCGTCAAGGGCAAGGACGGTGTCCTCCTCATGGAAGCAGGAAAAGACATCCACCTCACCGGCGCGACGCTGGAAGCACTGGGAGACAATGGCTCCCTGATCCTGAAAGCAGGAAACAACATCCATCTGGACACGGATACTCTCGAAGCCAAGAAAGACATGACGGAGAACAGCGACAACTATATCCGCACCTATAGAAAAACAGAGACGGCAAACACACTCGCAGCAGGGAAAAACATCACCCTTGCGGCGGGTGAGAATTTGAGTGCCAGAAATACGACGGTACTTTCAGAAAACGGTCAAATAACGGTTGCCGCCAAGGGTGACGTGAACCTGGAAAATGGCTATAATGAGTCCAAGGACGACTACGGCCTGAAATACAAGGAACGCGGTCTCCTCTCGAGCAAGACCACAACGATCAAGAGCCGTGACGAAAGCAAGACCGTGACATCCTCGACCCTTTCGGGAGATGCCGTACAGATCAACGCAGGCGGGAATACGAATATGACTGGATCCCAAGTCATCGGCACACATGACGTAGCGATTTCTTCCGGCAAAGATACGTCCATTTCCAGCGCAGAAGAGTACGAACGACATGACTACGCCAAGCAGGTCAAGAAGAGCGGCCTGCTCTCGGGTGGCGGACTCGGATTTACCATCGGGACGGAGAAACGGAAGGATCAGTATAGCGATGCTGACATTCTGCAGAAAGGCTCTACTGTTGGCAGTATCTCTGGTAACGTTACTATTACTTCTGATAAAGACGTCCGTGTGAATGCATCGGATATTATCGCGGGGAAAGATATTTCAATGACCGGCGAAAACGTAAATATTTCAAGCAAAGACAATGTGTATCATAGCGAGGAAAAGCACGAGTATAAAAAGAGCGGGCTCACTGTCTCTGTAGGCGGTGCTACTATTGACGCCATCAATAGCGTTGTACAACCTATTACAAGAGCAAGTGAAGTAAAAGATAAACGCTTGGCCGGACTATATGCCGTCAAAGCAGGACAGGAAGCTGGCCAAATCGCTAAAACTTATAAAAGTCAGCAAGATGTGATTGACAGTCTCTACGATAAAGCAGGAAAAGAGTCTGAGCTTTGGGCTAAAGGGAAAGATTGGGAAAAAGCAGATCAAATGAAAGATAACCAGCTGGGTGGAAAGAATACATTGACTCTCAATGTAGGTCTAGGAAGTAGCCATAGCCAGTCGGAAAGTCATAGCGAAACTAAAGAAGCCGTAGGAAGCCATGTCAGTGCTACCGGTGATGTGACTATCAAAGCTACCAAAGAGGATATTCGTATCAAAGGCAGTCAGGTAAATGGCGAGAAGGTTACACTGAATGCCAAGAAGAACATAAATATTTCTGCTGCTGAAAATAGCAATAGCACTAACGAGAGCACCAAATCCAGTGGCGCTAGCATCGGTGCTTCCATTGGCGTAGGTGGATTGCAAGGCATCAGTGCGTCCTATGGCAAGGCTAATGGTCATGTCAAAGAAAACGAAACGACCTATGAAAAGAGCCAGGTCACAGCCAATAAAGATCTGATTTTCTCCAGTGTAAAAAATACCACTATCACAGGAAGTGAAATGGCCGGTGGTAAAGTCACGGGCTATGTAGGCGGGAATCTCTCCATCGAAACCAAGCAAGATGAAAAAAACTATGAAGAGAAGAATAGCTCTACCGGGTTGTCTGTCAACTATAGCATGAAGAATGGAAAGACTAGTATCAGTGGTGGCATCAGCAAAGATAACATTCATAGCAATTACGAAAGTGCTACTGACCAGGCAGGTATTCGTGCCAAAGAAGAAGGCTTTGATATCTCTGTCAAAGAAAATACCGATCTGAAAGGTGGAGTGATTGATAGTGCTGCAAGCAAGGATAAAAATACTCTGACAACTGGCACTTTGAGCTGGGAAGATAAGGAAAATAAAGCGGATTATAAAGCAGGCGGTATGGGTGTATCTTATTCGCCAAATAATAAGAGCAGCAAACTGAACCAGAGAGGATTGACTCCCAATCTGACACCTACGGTAAAAGATAACGCTGATAGTACAACGAAATCAGCGGTGGCAGAAGGAACTATTCATATCACGAATAAAGAAAAGCAGAAGCAGGATATTTCTAGCCTCAATCGAGATACCAAGAATAGTCTGAACCAACTGCAAGAAATCTTTAATAAAACCAAAGTGGAGGAGCGACAAGAACTGCGAGGTATTCTTGAACAATACGGTAATGAGTTTATTCATCAATATTCAGAGAAGAAAGGCTGGATAGATGGTTCTAGTGAGAAGACGGCACTTCATGCTCTTTGGAGTGGATTAATGAGCCAAATGAGTGGCGGAAATGCTTTCAGTGGATCAGTATCTGGTGGAATGAACGAGTTTGTCCTGGGATATCTGGAAAAGACAGAAGGAAAGGAATGGATGTTAGAACATCCAGATTTGGTACAAGCGGTTTCTGTTGGATTGGGAGCTACTTTAGGAACACTGACTGGTGATATTGCTAATAGTGCTTATACTACCCATATGGGAACAAAGTGGAACCAGTATGAAAACTATCCTCATATGAAAGAACAGATAGAAAGAGAACTGGAGACAGAGGATTATAAAGGCTTACCAGTAGGTGCTGCAAAAGTTATTTATACTGACGAAACCCAACAACATGGTGTCATTATTGTAAAGGATAGCGCTAGCAGTGGAAGAATCATAGACTTGAATAGTATCACGGGCGCAGGTGAGGCATTCGGGTATCTATATGATAATGGCGAATTGCATGCTTATCAGGAAAATAAGGGGTACTATCCTACAGGGCACCCTAATGCTGAAAAGTCATACTATAACCTTGGGGAACAAGATGGGTATGTGCTAAATGGACACCCTTTATATAATTCAGACATTAATGGAATAGCGTGGGATAAAAGCCAGGAATTTTTAGCATCGAAAGGATTGTCCTGGAGTACAGCAAACTGGTTTGAAGCCCGTTATGGTTATTTAAGCCGTCAAGAAGCGGAAATGGTAGGCGTTAATATCGCTAATACAACGCTCAAGGTTTGGGGGCAGATCGCTTATTTGAAAGAGGTTATTAGAAATCACCAAAGATTTGATACTTTACAAGATGCATTGAAAGCGGACGGATATGATACCATACCATTTTCTGCTGGAATAGTCACGATTGGAGTATTGTCTAGATTTAACCCAGAAATAGGATTTATTGGCGGCGTTTTGGGCGGCATTGGAAGCAATATATATATCAATCAAAAAAAAGAGGAGCTAAAAAAAGCCGAGTCAGGGGATCCGTCAAATTCGGATGCAAAATCTAAGAATAGTGAGGTGTAAACTATGTTTTTACATTCTCCTGTTTTGGATACGATTGTATTTGTTATGTGCTTACTGCTTTTTCGAAAACTTGTGGTAGGTGATGAAACAGCAAATGAAGATGCTAGATTGTTAATGAAGCATTCGAAATTGTGGGTTAGATTTGGGCTATGGATAATTCTTTTTCTAGGGGTTAGTTATATAACTTTATCTGACTTTTGGGTGTTAGATGGAAGATATTATAATGAGTGTGTATACACATTGTTAGTAATGCTATATTTAGTAGGGGTTTATGGTAACTACGTATGTTATAAACATGGCCCTAAAAATGAGTCATATAAACAAAGAAACTTATTACAGCTAGAAGCAATAATATTATTACCGGTACTTTTTTTATTGATGTATTTCTTTTAGATATATTGAATTAATCTATGAGCATGCTTTTGCTATTGGATTTCCAGTAGAAAAAGCATGCCCCAGATAGGGGATGGTTCCACCGAAAATAGCCGCATTATATGATGGCTAGTCTTGACAATATAATGGCCCCAGAGATTCAGACCAGCCCCTTGGATTTTAAGCGCGGATCTGTGGCATAATTAGATCAAATAGGAGATCACCATCATGCCAAAGAAAAAGTATACCGCTGAATTCAAAACCCAAGTCATTCTGCCCATCATCCAGGGGAACAGGGAATTCAATGCCATTTGCGCTGACTTTAACCTGAACCCCAGCAGAGTTCATAAGTGGAAGCAGGAATTCCTGCAGAACGCCCACCGTGCATTTGACTCAGAAAGCAGCTCTGTGAAAGGAGGTTTACCTGAAAAAGAACGACCCGATGCTTAAAACCATCGGGCAGCTCACGCTGGAGCGCGATTTCCTTCAGGGGTGCTTTCGGCAAATTGGAGAAGCAGTCCCAAGCCTCCCGGTCTATGATTCGAAAGAGCTGTAAGCTCTCTGTGCGGCGACAGTGCGAGTTATTAGGCGTAAACTGCTCAGGGATCTACTACCTGCCGATTACGCCTGATGAAGAGCGTATCGCACAGCAGGAGGAATTGATGCGGCGTATTGACTACTGGCATGTAAAATTCCCATATTTGAGCTCTAAGAAAATAACCGTAAAGCTCCGTGAGGATAGCTACAAGGTAGGACGTAAAACTGTCAGGCGCTTGATGCAGCTGATGTCGATTTATACCATTTACCCCAAAGCCAATCTCTCTAAGCGAAACTTCAAAGAGTCCATTGTTCTCTATCTCCTCAGAAACTACGCTGTAAACTTCCCCAACTAGGTCTGGTCTATCGATATTACCTATATTCCCATGCCTATGTGTCACATGTATTTAACCTCCGTTATTGACTAATACAGCCGCAAAATTGTTGGCCATTACCTTTCCGACACACTTGATACAGAGTTCGTCATTCATACCTTCAAAGAAACGGTAACAATGCATGGAATTCCAGCTATCCTGAACTCCGATCAGGGTTGTCAGTTTACCAACGCAGAGTACAAGGCTCTGCTGAAAGGTCTTCAGATCCGGCAAAGTATGGATGGGAAGAGCCACTGGGCAGATAATATCATGATTGAGCGCTGGTTCTGTGAATGTCAATGAAAAAGTGAGCCATGCGGCCGTGAATTTCTGAGCCACTTTGACCGTAAAAACTACGACTTCCTTTTGTGCGCATTTTAGAAGCGATACGATTCGCCATTCATGTTAAGGATATGGAAGTGGTAGGTCAGGCGATCTACCCATGCCCGCCCACTGATCGGCATCCGCCTCACGCCAAAAACACCTCCCTATGAGCGAGTCACAGGGAGGTGTTTTTTATTTTTCTGCCACTTTCCGTTCCAGCAGCGGATCGGTGTGGTTCACCACGTTGTCTTCCGTGATGGT
>OLFZ01002601.1_pt1 | contig 11505 bp, 6 predicted proteins | sample 1604861 | NCBI WGS metagenome assembly OLFZ01 (sample SAMEA3888895, study PRJEB22519) | human gut metagenome | biome: human gut; feature: human-associated habitat; material: faeces | place: Denmark | collected 2011 | reverse complement strand
AATATAATCTTTCCCATTTTCTTGCAATTTATTATTATTTTAGCTGCAAAGGTACGGTTATTTAATCAAAAAACAAAATTTTTTCTATCTTTTTTCATTTACTCTATCACCCAATCCTCTATATTTCCCTTTGAAGAGTCGAAGTTGATACCAACTTTCGTTATAGGTTTGTTACTGAGAGCGAAACGCTGGCGATAATTTTTGAGATTGATTTGCTGCATTGCAGCCTGAGCACTCTTGTTGAGCTTCAGTTCTATAATGTATAAATCAGTTCTGGTCAACAGCACAATATCTACCCTTCCCTTTGGGGTATGTACCTCTACATCTACCAGGTAATCGGTGAGGAGCGTGAAGATGATGAAAAGCATCTGCTGATAATGCCCCTCATGATTGGTAACATTGCAATAAGGCACAGTACCCAGAAACTCATGTAACAGATGCAAAGCTCCATCCATGTCTTGCTTATCCAAAGCTTGTGCTATGCGACGAGCCGTATTGGTGGTAGCAAGCGTATTACCAGTAACATAAGACGGAATTAAAGCCTTGGTCAACCCTATCTTCACTTCCTTGTTAGGAATATCAAGCGTATAATAGTTATAATCTCTGTTATAATCCTTGATGGTCAAATAACCACTCTGGTAAAGCAGCGGCATCAATGTAGTCATGTCCTCTGTAGGTGCATCAAATTCACTCTCATCAGCCTCGACACGCGTAATGCCTGTAGGAAGCACATCATATTTACGCATCATATTGATAAGATAGGTTGGCGTACCTGAGCCAAACCAATAAGAGCCCAACTTACCCTGAGCGAAGCAATTGAACAGGCTATAAGGGTTGAAGACATCAGGCGAATAAGCAGAAAAATGATATCCATCATAATTTTCTGTCAACTTATCCAAAGTTTGCTCCTTGGTAAGATGCAATTTAGTTGCCAACACTTCTACATCCTCAGACAATTGCCCGCTAAGCTCTTCCTTAGTGATACCTAACATACCTGCATACTCATCATACATAGATACATTGGTTACGTTATTCAACTCACTGAATATACTCACTTGGGAAAACTTAGTGATACCTGTGAAAAAGACAAAACGAAGATAGGCTTCACGCGCCTTCAGCGGACTGAAGAAATTACGCATGATGTTGCGAAGTTTAACCAACTGTTCTTTTTCATGAGCCACGTCCAGCAAAGGGGCATCATACTCGTCAATCAGCACAACAACTTTCTTGCCTGTAGTCTGAAACAAAGCCATGATGAGATCTTTCAATCGAAGATTAACATCTATCTTGTTATTATGAAAGCCAAATTTCCTTTCCTGTTCCTCCACCAGATCTATCAGATATCGTTGCAGCTGGTCGTCAGACATATACTTACCACCACTCATATCAAAATGGATTACAGGATATTCTATCCATTCTTTTTCAAGCTGTTCCATGGCAAGTCCTTTAAACAAGTCTTGCTTACCTTCAAAATAACTCTGCATGGTAGAAACCAAAAGCGACTTTCCAAAACGGCGTGGTCGTCCCAAGAAGAAATATGTACCATCAGAATGAGTCATGTGGTAGATATATTCCGTCTTATCAATATAGAGCTTGTCTTCCTTACGGATACGCTCAAAAGTCTGTATTCCCAAAGGATATTGTTTTATAGCCATAATCGCTTATTTTTTATACATTGCAAAGGTACAACAAAATATCGAGAAAATACTAAAAATACTGAAAAATTAAGCCATATCCCCTATTTGGTGATGGCATCAATCAGGATATCATTGGTCTGGTCTATCTGGTCGGCGTTAATACTCTTGAGATAAATTTGTGTTGTTTTTTCCGAATTATGTCCCATGCTGTCACTGATTACGCTCACGGGAACATTCTTCTCCTTGGCGTTGGTAGCCCACGAATGTCGGGCAACATACATCGTCAGTGTGATGTCGATATCTATCAGTTTGGATAGCTTTTTCAGGGTCTTGTTAATCAGACATTGCCGGTAATGCCGCTGTTGCCGGAGACTTTTCTCGGCATGGTTGTCCAGGATGCCCAGCAGATGTTTCCCGTCGAGCGAAGGATAACGGTCCACAATGTCCTGCATGCTCTGTCGCCAGGCTATCCTCAGTTCCTGCCCCGTCTTCCTTCGTTTATAGATAAGGTATCCGTTACGGATATTCGACTTCTCCAGACAGGCGATATCCACGAACGACATGCCTCTGGTATAGTAGCTGAACAGGAATAAGTCTCTGGCAAACTGCTGGTTATAAGTTTCCAGTTTCAGTTTTGCCAGCTGTCGGATAGCCTTTTGCGAGATGGCTCGCTTACTCGTCTTCGTGGTTCGGGTAAAGGCACCGGCAAAGGGTTTGCGGTCGGGAATCCCCAGTTCCTTCACGGCACTGTTGTAGATGGCGCGGAGCCGTCGCATATAGAAGGAGATGGTATTCAGTGTCAGTCCCTGATGCTTCAGATAGCTCTCGTAGGCACCCACCACCAGTTCGTCGAGTTCGCACAGCAGGATATCCTTCTGTTTTCTGAACTTCATAAAGCTCTTCATTGTACATTGGTTGATGTCAGCCGTACGATATTGGTAGTTATCCTTCAGTCTCTGTCTGATTTTTTCAGCATAGTCACCCAGTTTTACTCCCCTATTCGGCTTCGATTTTTCCATCTTTTCCATTTCATCCTGTGTTTTTGTTATCACAGAATATCCGTGTTGTCCAGCCTTACTATTAAACCTGATGATAATCTCATCATCTTTTTTCATCTCAAAATCGTCTGGTAATTCTATTCTAAGTGTCATATTTTTGCGTTATTTTTGAATGAAGAACAAAATTACGCCAAAAATGCGAGAAATGAGAAAGTTTAGGAGTAAATAATGTAAAAATAAGAGGAAAAAGCATAAAAAAGTCCCACAGATTTCACAGATTCACACAGATTTTTTCTTTTAAAAGTCACGCAGATATCGCAGATGACGCAGATTTTTTACTTTTTTACCTTTAAAAGTCCCACAGATTTCACAGATTCCCACAGATTTTTTACTCTTTTACCTTTAAAAGTCCCCCAGGCGGTCCCATCCCGCAAAATATGGCGAGGGAAAGAAACGAGCTGTCCCCAGGCGGTCCCAGCCCGCAAAACATGGCGAGGGAAAGAAGCGAGCTGTCCCCAGGCGGTCCCAGCCCGCAAAATATGGCGAGGGCTTTGATGCCCCGCCAACCTTAGAGCGAAGCGGTTCTGAGCACCGGAGGGCGGTTACATCCTTTCCCTTAATGGTTAAGGGAAAGGCTTGGTTAGGGATTAAGGACCCTCCCGCAGGGGAGGGACAGGTGGGGCAAAAAACACCTCTTTGGCAAAGGAGGGACGGGGTGAATCGAAAAGCTCCCTCTTTGGCAAAGGAGGGACGGGGAGGATCGAAAACCTCCCCTGGAATAACACTTTTGTTTTTCGACAGAAAAACAAAAGCGAGGCTTCTTTCACAAGAGGCCTCGCCTAGGACACAGGTAAGCATTTCTGCTTACCACGAACTTGATTGTGTCATAATAATAATATATGAAATGTGCTATATATCCTAAATGTTATTTAGCAATCATGATGGAAACACGGTTCTTGTCATTCTCTGCAAATGGCTGAACACGAGCACCCTTTGACTCTTCTGTGATGCGCTCAGCAGGAATGCCATAGCGCTTCTCCAACATCCAGACAACGGCAGCAGCACGCTTAGCAGCGATGCGGTCGTTGATGCGGTCGTTACCAGTACCCTTGTCAGCATAACCGGTAACAACAACCTTAGCCTCAGGATACTTCACCAGGAAGTCGATAACCTCGAGGATCTTCTTGTTTTCCTTCTCAGAAATCTTGTTAGAGTTGATGGTGAAGAAGATATCACGACGGATTTCCTCAACCTTCTTCTCTACTGGTGCTGGAGCAGGAGCTGGCTCCTCAACCTTCTGAACTGGTGCTGGAGCTGGTTCTGGTTCTACAGGCTTCTCCTTCTTGGTAGCACTCTTGCCCAAGTTGATGCGGAGACCAGCGAGAGCGTTGAAGTACCAGTCTGGGTTGTCAGCGTTCTTTGAGTTGTACTTATCAGTGGTGATGTTGGCGTTACCCTCAATCATGATGCTGACAGCCTTGCTAACCTTGAACTCCAAGTCGAGACCCGCACGACCGAAAGGACGCACCTTAGTGCCATCCCAAAGATACTTCAAGTTATACTTGTCGAGGTCCTTGATGTGAGCACCAATCTCGTTGGCCTCGTCATTGCCCCAAGCGATGTTGGCACCACCGCCAACAAATGCAGTTACGTTGAACACACGGTTAGGATTCCAACCACAGAAGAGGTTGCTGAGGTTGAACATGAAGTCCAAGCCCGGAGCCACATAGTTGAACTTGTAGTCGGCAGAGAATGGAGCATCGCCCACCTTGTCACGGTAAGCAGCCCATCCTCCCTTGCTCTGCCAGCCGTTAGCCTGCAAGCGCATGCCAAAGACTGGAGAGAACTGGTAGCCCAAGCCCAACTGAACGTTAGGAGAAATCAAGTCACCAAACTTAGCTTCACCGAGTGTGTACTGAGCACCGCCCTGGAGATCCAGGAATGCATGCTTCTTAAACTGATACTCATTGCCATCCTTGTCTGTGTAGGTGGCCTGTGCCATTGCAGCAGTGCCCATAGCGAGCATAGCTGATGCCATAAATAATTTCATTGGTTTCATAACTTAATACTATTAAAATTATTTTTTAATAACTTTCTTTCCATTAACAATGTAAATACCAGGCTGATTGATTTTGGTAACCTTGCGACCATACAAGTCATAGATGACTTCATTCTCAGCACCATTGCCCAATTCAACATCTGTAATGCCAGTTGTGTTATCCACATCAACAGGAATAACTGTGCGTGGATTTGCAACGCAAGAGCTAGCAGAAACTAAAGTCTTATCCATCAGGAACTTTCCAAAGTTTCTATCACCATAGGTACCCTGTTCAAATACTAAAGCATATTGCTTTGGACTGAGATCTCCTGATTCAATAGGTGTATCAAGAACAAGTTTCAATGTTGGAGTTGTAGGATCGGATGGATCTACATACTCTTCCATGTGTCCGGTACGAACTGTTGCATTATTATCATACACAGCAATTCTTACGATTCTATCCTTATTGGCAACAATACCATCATAAAGACCACTATAGTTCTTTATCAATACGTTATTCAAATCAGTATCCTTAACTGGTCCATTTACTTCTGGAGAAATCTGAATGGCAGTATATGTAAAGTTGATGCCAGCATCATCAGGAGAACCATTTTTGCCGATAGTAAAGGATACCTTGATAGCCTGAGTCTTCACTTCCTTTCCATCCAACTCGTAGTGGAATGTACCTTCAGGGATTACCAACCTATAATCACCCTTTGCAAGACCTTCCAAAGAAATGGTAAACTGATTGTTCTTACCCTCAACAGCAGCAAACTCAACATCCTTCTTACGCTCATCCTTCATATTAGCGATATAAGCATCAGCATCTTTAGCCACAACAGCCTTATTCAACTTATCAAAAGTAAGTACCAAAGGAACTGTGTTATCAACTACGATGTGTGACTCCAAAGAATAATCAGTATTTACTGTCTTGATAGCTTCTGCTGGCATATCAGTCTCTGTAAAGACGAAAGCACTTGAAAGCTTGTGCTGATAATATGGCACAGCAATAGAAGCATCAGTCTGATAGAGCCCCTTCTCATGATTAGCCAATGCATAAGCAGGCATTTCCTCACCTAAAGAGTTCTGACAAACTCCATAGATTGAAAGTGAGCCAAGCATCTTTTCAGCGTCATACTCAGCACCTTCCTCCAATTTAACCTGAGCAGGATCCAGTTTTGCAATGGTCAGATTTACTTCCTTTGAAGTAGCATCTTCAACCAATCCACTAATAGTCAACATCTTGTCATCAGCATTCTTCAAGCAGACGATGCCATTATTATTGGTAGCCTCAAAAGCCATCGCTTTGGCTTCATCTTCTACAAGTGACAGTTTGTTATCAACAACGCCAAGATACAACTTCTTGTTTTCAGCATTGACATTGGCAATATGGTACCACTTCTGGCTTGCAGGAAGAATGATTTCCTTTTCAGCATAATAAGCTTTCAAAGCTTTGCTCACGTCTTCATCAGTCGGTTCACCTTGAACCAATTCTTTCAATGCTACATAAGCAGCACTGGTCTCTGCTGGATAACCTACACTCTTATTAGTAACAAGCGCCTTAGCCTTTTTGAGTATCTCTGAATCGTCAATCACATATTTCAACTCAAAAGCAGAGTTTGAACGCTCCAATTCAGTGTCTCCCTTCATACCATTGTAAACAACCTTAGCAGGAACAACCAATGTATAAATTGCCTTATCAGTAATTGGCTCTGTTCGATTCAAGATATTGAAGTTTACCTTGGTTTCATCAACCTTGGTTGCTTTTACTGACAAATAAGGTTCACCATTCTTCAACAAACGAATATTGGCGGTTTCATCAACAAAGCCAACTGTCTTACCAAAATCGGCAGTAATGTTGAGTGGCAGTGTAAGAATATTACCCTGCACAGGTGTAACAGAAACATAATTGAAAGGAACCTTGACAGTTACCTTGATCTTGATTTCCTTATTTTCAAATCCATCCTTGTCTTTAAAGCTTCCAGCAGGAACAGTAATTGTATAATCACCATCCTTTGCAATAGGAGTAGAAGCAACTAAAGTCACAACATTATTCTGGATGGTAGCTTTCAGATTTTGAGAATTAGTACCATCTGAAATTGTAATCTTCGAACCATCCTTAACAGTCATGGCATGGTCGAAAGTAAGATGCAACTGATTAAATGCATCTATTACACTACCAGCAGCAATGTCACTCGTTGCATCCAAAACGGCTGATGGAACAGTATAATATACAGTTATCTTTTCTATTTGAGCAGCAGAAAAACTGTTTTTGTATACTAAGTCATGGATTGGCAACCCATCGGAGTTAATCCATGTTCTATATCCATCAGTCTGAGTTCCAAGTTCGTCATCATCAACTCGTAAATCTCCTACAGAACTTCCATCAGAGAAAGAGACTCTTTCTAACTGAGCATCCTGTGGAGCATGAACCTTCAAATACGCTTGTTGGCAAACTCGGAGGTAATAAGTAGTAACACCAGTCCAGATATTGGTAAAATTATAGATGTTAGAACCCAGTCCTTGTTTTCCAAGTTCAAAATCGATGGTGATATCATTATTGGTAAAGGTTTTATCTGTAATATTGATTTCCTCGTTATTACCAGATGGAGGAGTAATAGCAGGGGTCAAGCCCAGCGGATTGCTGAAGTCAAATTCTGCTGTTCGCTGTATCTGTGCAAAACCTTGAACAGATACCAAAGTCATTAGTATGGCAAACAAAGATTTCTTCATAATAGATAATTTATATCATGATTAACGCAATGTCATATCAATTTGATCGGCTGGAGTCTTCACGCAGAGTTTCCAGGTACCGTCAACCTTTACAGGATTAAACATGTAAGATGTTTTTGCAGGTTCCGGAGTACCAGCCTGTTCTGCTGTAGCAAAGGTTACTGCATACTTTACATCATTACAACCTTCCAACTGGAACGAATAATAGATACGAGTATATTCCAACACAGGGAATGTCTTAAACTTGTTGAGATATCTTTTCCTTGTCTTCTCAGAGAGAGGCTTGATTTCCTGCGTAGAATCAGTATACTCATATAGACTAGCCAAAACCTGATTATAGTCTTTTGCCTTCAGTTGCTCCATAGCAGTATCACAAAGCTTCAGCATTTGTGCTGTATCTTCTTTGCTCAGTTCCATTCTGAATTCTTCAACTTGCTGTTCGCGGCTTTTCTTTTTATCACCACTACAAGATCCGAAAGAAAGAATCAATATAAGCGAAAGAGAGAATAATATAAGTTTCTTCATTTCAAATACGATTTAATGAAAAGAGGGTGTGCCGCTCTTTTAGGCACACCCTCTGATTAGAGCTATTTAAAATCTTTTAAATAGGATTAGTCACCGATAGTTGGCTTGATTGTAAACTCAACCATTCTTGTGAATGAACCCCACTCATAAGTAATAGTTACAGGAACCTTAACCTTGAATGTTTCAACGTTACCACCATTGTTGTAGTACCAGATAGTACCGAACTTAGCCTTGTTTGCAGTCATGTAAGCCTGCAAAGCAGCGTTCTGGTCAGCACTGTTGTATACTGTCAAATCGTTAGTGTAAGTAATCTTACCAGCTGTCTTAAGATCAGTAGCAACGCCAGATGCGTTACCGCACTTGAGCTCAACGTCCTTGCTTACCTTATCCAATGTAGTCCAGTTACCACCACCAAGAGTTGTCTCAACATTCTTAGGTGTTGTATCGATAGTGATAGACTTCACATTGTAGTAACCCCAGAACCAGAGGTTGTTACCCCACATATTACTCTGGTTAGCAATGCAGTCGTTCTCAGACTCAACAGCCTTGTAACCACGCCAGTCGTACAACTTGAAGAGGTCGAGAGCGTAGATGCAGTTACCGTTAGTGTTAGCATCGATAACAGGCTCTGTAGCAACGTCAATCAAGTTGATAGGACGCTCCCAAGCTGTCAAGAAGATACCATCCTTAACGTACTGAGCAACTTCGCAAGAGTTCTCAGCTACAACACCAACCCAAGAGCGCAACTCTGTCTGGATGTTCTTGTTGTTAAGCATATAACCAACCTTGTTCAATACTTCCTTAGCAACATCATTCTTTATCAAAGTAATCTCACTTGTTGCTGGATTCAAAGTAGCGATAGCTGTATAAACACCACCCTTAACTGCGTAAAGTGTAGTATTATTGAATGCACCAGCACCGTACTGAACAGCGCAGTTAGCCAAAGTCTCCTGCAATTTAGCCTTGTCGAACTTGTGGCTATCAGTTACATACTTGCAATACAATGTATTGTATTTAACATCAGCATCACTGCTCTGTGGAGTAATTGTGTAATCACCAACAGTTACAGCCTCTGGCACGAAGTAGTACTTGTGAGTAGCAGTAATCTTAGCAGCATTACCCATCAAAGTAGAAGTTACCTTACGGCTGATAGCTTTAATATCACCACCATTTGTAGGCTCCTTAACATCGAAGATAACTGCCTCATTACCGTTTTCTGCACCAGTGAGAGTCTTCCAATACTCAGGAATAATTTCACCGAATGCATAAGTCTTGCTATCACGTGTCAATGTGTATGTCAACTTGATATAGAGGTAAGGATACTTAGCCTTAGCATTACCAACGTAACGTACATAACGAGAAACTGTTACAGGATATGACTTAGCGTCATGTGTCAACTTCTCCAATGTAGCTGCGTCGATGTGCCACTTGAATGTATGGTTAGTTGTACCCTCAGTATTACCGAAGTACTCGATATTACCAATTACATCCTCAACATCAGTTGTACCACCCTTAACAGGAGCATCCTTGAACATCTTCAAATTCAAAGTAGTGTTACCTACTGCATCTGAACCGAAGTTACCCTTAGAATCGATAGTATACTGCTCATCGAAATCATTCTTAGTCATATTCTCGAGGCCCTCTGTCAAAACAGTAGCAGAGAACTGTGACCATGTTGAGTGCAACTTATCAATACCATTGCAAAGATCGAATGAAGCCTTATCCTGGTGCAAGTCAATCTCCTTATTAGGAGCAACCTCAGGGTTCTGACGTGTAATGTGAATCAGGATATAGCCATCCAAAACAACCTCATTACCACGCTTAACGAGAACCTGAACCAATGGCTCACGGTCGATAGAAGTAGCAGACTCAGAAGTTGGTTTACCATCCTTATCAACGTTCCAAGCACGGAGGATACCATCCTTAGAAGTCTTTACACCTGCAGCTTCGTTAACCCACTTAGCATAACGGCTATCGATTGTATTGTTACCGTCAACCTTGTAATCAACGAGGTTGAACTCGTATGTCAAGCCCCACTGCTTAGCCTCATTCAATGACAACTCCTTCAAATCCTTACCATAAGAAGTACCGTCGAAATTAGCAACATTCTCTACCAAGAGGTGAACACCAAGGTAGTCTGCTATATTGATACCCTCAGCACTGTTATAGTAAAGCTCCAAAGCTGCACCAGCACGATCAGCCAAAGCCTCATTTGGAGAATCGTATACGTGAACCTGAGCAGCAGCATCCCCACGTGTAGTACCGAAGTAATTAGCTGTTGGGATACCCTTCTCGTCACCGTAACGGTTATTATTTGCGCCCAACTGGATGTAAGTAGGCTTCTTTCTCCAGTACAAAGCCTCGAGATATGCCTTCTGTGGCTGAATCAAAGAGTAATCAGAAGTAACGACACCCTCAGCAACAGTGCTAGCAGAAGTTTTAGCCTGAAGAGCAATAGTATTAGCCTTGTTCTGGTCGTTTACTGTAGGATATGCATTCAACTTCTCAGGATGTTCAATCTGCAAACCTGCAGTTACAATACCATTATTAGTATTGAAGAGAGCGTTACCTGCATCGTCAAGCTTTGGAGAAGTAATCTTACCCAACTGCTCAGCAGTAGCACGTGTATGATAGTTGTAGATATTTGGCTCCAAGAGGTTGTAACCCTTGATATCTTCCCATGCCATAGCAGCATTAGATGGGTTCATGTGATACTTAACACCCCATGCTGGACCGTAGTTGAATACAGTAGGAAGCTCAGTGCCGCTAGGCTTGTTAGCCAAACGGTTAGGGAGATAATCATCGATATCAGTAACTCGCTTATCCTGGTGGTTCTTATCGCTCAAAGCAGTCTTATGAGTCAAGTACTTACCATGCAAGTAATCGTAAGTTACAGTCTCGATACCATCCAAGTAAATCTTAGGCATGAATACCAAGCTTGTAAGATCACCAGAGAGAGAGATAACTACTTTCTCACCAGCAATACCCTTTACACCAGAGAGGATCAAGTTAGTCTTATCAAGAGTAGCAGTAATTACGTCAGGAGTTTCCTGAACGAACTTAACATTGCTCTGCTTTACCTTCTCGCCATTCTTATAAATGTCGAAGTAACCTGTCTCAGCGTTAGGAACGTAGTACTCATAAGAACCAGCAGCTCCAGCTGGACCCTGAGGACCCTGAGCACCAGTGTCGCCCTTGTCGCCCTTGTCGCCCTTTTCGCCCTTTTCGCCGTCTTTACCATCCTTACCAAGAGCCTTGTAAGTGGTCTTTACGCCATCCTTCATCCAGAAGCCATCGTCACTGATAGTCCAAACAGTACCAGGAGTACCATCAACACCATTAGTACCATTCTTAATGTTGAAAGACTGACCGTTGCTCAATGTTACAGTAACACCATCAGTAGCTTCTGAAACAGTCTTGATGACACCACCACCCTTAATCAGATCCTCGATCTGCTTGATAGCAGTAGCATTAGCATCAATCTGCTTTTGCAAATTGCTAATGTCGTCATCGTAATCCTTACAAGAAGTAAAGGTACTTACAGATGCAACTGTCAATGCACCCATAAGCAGCG
>OLFZ01002593.1_pt1 | contig 11534 bp, 9 predicted proteins | sample 1604861 | NCBI WGS metagenome assembly OLFZ01 (sample SAMEA3888895, study PRJEB22519) | human gut metagenome | biome: human gut; feature: human-associated habitat; material: faeces | place: Denmark | collected 2011 | reverse complement strand
TTGCGATTTTGCCTCAGCTTGTCAAAAAAGTCCGTTCGGACTTTTTTGACAAGCTAAACACTCCTCTGCCATACGGCAGAGGAGTGTTTTTTACGGTGTCTTACACGCTGAACAGGATATCCGCATAGGTGGGATACGGCCACGCCTTGGCATCTACCAGCGATTCCAGCTGGCCGATCAGCTCACCGGCCTTTTGGGTGCGGGTGACGATCTCGCTGCGGTAATACCGGGCAGCGTCGATGCCGCTGTCCGCGGCGGGGGCGTTCTCCAGCGCCTGAGAGAGACTCTGGCAGACATCCAGAAGCTGACCGCCCTGAATGCCCAGCTCCTGTATCAGGTATTTCTCTATCCGACACAGGTCGAAAAACTGAGCTTCCTGCTTGTATGCCATGCCCTTGGCCAGGTCGCCGGAATAGCGCGCTACGGCGGGCAGAACGCCCCGCATGGCCATCTCAAGCAGGGTGTTGGCTTCGATGGCGGATACCTTGCAGTAGTTCTCCAGATGGATCTCGTACCGGGCGCGCATCTCCGTCTCGGTGAGGATGGCGTGCCTGGTGAAAAGATCGATGTTCTTTTTGTCAATGTAGGCGGGCATGCAGTCCACCGTGTCCCGCAGATTGGCAAGTCCCCGGCGCTTGGCCTCCTGCACCCACGACTCATCGTAGCCGTTGCCGTTGAAGATAATGCGCTGGTGGGCGGTGAAGGTGTCGTGCAGCAGGGTTTGCAGCGCGGACTGGAAGTCGTCGGCCTTCTCCAGAATGTCGGCGAACTGGCTCAGCTCCTCTGCCATGATGGTGTTCAGCACCACGTTGGGGCTGGCGATGGACTGGCTGGAGCCCAGCATGCGGAATTCAAACTTGTTGCCGGTGAAGGCCAGGGGAGAGGTGCGGTTGCGGTCGGTGGTGTCCTGGGGGATCTCCGGCAGGGTGTCCACACCGATGGTGAGCTTTTTCTTGGTGATGTCCACGTACTCCGTACCCTGAATGATGGAGTCCAGAATGGCGGTCAGCTCATCGCCCAGGAAGATGGAGATGATAGCCGGGGGCGCTTCGTTGCCGCCCAGACGGTGATCGTTGCCGGGATAGGACACGCAGCAGCGCAGCATCTCCTGATACTCGTCCACGCCCTTGATAAACGCCGCCAGAAACAGCAGGAACTGGGCGTTCTGGCTGGGGGTGCTGCCGGGCTTCAGCAGATTCTCGCCGGTGTCGGTAGCCAGCGACCAGTTGTCGTGCTTGCCGCTGCCGTTGACGCCCGCAAAGGGCTTTTCATGCAGCAGGCACACAAGTCCGTGGCGGGCAGCCACCTTTTTCAGCAGCTCCATGGTCAGCTGGTTCTTGTCGCAAGCAGAGTTGGCATCGGAGTAGATGGGTGCGATCTCATGCTGGGCGGGAGCCACCTCGTTGTGCTCCGTCTTAGCAAGCACGCCCAGCTTCCACAGCTCCTGATCCAGCTCCCGCATGAACGAGGCCACACGGGGCTTGATGGCACCATAGTAGTGGTCGTCCAGCTCCTGGCCCTTGGAGGGACGGGCGCCGAACAGCGTGCGGCCGCACAGCTTCAGATCCTCCCGCTGGCGGTACACCTTCTCATCGATCAGGAAATACTCCTGCTCGGGGCCCACCTGCGGCGTGACGTGCTGCGCCTCGGTGTTGCCGAACAGCCGCAGGATGCGGATGCACTCCTTATCCAGCACGCGCATGGAGCGCAGCAGCGGCGTTTTCTTGTCCAGCGTCTGCCCGCTGTAGGAGCAGAAGATGGTGGGGATATACAGCGTCTCATCCTTGACGAAGGCGTAGGACGTGGGATCCCACGCGGTGTAGCCGCGAGCCTCGAACGTGGCGCGCAGGCCGCCGGAGGGGAAGGAGGAGGCATCCGCCTCACCTTTGCTCAGCTCCTTGGCGCTCAGTTCCATGACCACGCCGTCCTTGCCGTCGCGGGTGATGAAGCTGTCGTGCTTTTCGGCGGTGAAGCCAGTCATGGGCTGGAACCAGTGGGTGTAGTGGGTGGCGCCCTTTTCCAGCGCCCAGTCCTTCATGGCGTTGGCGATCTCCCCGGCGGTGGAACGATCCAGCGGTGTTCCCTGTGCCAGGCACTGCTGCCACTTCTGATAGATGTCGGCAGGCAGGCGCTGCTGCATCTGCTGCTCACCAAATACCATCTGGCCGAACAGCGCGGGAACATTCGTGATCTTTTCACACATGCGGGATCATTCCTTTCAGATTCAGATACGCGGCATAGCCGCGGGGATAACGGGTCTTACATAAACAGCTGCATGACCTGCGGTGTCACATAGCATTCCATCACGGCGGCGACCACCAGCAGCGGCAGCACCAGCAGGCATATCACACGCAGGAGGTTCAGCATCAGGGGCTTCATGACGCCCTTTTCATTTTTGCGGATGTAATGGTTGATGTTCTGGCACAGGCACAGACCGGCGGCCAGACTCAGCACCAGCGCGGGCAGCTCGAAAATGCCGTGGGGCAGGATACCGGCGGCGAACAGGAGCCACTGACCCTGCATCATGGCGGCCAGCATGCCGATAATGGCGGCGTTCAGCCCCAGCGACAGGGCGGGGAGGTACAGAAACGGGATGAAGCCGTACAGCGCGGAGAGCACCATGGCGCGGACATTGCTGCCCAGCAGCGCCAGCACGCTGAAGCTGCCGTCTTCCTGTACGATGCCGGAGCTGTCGATCATGTCGTTGAAGTAGGACATGACGGTCGCGGGGATATCCGGGAACAGGCGACCTGCGATATAGGCCAGCACGGTCAGCACCAGAAAGGCGATGGCGGTCATGCCCACGAAGCGGCCGTACTCCTGCCGCCAGAAGTCGCCGATGGCGCGGAGTTGGTTTTTCATGCCAGCTTCTCCAGACCGGCGCGGAGACGGTGCAGCGTCTCATCCCGGCCGAGGATGCGGCAGATCTCCACAGCGCCGCCGGGCGTCACCAGCTTGCCGGCGGCGGCGATGCGCACCGGCCACATCAGTGTGGCGTTCTTCACGCCCAGCTGCTCGGCCAGCGCGATCAGACCGTCGTGGATGGCCTCGTCCGTCCATGCGGGCAGATTCTCCAGCATGGGGATGGCGGCCTCCAGCATGGCCTTGCAGACCTCTGGGTTCGTCTTGGACTTCTTGTTGGTGAAGAATTCCACGTCGTACTCCGGGCAGACGTCGAAGAAGTCCACCTTCTCCGGGATATCGGTGAGATGCTCGCAGCGCGCCTGCAGCAGCGCGGCGATGGCCGCCACGTCGAAGTCGCCCTTGACGCTCTGGCGGATGTACGGCTCCGCGGCCTTGGCAAAGTCCTCCGGGGACATGGCGCGCAGGTACACGGCGTTGAAATGATCCAGCTTTGCCCGGTCGAAAATAGCCGGGGACTTGGAAATGCCTGTCAGGTCAAAGGCCTTTACAAGCTCGTCGAGAGAAAAGATCTCCTGTTCCGCCAGCTCGCCCTTGGGCGACCAGCCCAGCAGCGCCACATAGTTGAGGATGGCATCAGTGAGATAGCCCTCCGCCTTCAGATCCTCGTAGCTGGGGTCTCCGTGGCGCTTGGACATCTTGTTCTGCGCGTCCCGCATGACGGGGGAGCAGTGGACGTAGGTGGGCACCTCCCAGCCGAAGGCGTGGTACAGCAGGTCGTACTTGGGCGCGGAGGACAGATACTCGCTGCCCCGCACCACATGGGTGATGCCCATCAGGTGATCGTCAATGACGTTGGCAAAGTTGTAGGTGGGCAGACCGTCCCGCTTCAGAAGCACCTGATCGTCCAGCGTGCTGTTTTCCACGGTGATGTCGCCAAACACGGCGTCGTGGAACGTGGTGGTGCCCTCCTTGGGGATGCGCTGGCGGATGACGTAAGGTTCGCCCGCCTCCACGCGGCGCAGAGCGTCTTCCAGCGGCAGGTCGCGGCAGGGATCGTCGGCGCGGTCAAAGTCGCCGGTGTCCTCCTCGGAGGCGTACTTCTCGCAGAAGCAGTAGTACGCGCCGCCCTTTTCCACCAGCAGGCGGGCGTATTTGCCGTAGGTGTCCCGGCGCTCCGACTGGATGTACGGCGCCACGGGGCCGCCCACATCGGGACCCTCGTCGTGGGTCAGATGGCACTCGGCCATGGTGCGGTAGATGACGTCGGTAGCGCCCTCCACCAGCCGCCCCTGGTCGGTATCCTCGATGCGGAGGATAAACGTGCCGCCGTGAGAGCGGGCGATGAGCCAGGTGTACAGCGCGGTGCGCAGGTTGCCGATGTGCATGTAGCCGGTGGGGGAGGGGGCAAAGCGGGTACGCACCTTGCCGGTGGGGATCTTCTCCTCCATGGCGGTGAAATAAGCGGCGTCAGACATAAGGTAGACCTCCGTATGAAGATATAAATAGAAGATACAAAAATACTAATATATTATATTGAATTTCCCGGAAAAGTCAATGCTTTCGGCCGGAAGGCTGCTCCGACTTTTGCGAAAGGCGGAGATGCCTCTCATGATATGGGCGAGCACTCTCTCAAGACGGAAAAGAACCGCCCGCAGGCGGTTCTTTTTTGCATATAGGATTTACAGGATCATGACGCCGGCCTTGGCGCAGGCGTCCAGCGTCTCCTTGTCCCACAGGCTGGCCTGCACCTCGCCGATGTGGCAGGTGCCGATCATCAGCATGCACAGGCGGCTCTGGCCGATACCGCCGCCGATGGTCAGGGGCAGCTCGCCCGCCAGCAGCATCTTGTGGAAGGGCAGCTCGCGGCGGTCATCGCAGCCGCGCTTGTGCAGCTGGTAGTCCATGGAGACCTCGTCCACGCGGATGCCCATGGAGGAGATCTCGAAGGAGCGATCCAGCACAGGGTTGTACATGAGGATGTCGCCGTTCAGTGCCCAGTCGTCGTAGTCGGGGGCGCGGCCGTCGTGGGGCTTGCCGCTGCGGTGCAGGTCATCGCCGATCTGCATCAGGAATACCGTGTGGTGCTCCTTGCAGATGGCGTCCTCGCGCTGCTTGGGCGTGTAGTCAGGCCAGCGATCCTCCAGCTCCTGGGTGGTGACGAAATACACCTCCCGATCCAGCACGGTGTGCAGGCTGGGGAAGGCAATCTGCAAAGCGTCGTTTGTCTCCACCACGGCGCCCACGATGGCGCGGACGGTCTGCTCCAGGAAATCCACCGTGCGGTCACGGCGCTCGATGACCTTTTCCCAGTCCCACTGATCCACATAGATGGAGTGGAGGTTGTCCACCTCCTCGTCGCGGCGGATGGCGTTCATATCGGTGAACAGACCTTTGCCGGGCTTGAAGTCGTAGCGCTTCAGCGCCAGACGCTTCCACTTGGCCAGAGAATGTACCACCTGTCCCTGCGCGCCCACATCGGGGATATCGAAGGACACAGGGCGCTCCACGCCGTTGAGGTTATCGTTCAGACCCGAATTCTCATCCACAAACAGGGGAGCGGAAACGCGCCGCAGATTCAGCGCCTGCCCCAGATTCACTTGGAAATTGCTCTTGATGAACTCGATTGCGCGCTGCATCTCATAGGTAGACAGCGGCGTTTTGTACCCAGCAGGGATCGTCACTTTGCTCATGCGTGAAACACCTCTCTCATAAAAAATATGCTGCCATTATAGGCGCTGCCGCGCCAAAATGCAAGTGGGATAACCGCAAAATTTCACAATAAATGCATAGTGCGTTTGTGTGTTTTATCAGAAGGAGGATGCTTTTCTCATTCGCCCCAGTGTCTGAGCTTCGGCAGCATCTGGCTGAAATAGGCTCTGGCCTGTTCGGGAGGGAATTGCTCGTTGGACATGTGGCTGGCAAGAAATGACCCATTGCGGTATCTGTTATGGAACATGCCTTACAATACCTGGGCGGAATAGGGAACGACGGCAGGCGGCACGGCATCGTCCGACAGGCGCTTTTCCATCCACACCACATCGTACCATGTGCCGAACTTATAGCCGCAGCGGTGAAAGGTGCCCGCAACGGCGTAGTCGAGCCGCGTGTGGAAGTCGATGCTGGCGCGGCTCAGGTGTGGGTCGTCAGCGACGGTGGGGGAGGCGATGCAGGCGTACAGCACCTGCACATGCTGGGCGCGGGAGGCGTCCTCCAGCGCATGATACAGCCGGGTGCCCAGACCACCGCGGCGGCAGTCCTGCCGCAGGTAGATGCTCGTCTCCGCCGCCCATGCGTAAGCGGCGCGGCTGCCCAGCTGCCCGGTGTAGGCGTAGCCCAGGATCTCGCCGTCACGCTCCAGCACCAGATAGGGGTGGGTGCGCAGCGTCGCCTCGATGCGCTGGCGGAAGTCCGACAGCGCAGGCACTTCATATTCAAATGTAATGGCAGTATCGGTGATGTAGGGCGCGTAGATCGCCAGCAGCGCCGGAGCATCATCGGGAGTCGCGGGGCGGATGTGTATCATAAACGACACCTTCTTTCGCCGCTGATTATAAGCGAAAGCGGCTGGCGTGGCAATGCACAAATGGTACAAAAAAATTTTCCGCGGCCAGAAAAAAATTCTTTCCAAAAACCGATGGATATGGTATACTTGCGACAATTAAAAATTGGAAGCAGGCCGCGGCCTGCCGCTGCTTTCACAGGTGAAAGCAGCGAATCTGAACACGAGGGAAGGAAGTGAGGAGCTTGGGCGAATTGCTGCGTATGGAGCATATCAGCAAGCGTTTCGGCAGTTTCTACGCCAACAAGGACATCACGCTGACCGTCAATCGCGGCGAGGTGCTGACGCTGCTGGGCGAGAACGGCGCGGGAAAGTCCACGCTGATGAACATTCTGATCGGCCTGTATCAGCCTACGGAGGGCAAGATCTTTCTGGAGGGCAAAGAGGTTCGCATCGAATCACCCAGCCAGGCGGTGAAGCTGGGTATCGGCATGGTGCATCAGCACTTTATGCTGGTGGAGGCCATGACCGTATTCGACAACATCATTCTGGGCGATAAGCACGCCAAGGGGCTGTTCATCGACCGGGCGGCGCGCCGGAAGGAGATCGAGGAGCTGTCCGCCAAGTACGGCCTGGACGTGCAGCTGGACAAGCTCATCACGGAGATCTCCGTGGGTGAGCAGCAGCGCACCGAGATCCTCAAGGCGCTGTATCACGGGGCGGAGCTGCTGGTTCTGGACGAGCCGTCCGCCGCGCTGACCGATATTGAGGTGGAGGGCCTGTTCGCCATCATGCGCAAGTTGATCGGCGAGGGCAAGAGCATCATCTTCATCAGCCACAAGATGCGCGAGGTGCTGCACATCTCCGACCGCATCACTGTGCTGCGGCTGGGTGAGGTGGTGGGCACGGTGAACCGTGCCGACACCGACGGGCAGAAGCTGGCCAACATGATGATCGGCAAGGAGCTGAGCGAGTCCCAGTACGAGAAGAAGGACGCCTCCGGCGCAGAGGTGGTGGCGGAGCTGTCCCATGTGGACTATGACAAGGAGCACAAGCACAGCGGCGTCAACGATATGTCCCTGAAGATCCACCGGGGCGAGATCGTGGGCATCGCCGGTGTGGACGGCAACGGCCAGACGCAGCTGGCGCAGCTGATCACCGGCGTGATCGCGCCGCAGAGCGGCAGTATCTATCTGAAGGACAAGCAGGTGGCGGTCTTTGACCCCAATGCATTTATCACCGATAATGTGTCCCACGTCCCGGAGGACAGAAACGCGCAGGGACTGATCGGCGACATGTCCATTGCGGAGAATCTGGTGCTGAAGGCAACGGATCAGCCGCAGTTCAGCAAGGGGCACGGCCTGCTGCTGAACAAGCCCGCTATCCACGAGTACGCGGAGGAAATGGTGAAAAAGTACGATGTGCGCTGCACGTCCACGGAGCAGACTGTCCGCAGTCTGTCCGGCGGCAACCAGCAGAAGGTCATTCTGGCGCGCGAGCTGGAGTCCCAGCCGTCCCTGCTGGTCATGGCGCACCCCACCCGCGGATTGGATATCGGTGCGGCGGGCTTCGTCCACGAGCAGATGATCGCCGCCCGCCAGCGCGGTGTGGGCATTCTGCTCATCAGCGCGGACTTCGACGAGATACTGGAGATGTCCGACCGCATCCTTGTGTGCTTTGAGGGGCAGATCATGGGCGAGTATTCCGGCAAGAATCCGCCCATCGAGGAGATCAGCCTCGCCATGACGGGCAAATGAGAGGAGGAGCTGTTATATGGAAAAACTGAGACGTTCCCTTGGCAGCTTCGTCGTTCCGCTGCTGTCTATTCTGTTGGCCTTCATCGTTGGCGGCGTCATCATGGCGGCGCTGGGCGCCGACCCCTTCGCCGCAGTGAAGTACCTGTTTCAGGGCGCCTTCGGCTCCAAGGCCAATATCGGCACTACCCTGACCAAGGCCACGCCCCTGATGTTCACCTCCCTGTGCGCCTGCTTTGCCTATAAGTGCGGCGTGTTCAATCTGGGCGGTGAGGGTCAGTTCCTGATGGGCTCCATCGCCGCATTCGTTACGGCGTACTTTTCCGGCATCACCGGCTTTTTCGGCGTGGTGCTGGCGCTGCTGGCCGGTACGCTGGCCGGCGGTATCTGGGGCATGATCCCCGGCCTGCTGAAGATTGGCCGCGGCCAGAACGAGATGATCATCTCCATCATGCTGAACTATGTGGCCACGCTGTTCATGGGCGTGCTGTATACCAGCTGGGTGCGCGATGCCAGCGTGCCCCAGACCCCAGCGGTGGACGAGCTGGTGCGCCTGCCCCGCGTGATCACGGGCATGCGTTTCACCTGGGGCTTTGTGATCGCCGTGGTGGTGGGTCTGGTGCTGTACTATGTGCTGTTCTGGACCAGCGGCGGCTTCAAGCTGCGGGCGGTGGGCTACAACATGACGGCCAGCCGCTTCAACGGCATCCATGTGAAGCGCTGCATGCTGACCAGCTTCATTATCTCCGGCGCTATCGCCGGTCTGGGCGGCGGCGCTGAGCTGCTGGGCACCCAGTTCCGGCTCATCAACGGCTTCGGCGCGGGCTATGGCTTCGACGGTGTGGCTATGGCGCTGATCGGTCAGCTGCACCCCATTGCGACCATGGTGGTGGCGCTGTTCTTCGCCGTGCTGCGGGTGGGTTCCACCACCATGCAGGCGGCCACCGGCGTTCCCACCAGCGTGTCCGACATCATTCAGGCGCTGGTCATCGTGTTCTCGGTGGCGGGCATGGCGATGACAAAGCTGCCGGAGTTCAATGCATGGAAGGAACGTGTGTTTGCGAAGAGAAAGGCGGGTGACAAGTAATGGATTGGATCTCCAGCTTGCTTCTGGCTACGGTTCGTCTGGCCATTCCGCTGCTGCTCATCTCGCTGGCGGAGCTGTACGGTCAGCGCGCCGGTATGGTGAACATCGGTCTGGAGGGCCTGGCGGCCATCGGTGCGCTGGTGGGCTTCCTGACCTGCTACATCACCGGCTCAAACTGGATCGGCCTGCTGTGCGGCGCACTGGCGGGTCTGGTGGTGAACATGATCTACGCCTTCTCCACGGTGACGCTGTGCGCCGACCATACGGTGTACGGCATGGCCATCAACATATTTGCTCCGGCGCTGGCGTCGTTTATCTACCGCATTTACTTTGGCACCGGCTCCGACCTGAAGCAGATCACCACCATGGCCAGCATCGGCATCCCCGGCCTGAAGGACATCCCTGTCATCGGCCCGCTGCTGTTTGACCAGAGCCCCATGGTCTATCTGACCATCCTGCTGGTGGTGTTCACCTCTGTTTTCTTCAACCGCACACGTGCGGGTCTGAGCTATAAATCCGTGGGCGAGCATCCACAGGCCGCCGCCACGCTGGGCATCAACGTCATTGGTGTGAAGTATCTGGCCTGCATGATCTGCGGTGCGCTGGCCGGTATGGGCGGCGCGTATCTGACCACCTGCTATTCCAGCACCTACACCGACGGTATCGTGGCCGGACGCGGTTTTATCGCGCTGGCGGCGGTGATCTTCGGTCGCTGGAGCGCCGGCGGCATCCTGCTGGCCTGCCTGTTCTTCGGCTTCTGCGACGCGCTGCAGATCCGCCTGCAGGTGTCCGGCATCGCCATTCCGTACCAGTTCTTCCAGATGATCCCCTATGTGGCCACGGTGATCGTGCTTTCCGTTATCGGCACGAAGCAGGCCGGGCCCAAGGCCAACGGACAACCCTACCGCAAGGAACAACGGTAACACAACGGTAATAACGCCCTTGGGCGTTGTTATAGAACGAAAAGCAAGACACAAATATAAGGAGGAAAATTATGAAAAAGTTTCTTGCACTGCTGCTGGCGTTTGCCATGACGCTGGCTCTTGTCGCCTGCGGCGAGAAGAAGGACGACAAAAAGACCGACGGTGACGGCGCTGCTGATGGGGAGAAGACCTATAAGGTCGCCATGATCTGCGACTCCAGCATCAACGACGGCGGTTGGGGCGCTGCCTGCTACAACGCCATGATCAAGGCTGCCGAGGCCAAGGGCTGGGAGACTGAGGTCACCGACTCCATCTCTCAGGATCAGTACTATGATTCCATCGCCGCTTTCTGCGCGCTGGGCTATGACATGATCTACGCCCCCGGCAACCAGTACACCGACGCGGTGCTGCAGGCTGCTGAGGAGTATCCCGACATCGCCTTCGCTCTGCTGAACGGCGCTGAGTCCACCCCCGCCAAGGCTGTCAACGGCAACGTCAGCTCCCTGCTGCCCAACGCGCAGCAGATCGGCTGGATCGCCGGTGCTCTGGCCGGCCTGATGACCGAGTCCGGTAAGCTGGGCTTCATCGGCGGCATGGAGCTGGATACCACCAAGGGCAAGATCGCCGGCTTCGAGGAAGCTGCCAAGTACGTTGGCGAGCAGGAGGGCAAGACCGTTGAGCTGCTGGCCGTTCCCTATGCCAACTCCTTCAGCGACGCTCCCAAGGGCAAGGAGTTTGCCACTGAGCTGATCTCCCAGGGCGCTGACGTATTCTTCGGCGATGCTTCCGCCGTGGACTCCGGTGCTCGTGAGGCCATCGACGCCGCCAACGAGAAGGCCGGCGCCATCAAGATCTACGATATCGGCCAGCCCGCCGACATTCTGGGTCAGAACCCCTGCATCATCTGCTCTCAAGTCACCGATAACGCCGCTATGATCGAGGTCTGCATGGACGCTGTTGTGGCCGGTAACTTCGGCGGCAACACCGTGTTCGGCACGCTGGAGAACGGCGCCCTGTCCGCCGGTGCCATCAACACCGAGCTGGTTTCCGCTGAGATCGTTGAGAAGTACAACGCCTATCTGGAGCAGATGAAGGCCGGCACCTTCATGAAGTAAGTCCCCTGTTGTATGTACGCTCAAAAGCCCGCAGGCATCGCCTGCGGGCTTTTAGCCTGTTCCAAAACCCACTCCTGTCATTCCGAGGAGCACCCCAAGGGCACTTGCTTCGCGGCGCGAAGCGGCGTGAAAATCCGGAATTTTTCAACTGTTCATTTCTGCACAATCTCCGCTGGTAATTCTTGTCTGTTTCGTCAATTCCCATGGGGCGGTGTTTGTGGTAAAATTACCATCGATTAACAAGGGCAAACACGCCTGACAGCGTGTCTTTCCGGCGCTTTTTGCCCTTTT
>OLFZ01002569.1_pt1 | contig 11662 bp, 5 predicted proteins | sample 1604861 | NCBI WGS metagenome assembly OLFZ01 (sample SAMEA3888895, study PRJEB22519) | human gut metagenome | biome: human gut; feature: human-associated habitat; material: faeces | place: Denmark | collected 2011 | reverse complement strand
TGCCGACTTGGTTCAAACCCGGGAAGGGGATTGGTGGGCAGTCTTTCTGGCTTGCCGTCCCATAAACAACACGTTCGAGAATTTAGGACGTGAGACTTTTATGATGCCCGTTAAGTGGAGTGAGGATGGTTTCCCCTATATGACGCAGGGGGATGATCTGGTGCCAGTCATTGTTCGCCGCGAAGGAGTGAAGCGTGACGAATCTGCCACCTTCGGAAACTTTGAAATGAATGACGGTTTCGACGGACAAACATTGGGTATGGAATGGATGACTTTGCGTGCTCCTGCTACCGGACTTTACTCGCTTTCCCAGACTCCGGGTTATCTCACTTTGAAATGTGATTCAGTCAGTGCTTCCGAAAAGAAGGTGCCGGCTTTTATATGCCGCCGGTTGCAGCATCATAAGTTCGAATGCAGCACGCGTATGTTGTTCTGTCCGCAGAGCAAGGCGGAGCAAGCGGGCATATTGTTGTTCAAGGACGAAAAGCATCAATATTTCCTAGCTGTAGGCAGGGATGATCAAGGTGAATGTATTTCCCTCAGGCAGATAGGCGATGGGGAAAGTAAGGTGCTGGCTTCCGTTCGCTTGGACGACGGAGGAGTGCTTACCGACCTGAAGGTGGTTTCGCGCGGAACACATTATGATTTCTACTATGCTCGCCAGGAAGGTGTGTGGAACGTGTTGTGCAGGAACGTGGACGCCGGGTATCTGTCAACGGCCACTGCCGGAGGCTTTACCGGAACAACGATAGGCATGTATGCCACCTTAAAATAAATGACTATTTGATTTTTTGTATAACTTAAATTAATGTATTAATGAAAAATGCTATGAATTTTAGGCCGGTGGGGCTGATGCTTCTGTTCTGTCTCATTCCTCTGTGGGCATTTGCACAGAGCGTGATGGTAAAAGGTGTAGTAAAGGACACAAGTGGTGAAGCCATCATCGGAGCCAGTGTCTTGGAAAAAGGCACTACCAACGGTACGATTACCGATTTTGATGGTAACTTTGCATTGAATGTATCGAAAAACGCCGTGTTGGTGGTGAGTTTTGTCGGTTACAAGAACGAGGAAATCTCGGTAGCGGGAAAAAGTTCTTTAAAGATTACATTGAAGGAAGATTCCAAAGCTTTGGAAGAAGTGGTGGTGATTGGTTACGGTAGCGCCCGCAAGAGTGATGTGACCGGATCTATTGCATCGGTAGGCGGAGAGAAGCTGCGTGAGATGCCTGCCACCAATATTACATACGCTTTGCAGAACCGCGTGGCAGGTGTGGATATGTCGCAGACTTCTTCCGCACCGGGTGCTTCCATGCAGATCCGTATCCGTGGTACCCGTTCGTTGAACGCCAGTAACGACCCGTTGGTGGTATTGGACGGAATCCCCTTTATGGGTAATTTGTCCGATATCAACCCCGGTGACATCAAGAGCATGGATATCTTGAAGGATGCATCTTCTACTGCTATCTACGGTTCGCGTGGTGCCAATGGTGTTATCCTGATCACTACACACAAAGGTGCACAGGGTAGTCCCGCCCGGTTTACTTACAATGGGTATGCAGGTATGAAGAAGGTATTTTCCAAATATCCCATGATGAACGGTAGCAAGTTTGCCGAAATGCGTAAACTAGCAGGCAAGTTCGAGAATTCGGTGGACGAGTCGGACGATGTGGATACTGACTGGCAGGACTTGATGTTCCGAGACGGTTATGTAAACAGCCACGATGTCAGCGTGTCCGGTGGTACCAACGGTGGAGGCTACAGCTTTGGCGCGGCTTACTATAAGGATCAGGGTGTCATTCCTACTCAGAACTATACCCGTTACTCTCTGCGTGGTTCTTTCGATCAGGGTGTGGGAAAATATTTCCGCTTCGGACTGGTGAACAATACCAACTATAACGTCACCAAAGGTTCCAATATCGGACTGTATGGTGTACTTTCCATGTCTCCTATCGCCGACCCCTATAATGCGGACGGCACATTGAAACGTACCGTGAAATACAACAGTCAGGATGAGTCATTTGTACTGACCAGAGGCGTTGTGGAAGAATTGGAAGACAGTTGGCTGAGCAAGACCGAAGGCTTCGGTACGTACAACAACCTGTTTGCCGAAGTGAAATGCCCGTGGGTGGAAGGTTTGAAATACCGTGTCAACCTGGGTTTGAACTATCGTTCTACTAAAGGTGGATCGTTCACTGGCGAAGGCATCAACAGCACTACGGCAGACACTCCGTCCACCGCTTCGCTGAACCACTCGGAAACGACTAATTGGACTGTGGAGAACCTGCTGACTTACGACCGTACTTTTGGAAAGCACCAGCTGAATGTTGTCGGTATGTACTCTACCGAACAGACTGTCTATACACGTTCGGACGTTGCCGGACGGGATATTCCTGCCGAATATTTCCAATTCTACAACATCGGGCGTGCGGAAGGCACCATTACGGTGAACCCCGACAACTGGAACTATCAGAAGAGCGGTCTGATGTCTTGGATGGGTCGTGTGATGTACACTTACGACAATCGCTATATGTTGATGGCGACTGTACGTGCCGACGCTTCTTCACGTTTGGCAAAGGGACACCAATGGCACACTTATCCCGCCGTATCGGCAGGATGGAACATTCGTCAGGAAGAGTTTATGGACGAGGTGGACTGGATAGATATCCTGAAACTGCGTGTAGGTTACGGACAGACCTCCAACCAGGCTGTTGATCCTTATAAGACCTGGGGACGCTTGGCAACCCGTCCTTATAACTTCGGTCCTACCGGCTATGTCACCGGTTACTATGTATCCGAACTGCCTAATGCCGAATTGGGGTGGGAATATTCTTCTACATGGAACTTCGGTCTGGACTTCACCTTGCTGAGAGGACGCCTGTCCGGTACATTTGAGTATTACATTCAGAAAACCACCGACTTGCTGCAAAGCGTAAGCCTTCCTTCCACTTCGGGAGTAAGCAGCTATATGGCTAATGTGGGAAAGACGGAAAACAAAGGTTTTGAATTTACCTTGAACGGAACGATTCTGGACAACCATAACGGATGGACATGGGAGGCAAGCCTCAACCTGTCTGCCAACCGTAACAAACTGACCGAACTGGCTTCGGGCTCCAAAGATGATAAAGCGAACAACTGGTTTGTAGGACATCCCATCGACTGTATCTACGACTATGAAAAAGTAGGCTTATGGAACAGTGATGATCCCGATTTCCAATACTTGGACATTCTGGAGCCGGGTGGCAATGAAGGTATGATCAAAGTGAAATATACCGGTGATCGTGATGCCAGCGGCAAGCCGACCCGCGCCATTGGTCCCGAAGACCGTCAGATTATCAGCTTGGAACCTAAATTCCAAGGAGGTTTCAGCACTCGCGTGGCCTATAAAGGCTTTGACTTGAACGTTATCACCGCCTTCCGTTGCGGAGGCAAGCTGATCAGTACGCTGCACCACAGCAACGGTTACCTGAATATGCTGACCGGTCGTCGCGGACAAGTGGATGTAGACTACTGGACACCGGAGAACAAGGGGGCCAAGTACCCGAAACCGGGTGGTATCCAGAGTGGTGACAATCCGAAATACGGAAGCACATTGGGTTATTTTGACTCTTCTTACTGGAAAGTGCGCAACATCACATTGGGCTACAACTTCGAGAAGCAGGCTTGGCTGATCCGCATGGGCGTACAGAGCCTGCGTGCTTACCTGTCCGTACAGAATCCGTTCATCATCTGTTCTCCTTTCCATAAAGAAACCGGACTGGATCCCGAAACCAACTCTTACGGTAACGAGAATGTAGCTGTGACAGAAGGTATTCAGAAACGATTCCTGACAGTAGGTACTAACTCACCGTCCACCCGTAACTATTTATTCGGTATTAACTTAACATTCTAAATGAAAGCATGACTATGAAACCTATATTTTCAAAAATAAGAGTTTTGGGAACAGCCGCACTGGCTTTGTTCCTGACAGCATCCTGTTCAGACATTCTGGACGAGCAGCCGCGCAGCAGTTATGATCCTACTTTCTTTAAGACAGAAAAGGGAGTGGAAGGCGGTGTGACCTCTATGTATGCACACTTGCGCTATATTTACGGACAAGCTTATTATTATAATTCCTGTCTGACGGGAACCGATGAGGCAACCTGGGGATGGAGTGCCGATGGTAACTTCAAGGATGCCGACCTGTCCGGAGTAGGCAACCTGACTGCCACGACTTGCCGTTCCGACGCCTTGTGGGGAACCGCTTTCTCGAACATCAACACCGCTAACGGAGTGATAGAGAACGGTGCCGAAGTAGGAGTCAATGAATCATTGGTTTCCGAAGCCCGCTTCTTCCGTGCGTTCGATTATTTCCTGTTGGTGCAGACCTTCGGCGGAGTGCCTCTGGACCTAGGTTCCGGCGAACTGAAGTTCAATATCACTCCTTCACGTACCTCCGTGCGCAATACCGTGCCCGAAGTGTACACCAAGGCCATCTTCCCCGACTTGCTGACCGCTATCGAGAACTTGCCCGCTAATCCTCGTGTGACGGGCGGAGTGACCAAGACCGTTGCCCGCCTGTACTTGGCAAAGGCTTATCTGACTTATGCCTGGTGGCTGAAGAATCCGAATAACATTCCTACTTATCCCGAGTGCCAGCGTACGGACCCCGACGGACACGATGCGGCATGGTACTTCCAGCAGGCATACGATGTGGCGGTTACTGCTATCGAGAACCCCGGTCCTTTCGGCTTGCAGGAAAGCTTCTGGATGGTGAATGCCGGACCCAATGACCGTAACATGGAAATCCTGCTCTATGCAGACCATACGCAGGAAGACGAGTATTATAATGGTGGCAGCCTGAGCTACGGTGGCGGTGGTGCTCCCGATAACTTTGCCGGATGGATGATGAACTGGAACTATACCGACGCGCGTTCGGCTGATAATCAGGCTGTCATCAACCGTATTGCCGAGCAGTGTTATGGCCGCCCTTGGACCCGTATGGCTCCTCCGTTGGGTGTGTTTACCAAGACGTTTGCCGACAAGGTGAACGACTCCCGTTACGACGGTACTTTTACTACTGTTTATCGCGGCAACTGGTCTACAGCCGGACAGAACTGGGAATCGGTGACCAATGCCAACGGAATGAAAGTGAAAGAACGTGAACCTATATTCTCTTTCGTATTCCAGGATATGGATAAGATAGACTATGCAGGAGAAGGTTCTAAAAGCAATCTGGGAGCAGGTACGTTGCCCGGTCGTGCCGACTGGGTATTGGGACTGGATGCGGTAGGCCGCTATGTATATCCCGGTCTTTGGAAACTCGGCCCGTATCGTACAGACAACGGCTCCGGAGCAGGACAGCCCAATGCGGGAAGTACCCGTCCGTATAACATCGCCAAGTTCTCCGAACTTTATCTGGTTGCTGCCGAAGCTGCCGTAGAAGGAGCTGCCACACAAGCCGGCAAGTCTGCCCGTGACCTGGTGAACGTGCTTCGTGCCCGTGCCGGTCGCTGGACTTACAGCAATGCCGAGTACAAGGAAGTGGATCGTGATTTCAGTGCTGAAATGACAGCCGCCACTCCGGCAACCATTGACATCAACTATATTCTGGATGAACGCAGCCGCGAGTTCTATGGCGAAGGTTATCGTTGGTTCGACTTGGTTCGTACTCAGAAATGGAACGAATATGCTGACAGTTACGTGATTTGTGGAGGCAAGGGTGATCACAATCCGCAGACTTACAGCCGTACCATCGAAGCGTTCCATTATCTCCGTCCTATCCCACAAGGACAGTTGGATGGCATGGAAATGACAGAGGAGGAAAAAGACGCTTATCAGAATCCGGGATACAGAGATTGATTTTTTGTTTTTTAAGAGTACCCGCCGTTTCTTTCTGTTTCTGATGGAAGAAGCGGCGGTCTTTTTATGGTATGGACTGCTGGGTAGGTTATCATCTTCCCATAGAATATATGTTTTCAGTTTGATGAGTATGTGGCTTCCTTCTGATAAATTTACTGTTTCACTTAGGTGGGTAAGTTTTATCACTTAAGTGATGAGGATTCTTTACTAAGGTGATGCAATTTCATCACCTTAGTGAAACGATAAATTTATCAAGAGGAATTAGGGTATTCATCAGGCTGGTAAAGGATACTTGTACAGCTTGTTGCTGCTTGTAGTTTGCGATTGGTGGATATGGGGTCTGTCTGTTCCTGTCGGATATGTTTTGAAGTAAGGAAAGAGCTTGGGAAATATTTTTCCATCGGCTGAAAGGACTGATAGCAGACTGAAAGGACTACTGTCAGCCTTATGCATTGTGTAATAGTGAGTTATGCCGGCTGAATGGACTGAAGAAAGGTTCGTGAAATAGGTATATGTAAGAGTGTTTTGTAGGAAAAGTGTATTTGTTCATACCATTGTATCCGCAAAGTTTGCATTCGGCGGAAACTGGGTCTGTACTTGGTGGAAAAGAGAACCGGAAATTATTTTCAGTTCTCTTCCTTATTCTTATCCTGTTTCAAATGTTGTTCCATGTATATGCTGGGAGGCATTCCGTACAGATCCTTGAAAGCGGTCGAGAAATTGTTGGGATTGGTGAATCCGGTCAAGTCCGCCACTTCGGCTATGGTGTACCGTTTCTTCGACAACAGTTCTGCCGCTTGTTTCAGTCGGATGTTCCGGATAAAATCCCGTGTGGTCTGGTTGGTCAGTTCTTTCAGTTTACGGTGCAAGTGCACGCGGCTAATGCCTACCTCGGTGGTAATCATCTCCACGGTGAGGTTCGGGTTGCTCAGGTTTTCGTTGATGACCCGCATGATTCGTTCCATCAGTTTGTCATCGGGGGACTGTACTTCTATTGGTTGTACCTTATCCCCTTGGGTCTGTTGTCCGGTATAGGTATTGCGTAGCCGTTCACGACTGCGGATCAGGTTGGCGGTCGTTTTCCTCAATATCTCTATATGGAAAGGTTTGGTCATGTAGGCGTCGGCTCCTGTTTCCAGACCTTCCAGATTGTCTTCCTCCCGTGTCTTGGCGGTGAGCAGTATTACCGGGATGTGGTTCAGGTTCACATTTTGCTTTATTTTGCGGCATAAGGTAAGTCCGTCCATTTCGGGCATCATGACATCACTTATTACCAGGTCCGGGGTTTTATTGAAGATGCTTTCCAGTGCCTCCTTGCCGTTGCAGCTTTCCAGGGTATGGTAATCGCTTGCCAGTTCACGGCAGATATAGCGGCGTATATCTTCATCGTCTTCTACCACCAGTACTTTGTATTTCGTTTTGGTTCGTGTTTTTCCGTTTTCTTCTTCCTCGGTTTCATAAGGAACAGGGAGGACCGGAGCCGGAGTGTGGAAGAGAGGAGCTTTGTCGGCTTCCATTTCTTCTTTGCGCAGATGGGCGCATCCCAGAGGCATACGGATGATAAAGCTGCATCCCGGTTGTCCGTCCGGATTATTTTCTACACGGATGTCTCCATGATGAAGTTCCACCAGTGAGCGGGTGAGGTGCAGCCCGATACCGGTACCTATGTTTGAGTTGTTTTGGCTATTCCGTATCTGGTAAAAGCGTTCGAATATGTGTTCTGTTTCTTTGGGGGCGATTCCTATTCCGCTGTCGGTCACGGTGATTTCGGCATACTGTTGCAATGGTTTCGGCAGGGTGGAGTCCTTACCGGTGCGTAGCCGTATGTCCACACTGCCTCCTTCGGGGGTGAATTTGAAGGCATTGGACAGGATGTTCAGGATAATTTTGTCGAAGTTCACCGGGTCCACCCACAACTTTAAGTGGTCGGCGCCCTCGTGGTGGAACTGCAAAGTAATTTGTTTTTTGTTCGCTTGTTCTGTAAAGGTTTCACACAAATCATTAATGAATCCGGTCATTTCGGTTTCACGGAAAACGAGTGACATCTGTCCTTTGTCTATCTTGCGTATATCCATCAATTGGTTTACCAGCCGCAGGATTCTTTCGGAATTGCGCCAGATGATGCGGTAGTTCTTTTGCCGTTCGTGGTCTGTATCGTTTGTCATCAGTTTTTGCAAAGGACTGATGATGAGTGACATCGGAGTACGTATTTCGTGGGAGATGTTGATGAAAAACTGTAGCTTGGCTTCGTTTATCTGTTCAGCATGGATATGTTGCATCATTTCCTGCCTTATGCGGTAACGGTGTCTCACTTGCAGGATGATGCCATAGACGGCTGCTACTGCCAATAAGGCATAGATCAGCATGGCCCAGCCCGATGCCCACCATGCCGGTGCGATGTGAATGGTGATTTCATCGGTGTCGGATTCCAGCAGATAATCTTCGGCTTTGATCCGGAAATGATAATCGCCGGGGGGAAGGTCGCTGAATGACACTCGGTTGACTCCTTTGGGAAGTTTGACCCAGGGGGTGTTGTTTATGGTATATAGATACGTGATACGTTCGGAATTATTTAGTTCGCGGGTAGAGAACTCGATGCTGAAAGCGTTGTCGTTATGTGACAAGTGGAAATCCCGGGCCTCAAAGACGGAGGTGTTTATGATTTCTTTTCCGCCCGACAACATTCCTTTCCTTATGGGTTGGTCGTGCAGATAGAAGTCGATGATGCGTACGTTCCATTTTTTTGCGGGATTCGTAATCTCTTGAGGATTGAAATAGGTAATTCCGTTTGTACCTCCAAACCAGAGTATGCCGTTGTGGTCGGCAAAAGAGGCGTTTTTGCTGAATTCATTTCCTTGCAGGCCGTCGTCTGCATAGAAATTGCTGAACGTGTGGGTATTCAGATTAAAACGTGACATTCCGGCATTGGTGCTTATCCATAAGTTGTCCTGCCCGTCTCCTTTGATAGCATATACGGCGTTACTGGATAGTCCGTGGGCGGTGGTGTAGGTCTTTAGTTGCTGGGTTTGGGGATTCCATTCTGCCAGTCCTTCGGAATTGCCTATCCAGATGTTGCCTTGGGGGTCTTCATAAAGGGAGTGGATGATGTGTCTGGATAGGATTTCTTCAGTCTTGAAGTCGTCGGTGCTCAGGTCTATACATCTTATTCCGTCATACGTTCCTACATAAAGGTGGTTGTCACCGGCGTACAAAAGACAGCTTATCCATTTATATTTTTTGGTGGCAGCATTGAATTTAGGGTCATATACAGACTGTCCTGTCTTCAAGTCATAATAGAAAAGTCCGGCTCCCATGGTGGCTATCCAGAGTCGTTTGTCCTGGTCTTCAACCAGATCATACACGCGTTGGATACGGTTTCCATTCTTGTCTGTCAGATTCTGCAGATAGCTGCACTGTCCTGTTTTCTTATCCAGTCTGCCTAGTCCGTTGGTATAGGATCCGAACCACAGATTATGTTCAGAGTCTTCATACAGGCCGAAAACGGTGGAAGGAACCGAAGAGGGGCTGTCATGTGGGGCATAATGGACTTTTTGCTTCAGTTCTGTGGTGATGCCGTATATGCCGTCGTTGTCAGTACCTATCCATAATATGCCTTCGTGGTCGCGGCAGAGTGAGGTGATACAGTTGGAGCCGATGATATTCTTGTTTATTGATTTGTAGCCTATGTACTTGAAACTGTTGGGCTGTGCGGGAATCATCATAACCCCTTTCTGGTAAATGGCTATCCATAGGTTTCCTGCATTGTCTTTCAGGACGGAGTGTACTTTGGAGGTACCGGAGTCGAGGTAATTATTATCAAAAGGGTAATCCGTGATGAGCTGTTTGGGGATGTTGAAAATCTTGGCGCCTTTCCCGTCCGTGCCCAGACAAAGCTCGTTCTGGCTTATCTGGCAGATGGATTTGATAGGCAGGTTTTGTTTTCCTTTATAAAGGATAGGAATGAACTCTTCTGCTGGTTGGTTATATTTCAGCAATCCTTTGCCTATGGTTGCCAGGTAGATGTCTCCGTAGTTGTCTTCATAGAGGTCCACAATGGTCATTCCCTTCTCTTGTTTCAGAAAGTGCTTGCTTTTATTGTCCACAGAGAGGCGGTAGATACCATTCTCACCCTGTGTTACCCAAAGATTGTGTTGTCTGTCCTCTATCATGTAGTCTGTCATTTGGGTGGGGATAGGTAAGTCCAGTTTGTGTGCAGTCAGTTTCCCCTGTGTGATGGTTATGGTACACAAGTTGTTTCCCGATACCCATATTTCTCCGTTCCTACGTTCCAGAATGGACATGATATTGCTGTCAAAAGTCTTTCCGTCTTCCCATTGCGCTCGCGCGCTGAAGCTGTCGGTTTCCGGATCGTATAGCTGTATACCGTTATAGGTTCCTACGAACAACCGTCCTTTGCTGTCCTCGTACAGCACTCGTACGTAGTTATGGCAGAGGGAGTACTCGTTTTCCGGGTCATGCTTGTAGGTGATGAACTTGGCTCCGTCATAGCGGTTCAGTCCGTCTTCGGTGGCAATCCATATCATGCCGTTCCGGTCCTGATATATTTTGTTGATCAGACTGCTGGAAAGTTCCCTGTCTGTTGTGAAGAATTTGTACGATTGTCCGTGGCACAACAAAGACAGAAAAAGAAATAGTATAAGAATCGTATGTTTCATCATAATATAAATATCCCAGTAAATTCAGGTGCACAAAAATAATTCAAAAAAGAATATATAGCCTAATAAATAAGGAGTAATTTCGGTACTTTGTGCCATATCGGGCAGGTTTGTAACATGGAAAAAGGACTATGTAACATGGTTACACTCCGATATAAGGCGAATGTCCTTACCTTTGCTCTTGTTGAGCAGTGAAGAACGGAACGTAAAAACAGCCTTGTGAATTTAATACCATGAATATGAAACTTGAATGTGATTTATCCGGTATCCGGAAATGTATGATGAGTGGCTTGTCCCTGTTGCTTGCCGGAGTGTTGCAGGCGCAGAATCCGATTGTGCAGACTTGCTATACTTCTGATCCGGCACCTATGGTGCACGATGGCACCTTGTATGTTTACACGGGACACGATGAGGACCATGCCGATTTTTTCTGGATGCATTATGCCATGCTTGCTCTGCCATAGGATTAGACAGTATTAGAAGAATTTCAATTTCAGGAGGTGTTAGAACCTTTATAACTGGTATTTCTTTAGGTGAATATTTTGATTTGAGGCTCTTTCGTTCTTCACTTTTAGAATCCAAAAGGTAAAATATTGCTACATTCCCACCATAATCATATTCAAAACATCGTTTTCGTAGTTCCTCCCAACTCCTTTTCCCTCTCGTTCGCAAAAAATCCAGCGAATATTTTTCTTTATTCACGGCTATTTTATGATTTTCATGTATCCATCGCAATGTAGCTTCTTCATTTTTTCCTTCACAAACGAAATAAACAAAGGCGTAATTCTCAAAAACAGACATCATACGCCCTCCTTATTCACCACAGATTCTATCCATTTTCTACCATTTTCTAAATCTTGATATCGTGGAGCTGTCCCAGTTATAACATTCTCTAAAATCACTTTACTCTTTAAAAGTTCATTTCGTTTAATAAAGTCAGAATATTTGACACATTCACAATAATTTTCTTTATCTCTGCGAGTAATATAAATATTATCCTTTCGTTTAAAAGAGTCTAAAATTTCTGGATAATGCGTAGAAAATACTAAACAAGCCCCCTGAGGATTAGTTCTCGTATCCGTAAAAAGGCTGAAAAACCATTCGATAATTTTTTTATTAAAATGATTTTCTATTTCGTCAATAAAAACA
>OLFZ01002568.1_pt1 | contig 11664 bp, 10 predicted proteins | sample 1604861 | NCBI WGS metagenome assembly OLFZ01 (sample SAMEA3888895, study PRJEB22519) | human gut metagenome | biome: human gut; feature: human-associated habitat; material: faeces | place: Denmark | collected 2011 | reverse complement strand
CCCCACAAATAATCAAAATCGTAGACAAGACTTCCGGAGAGAGGATGACAGCCCGTCTGATACGTAATCCAAAAGGATAAATCAAGGGCACGATAACCATACCTATTCCAAATGCCAGGCTTGACCATTGATTGGTTAATGCACTTTTGGGAGTGTAACTAAAAGTTTTATGCACACTCTGAAATTTTTCGGTTGTTTTTGTTGTTTCCATACTTTTTATATTTAAAATGTTGACGTAATCAGCGCATCTGTTATCAGGATATTTTCTGAAATACAAGAAATTTTCTGTAATGCAGCTCTTGCTTCTGTCATGTTCCGGTTTTTCGTTTGTGAAGTTATCCATTTCTTTACCTCCGGAAATACGGTATATTCCGTAACTTCCCAATCTGGAATACGATATCGGATAAGTGTGTCAAATACAAAATCACGAACACCATTTTTCATCATAATTTCACTCAACCGTTTCATAGTCATTTTTTCGCAATTGAGAAGCACGCAACCCGAATATACGGAGAACATATCGGAAGATTTAATTGTACCATGTTCAATGCATTTGATTGCTGCTTCTGTCAGAGGCAGAAGCATATTGCTTTTCAGATAACGTTCACCTCGTCCCATAGCATATCCGGCATGAAGGGCCTGAATCATGCAAACCAGAAATGTTTCGCTCATTTCTTCCAACAGGTGTACGTTTTCCGTCAGATTTTTAGTCGGTTTACCTATGCGGATATTCTTCTCCAATTGTTTGATGCAATCTCTTTTTATAAGTGCATACTGGAAGTTTTCAACCATTATCTTCCGATAGTTCTGCCAAGTGATTTTCTGGTCACGGGTACGGGCAAATGTAATTTCCATATAACCGCCCGATGCGGATGCTACAATTTCCATCTCTCCACTGCGGGTAGTCATATCCGCCTTTTTGGACCATAAGGTTCCGTCTACCGTAATTTTACAGTCGAACAGTCCAGTGGGAGCAGGCAAGGAAGGGATAGACTTTTTGTTCTTAGCCACCCATAAATATATGACAGAAATATTATAAACATTTTCTTCGTTTCGGATAGCTGTTACTCCTGCTTTGTCCCAAATAAGAAAACTTCGTTTATCATATTGTACCATCTTACCGTTATCGTCCTGCATATTCCGATGGGTAAATACGACTTTCTCTCTGCCGAAAATATTCACCATTGTTGTATATGACAAGGGCAGGCTGATTTTTTGACCGTTAATTTTTAATATGCCTTCGGTTATTTCCACTCCATCTGTTACCGACAGAGTGGAACACTCCTTTGGAGTAATTTTTTCCACCGGCTGTTGCCCGGTAATCTGTGTTTTCACATATGGTGGAGCAAGCATTAGGCTAACATCTTCCGATACAGGTGGCAATAAATAGTCTATGTTTGGATAGGGATTCGGGTAATTAAGCCAATATCCTAATTTTTTCGGACGGCTTGCCATACGAAGAAAATTCCATAAATCTTCCGGCAAGCTGAGTATGTCATCAGTGTGTTGGTGTGTATTTACTACAATAGTACCGTCAGGCAACGCATGAAGAGCCTTGAATGATTCGCTGCCAAACACGCCGGGGCGGATACGCAAAACTTCATCCGTGCTCCAGTTCCAAAGGCGTGCATAATCGGAACGGTTTCCGTTCGTGTAGTGGTCTCCCTCTATCAGTATCCAGTCCTCGTAAAATATACGCAATCTGAATAAACCGTCACCGATGTGATGTAATGGAGCGATACGGCATCTTTGTGTTGCCATATCAAGGTCGAGCAATCCCGGTTCCAGCCATATTCCGCTATTGTTACTTACTGTATATTCATGCAGCAAAAGAAGGCGTGTTGTATTCGGTACAGGGCTGCTGCCAGTATGGAATGTTTCATAGCCGGACATGGAAAATGGCATAGTTATATATTTCCCATTATCATCATATCGGATAATTTTTGATTGGCTGTATTCCCCCATTACTATATATAACGTTTCCTTTCCATCTATCCCGAAGCTGGGTGCATATATCAAACCTTCCGGAAAAATAATTCGACTTACATATTTTACTCCTTGTTCTGTCATTGTGTGAACAATAGCACTATGGACATCCCCCAAACAAAGATAATGTCCGCACCACTGGAATTCATATTTATCGTAAACACTCAAATCACACACACGCGGCCATTTCTCTGCTTCCAAAGGATTCTTTCCGGCAACGGGCATTTCTCCTAAAGAGGTAGAATACAATGCAGCATAAAAGTCCAGTTCTTTCGAATATATAAAACTATGGATTTTCTTCGTTTTAAATTTTACCGGTTGAAGAGGGACAACGCGCAAATCTACTATAAATGTTCCTTGCCATTCTGTCTTGCTTTCTTGTTTCCATTCCCCATAGGCGAAGTAACCGGCAAAGCCTCTTGTAATATAGCAGATATTGTCATTGGGCCATACCATTTGCATACGCGGCATCTGCTTGAGTGGAGCAATATGCCTGGCTTGTATGCCGAAATCACGATGCGGCTGTTTGAGTAGTTTGCAATATTGGCCGTATTTGTGACATTTCTTCTCAAAAGCTCCCATTTCTGCCTGCGGAATCAGTTCCAACAGATAAATATCATCTTCATCTAAATTGTAAAGAGCATATCCGCAAGCTGTAAGTTCTTGTCCTAAGGCAGATATACCAATCTCATGTGAAAAACAGGAATATTGGTTTACGATTTCATCAAAACGTTTATCCTTCAATACGGAAACAACATCTCCCCACTTCTTTCTCAATTCTACTACCGTATCTTCTATATCTCCTTCGTATTTGAGAATATCGAGGGCATTGTCACGAGTTTCTTGCATCCTATCATCCTCATACGCTTTCATTACGTTCTTTATCCAGTTTTCTACAGATTTCCGTGATATACCTTTGCTAGTATACAGCCTTGCCGGAACTTTCGAAAACCGTATACCATACTCAGCCAGCCTGTGCATTAGGAGTACAAGAAGGGTAGGAGTATGAAGTTCATTCTCCATCAATGATTCTCCATCTCGTATAAGGAAACCGTCTTTTTCATTCCAACTTCCATGAATACTGTGGTCACCATTGCGCAGATAAATTTGATAACTTGTGAAACGCGTGTAGTCATTGAAAAGCGTTCTTGGACCAAACATATCAACTCTTAGGATATACCATGCTTTCTTTTCTTCTTGATTATTTGATGTGGGAAACATTTCCCCGTTAGAAGTAAAATGAAAAGATAGGTTCCATTCAAAATCATCAGGATAAGGAATCTCTGCTTTTGCCAGCCATTGGGCAGCTATAAGAGTTGGAATCGTATTCTTATAATAATCAGACAGTCCTTGGCGTAGTCCGTTTAAAGAACTCTGTTCCGGTAGCAGCAACAGTATGCGGTATAAAACATGTAGATCTCCCGGACCTTGTTCCATCAGGGTACGGGCAAGTCTTGTCAGACAGTCAAGAGCTGCAGAATCTGAAGATAGAGCCAATAAAGCCACACAATACCAGAATCTTATAATGTCATAATAGAAATGTCCTATCATACAATAATTTTCCAGTTCTTGAGCATTAGAAGGAATGCAACAATAACCTTGCAGAAAACCAGCTACTGTGCGGACAAGTTTTTCGTCTGTTGCATACGGCTGCATACGCAATATCTCTTTTCTGTTAGTAGGAGCATGAACATATGAGTCGAGTGCAGAGTTGAATCGGTTGATGCCGTCATACAATATTGCATTGCAATTTGCCAGTATCGGGATACTAATTCTGTATCGGTATAATATCGGGGATGTTTTTCACTTTCGTAAACGAATGGAATACAGTCTGTAAGATACCACGTCCAAAATTTTCTGTTCAATTCGGGGTCGATTTCCTCTATATCTGCTGTTCTTTTATTATAGGAAAGACTTGCCAAAAATGCTGCATCCCATTTGTTAGGGTCAGTTTGCCCGTCATTTTCAAAAACTTCTTCACTGAGGCTGGAAGCCGTTACGGCATAAGCTGCCCGCACTGCCGACATACCAGCCATAAATGGAACGGAATTGGTTCCATAATCATATCCTTGTACGAGGGCAGATATACGGTCTGCCGCTTCTATCACATCCTTTTCATTTGTTTTTCCCCATAAATAATATTCTGCCTTTCGGAGCAATTCTATAATTTCATAGCTGTTCCCTGACCATTTTCTCCAAGTCGGCAAAACCTTAAAGGCACATAATATGCCTATTCTTCCTACCATGCGTAAGGAGCGGAGTGACCGTAAAATTTTATGTCGTGACGGGCGGGACAGATGCCCTTGTGCAGATAAGGTAATTTCCATCAATCCTTCTGTTATCAAATTTCTCGGAAAATCCGAAGTTTCAATAGTTTTTTCCGGCTCGATAGGAGGAATAAAATTCTGTTGCTGTAGGAAATGTAGGGAATAGACCTTATTATAATCAATGAAAGCATAGGGAGAGTAGCGTTTATGGAAATCGACTGGTTTGAAAGAGGCAGCTTCCATATAAGCCCAGCCGCTGCCCGTTGTTTCTATGCCCTCATCATAAGCAAGCAAAAGCGCGACAGTCGGACTATTTGCATACTCTATCCGTATATAGTCCGTACCGTTCCTTTTTTCCTTGTACAGAACGATGCTTCCTTTCTGTTTATAAACATTGCCCATGTGACTGAAATAATATCATATGGTCGCAAATATATGAAAAGAAATATAAAAACCAACCGAGTGGTTTGTTTTATTTTGTTAAAGTCTCTCCAATGAAAAAATATTGCAATCTTACTCCTGCTGTTGCCTAAGTCAATACAATCTATTACTGTCCTGCACAGCCTCTCCATCTTCATTTGCCGAATAAGTATAAGTCTAAACTGAAAGATGCGAAAAACAGTATAAATTGATTACTGTCATTGTTGGGTATTGTTAATATTTTAACTGGAATAGAGTGGGTTACTGTCAGATGTGATCTTCCGTTGTTTGATATATTTTGTCCTTTTCAACTTGGGTATATGGAACCAACTTTGCCTTTATAATTCGATTATTACGGTTAAATGGTACATAAGTCACCTTACTATCAATACTTACTGTGTCGTTCGGCTGTTTTAAATGAGAGTGCCCATTTATTAACAAAACTTCCCCTTTTGAAAAATCTGCAGAACTGCAGATCGGATAGAAATCGGAAAAGCAAGCTGGTGTCATGTGAATGACCCTACTTTCATAATCATAGAATAAAAATCGATTTCCATCTGCCACATTATCATACACAACAAAACAATCCAACTTTCTTATTCCATTGACCATATAGCTTTGTACAAAATCAATGCTGCTATCATCTGATGTTTTCAACTCGTAGACAACATTCTTTCTACCTTGTTGATTCAAGCATAGCCTATATATAATTTCAAACTCTGCTTTTTCTGTTTCAATATAGAGGGTATCTTGTTCAGCTGAAGAATGACACCTTGTTGAATTTTGTTCCATATAGCTATCTTTTGTTATGGCATAGCTAAATGGAAAAAGAAATAAGCAATATAATAGAAATGCTTTCATCTGTTATATCTAATGGTTTAGCAGAGAATGGCTTGTGTGTTATCCTGCATTGTCAGTATTCCTTTTGTTATCTCATCCATTGTAAAAGCAAATTTTCAATCTCTTGTGAACCTGCTTCTTTTGCTAAAGTGAAAGGAGTGTTGCCGTTACTATCCTTTATTTCAAGGTCTGCACGATACTCTAAAAGCAACTGTACCAGTTCTATGTTCTTATTGGCAATGGCTTCCATAATCGGATATACCTTGTAGGTGTCGTATGGACTTTGACAGCCATTTACGTGAATACCATGCTCCAACAAAATACGGGCTAACTTTACGTTGGACAATCTACAGGCATATGTCAGGAGCGTAAGCCCGTATTCATCGCTATATACTCTATCGTTAATGTCCTTGTATCGGGTAAGGGCATACTTCAGCACGTCTTCTTTGTTAAAGTAGATTGCTGTATAGAGTATATCAAATTCGTAACAATCGCTACTCATTGCCATCGGTTCATCTTTTCCTGCCAGCAACTGTTTTATGGTTGTTATGTCGCCGTTGCGACAAGCAATTCCCAACGGATAAAGTCGGTAGGTTTTATCCTGTATAGTATCTTGTAGCAATGGGATTGCTTTTACGCCATTCAAACAACAACAAAACATTGCAAGGGAAAGTAACATTCTGTTTACTATATTCATATTTACCAAGTTATGTATCTTGTTCATTATCAATCTGTCATTACGATAGACATTATATCAAACTTACGTAATTGTACGTTGCTTTGGGTAATGGGTGGCAGTTTGCAGCCATAAGGTGAAACCGGCGTTTACAGGCAGTTCTATTTCTTTTTTATTTGATAAATGACTCTTTCCTTGTTGCTGATTTGTTTATAATTCCCAATCCGGTGAATAAACACCCAATCCCAATAAAAGGATAAATAATGCCACATAAGACCGCAAGCATATTCAATCCCTGCTCATCTCCTTCGAAACCCTCCAAACCGACAGCTTGCAATATGAAGTTTGTAATTTGCCACTCCAACAAACTTTGGTCTATACAGATAAAAGCAAGCCACAAAAGAATAGAACAACATTCCAACCCCAACCATAATATTATAACTTTAGGTTGCGTTACATATAATTTATAGACCTTGCAGATTACCAGTATATCTATAACTGCAAGCATACTTAAAAAACAATATTCCATAATACCATATATTCCGAACAGACGGCCAAAGCCTAAACCGCCACAAAATAATGTTATGATTATCAATATAATACTGAAAGATATCAAGGATATTATGGACTGGACTGTTTTATTCATTGCACGATTATCGGTAACTGTTTGGTAAAGAATAGCGTTCAGCTATTACCTTTCCCTGTTATAAACCTATCTTATTCCTTTCAATTCCTCTTTCATTTTTTCTTTCAGATGAAAATAAGCCAACACGCCCAAAGCATTGAACAACGCGGTTTCATCTTCATTACGCCCCAATGCCTTATAAAATCTTGCAACATTTCTATAAGCCATAATCAAAAAGATTAAATAGACAATAATCAAAATTCCCCCACTAAATACAAGTGTACAAATTCCTATTAATGAATTTCTTTTGTATGCTTTGTACTGTTTTTCTGCTTCATCGTAATTATTGTTTGTTAAATAACCAAATCGTTGCAAATCCTCTCTGCTCCAGCCCCTCTCTTCTAATAAATTGATAACATAATTACGAAGTGCATCATTATAACCATAGCGTTTATAATTTTTCACTATGTCTATTAGTTTGTCATTGTCAAATTTGTTAAGAATATCAAAATCTTCCATACAATTTTACTTTATCATTTATATAATGGGACAAGCAGGAACATTATTAAACATTGACAGTGTAGCATCAGTTTCTTTTCTACCGGGTTTCTTTTATCGGGCGGATTCTTGCAGGTGGGGCAGTACCGCATGTACATCCGGCTATAATCAATGTAAATGTGGGGAGAAAGGATGTATGGAAAAGCCGTCCTTCCCTTTTTTCTTTGTAGAGTACGCGATGTTTTCTTTCTGTTTCTGAACATTGTCCATGTAACTGACAGCAATATTATATAGCCGCAAATATACACAAAGAAACAGAAAAACAAACCGGATGATTGGTTTTATTTGATTAAAGTCCCTTTTGTGGGAATATATTGTCTCCTTACATTGTAAGGAACCTGAATTTCAGGCTTTCAACAGAGAGTAGAGAAAGTGCAGGTTTCGTGATAGTTTTTGGGTATCCAACCCTTGAAAAAAGGATTCTTCAAAGGACGTACCGAAGAACATCTGCCAGAACATTGAAGCTGTTTCTTCCACATCCAGATCCTGCCGTATTTCCCCATTTTCTTTAGCTTTCTGAATGGCGGACTTCCATAGTTGGTAGTTCTGTTCAAATATGACAGCTAGTTTTTTCTCTACATTGGGATAATACAGCCTTACTTGCATCAATAAGTGATAATAGTAAAAATTGAAGCTACAACCGCTGGGATTATTCCCATCATCCAACAAGTGTACGAGCCGCTGCATCGTGTTTTCCACTCCGGCTACATACTGGTCGATAAACTCCGACAGTGAGTTTGCAGTGAAGTTAAACTTGTTTTTCGAATGCTGGGTATCGAATACATACTTGTCCACTACAGCCTTGAACAAGTCCAATTTGAATGGAAAATAATAAACTAGTCCTGCTTTAGACAATCCGCAGGTCTTGGCAATTTCCATTTGGCTTGCTTTCTCGTAATTCATCTTAGCGAATATTCTCAAAGCTTTTTCCAATACTTCATCTCTGTTGGTAAACATATTTTTTTATTCTTTGGTTTTCGGTTTCAAATATACGGATTTTAAAAGAAATCCTTTTAAGATCAAACCATATTCATCGCTGATACTCTAAAAGAACCCCATATTTTTCTTTGCGATCATTAATCTGTCGCACATTCAGACTATACTCCAAATTCCATATAAAACTGGATAATTTATTGAAAAGCAATAAAATATATAAAAAGTAGACTTTTTTCGTGGCGCATGAGCAAACTCGAATAAAAACGGCTTTGGCAAACGCTTAATATCAGTAATGAAGCCAAACAACGAAAGCCCTCTAGCAAAGATGCCACGACAAAAGCAACCATCAAGATTATGACTTTGACTTGATTTCGTTATATAATGCCAACCGAGCGAACTTGTTCGGTTACTTGTACGGCAAGTTGTTCGGCACTTGTTCGGTTGACAGGTCTTACCGGCTCTGCGACTAGTCCTTCCGGAGCATTAACCACCATATATCGATTCCGCAATTCATTAAAGATTGCGAAAGAACCGCTCTAAATATTCGGAATTACGGATAATACCCTTTTGTACATTCTGGTAGTTGGCTCGTACCAAGGCATTGCGAAAGTACCACGAATGTTTGGCGAATAAATCATTCGTTACATCGAAGCCCATAGAACGGAGATAGAGAATTGTAAACACGGCAGTCGTTCGAGTATTTCCTTCACCGAATGGATGGATTTGCCATAATCCCGATACGAACTTGGCTATGTGACTCACTAATCCATTCCTGTCCACTTTTGAATAGTCGAACTGGCGTTCTTGTTCCAAGTCGTATTCTATGGCTTTACGCATGATAGGAGAGTAAAGGATAGAAAATCTTTGAGAGGTACTTATTGTGTAACCAAGTGCAAAGAATGAAACCTAATGAAAAGAAAAAAATACAGAATCGCAAAAAAGCACATTCAGCTATTTCAATACTTATTTTTTTGTCTATTCTCCATTATTGTTTCAAAGTTTTCTTGCCCCCATTGTTTCAATCGCTCTAAATGAGGAATCAAGGTTTCTCCAAACTCAGATACACAATATTCCACTTTGGGTGGCACTGAGGGGTATATTTTTCTACTCACTAATCCGTCCGTTACCAATGAGCGCAAAACAGTAGAGAGCATTTTTTCCGATATAGAGGGAATTGTTTTATATAGTTCATTAAAACGTATTACCCCATTCTCGTGTAGCTTCAACAAGACAACTAAAGCCCACTTGTCGCCTAACCATTCTAATATAGGGGAAGCAGAACAATATTCATAATCTAATTTTTTTCGCATTTTTTTTATTCTTAAAATCATTGATATTGAGAAATACTAACCCAAACGTAAGTGGCTGACAGATAGTATAGTTCTTCTTTATTCCAAAAGAACATCCTAACTTCGCAACACAAAAATACGGAAAATAGCCGATTTCAAGAGCTTAATTGATAATTATATGGAACTATTACATTTTACAGGACAAGTGTGGCGACCGCCTTACGAGGCAAGTTCTCAACTATTACAGGTTACAGCCGGATGCACACATAACAAGTGCAAATTTTGTAGCTTATATCACGGAACAAAGTTCCGTCTATCTCCTATTGCAGAGGTAGAGGAAGACTTGAAGGTGATACAAGACTATCAACCGAGGGCACGGCGAGTATTTTTAACCGGAGCTAATCCTTTTGCTTTAAGTTATAACAGACTATTGGATTTAGGTCTTCTAATCAGGAAGTACCTTCGCCATTGTGAAAGCATCGGTATGTTTGCCCGGATTTCAGATATTAAGCCGAAAACGGTAGAGGAATTGAAGAACCTGCGTCATTTGGGCTTTGACGGTATCAGTATCGGAACAGAATCCGGAGATGATGATACATTGGCAGCAATGAACAAGGGATATACGGCTAATGATATTATCGAGCAATGCAAGAAGCTGGAAGAAGCAAATATCAGATATAACCTCGTGTATCTGACAGGGCTTGCAGGAAAAGGCAAGGGAAAGCGGAACGCTATTAATACTGCCAATGTGTTCAATCAGCTATCCCCCTTTACCGTAAACTTTGTATCACTGACTGTATTTTCCGAATCAGAATTATACGAGGAAATACAACGTGGCTCTTTTGTAGAAGCTACCGAACACGAAAGGTTGTTGGAGCTACGGACTTTTATTTCAAGACTTCATATAAAAACAACTTTATTAGGAAATACGGTATCAAACACTGTTCCGTTTGTCGGAATGATACCTAATGACAAAGTCCGATTGCTTAATGAATTGGATTTGGCAATAAGAAATATCGGAGAGGGAGAATTAAAGCAATATAGAGACAGTATCAAATCCCTGTAAACAGATTATCGCATGGAGATGAAAATAAACAGCTTTTTCCTTTGATGTCACCGAATGGTTACTTACCTTTGTCACCAAATAGTGACGTTAAATAATTATGGAACTGAAAGAAACAGAAAAACGATTGCTTGAAGCTGTCAGTAGAGTAATCGAAGATGAAGGATTTACTAAAATCGGCATAAACCGTATTGCAAGACAAGCACAATGCGATAAGGTTTTAATATACCGCTATTTTGGCGGCTTGGACGGATTATTGGTGGCTTGGGCAAAACAATATGATTTCTATTCGTTCGCTTATTCCGAGTTTATCAGTCAGATAGAACAAGCCGAAACATCCAATCTTGGGGAGATAATAAAAGCGGTATTGTTGAAACAACTGGAATACTTGAAAGACAACCAGCTTATGCAGGAGTTATATGTATGGGAATTATCGGGAAATTCATCATTCCGGGCAATACAGGTAGAACGTGAAAAGAACGGGTACAAATTGCAGTTGGAATTGGAAAAGAGATTGGGCGACAGTTGTAGGGATTGTAATTTCCATATTACTATCATCATCGCTGCAATCAACCATATCATATTGTTTACTCGTCAGTATAATATGTTTAACGGGATAGATTTTAGTAAACCCGAAGCATGGGACGAACTGAAAAACGTCATATCGGATTATGTTGATACATTCGTAATGTCAAGAATAAAATGAAGAATATATATCTATTTTCAATTATTATGGTGTTGCTCCCTTTGCCTACTCTCGCTCAAAAGACAACTTACCTTTCAACATGTGGCGACCAGCAAGAAACAATCGTTTGGCAGGGAAAAAAGGCAAACGAAAAAATATATTTGACTGTGATACAAGAAAATGAACAACAGGAGTATGTGATGAACAAGTCATTCCACACCGAGAAATGGCAAATTATAAACCTGCCGTTTCAAACCGATTTGACGATAGAACTACACAACAACATATATTCGATTACTGGAAAATTTAAAGGTAAATC
>OLFZ01002555.1_pt1 | contig 11746 bp, 8 predicted proteins | sample 1604861 | NCBI WGS metagenome assembly OLFZ01 (sample SAMEA3888895, study PRJEB22519) | human gut metagenome | biome: human gut; feature: human-associated habitat; material: faeces | place: Denmark | collected 2011 | reverse complement strand
AGCAGGCATATTGGCTCTGTCTCCCTTGCTTCCTCTACATTTTGTATTACAGCATCCACGGATATAAGATTCGTTCATAGTATCGTTTCTTATCAGCTGAGATTATAAAATATGGTGTATCCTCTATAGCCTTCGATGATGAAAGGCTAGGGGATACACCTTATTTATAGTTATTCTCCTTCTGCTGCAAAAAAAACTTTTGTTATGCTTGATAATAAATAGTATCTTCTGCATTTGACGGTTTGTATATACCAGCATCTGCGAACAGTCCTTCAAAGCATAAATCTTCGTCTAATTCAGGCCAATGAATACCATATCTACTCAATACGAAAGCCTTACGCTGGGCAGGTGTGGCGTTAGCAAGACGGTTCCAACGACTGAAAGGATAGTTAGCCTTCCAGCCATTTTGGGTTTCTGCCCAAATATGGGCATCGTCAACCCAAACGCGATTTACTCTATATTGCCCCATAATATCTTATTTTTGATTAAAATACTCTTTCCATCTATCTATAATGACCGCCTCATTCTCAGAAATAATAGATTCTATCAAGGCAATATCATGCTTTTTGAATCCATGATTATAAATCTGGGTTAGAGGAGATACATTGTATTTTGCTTCATTTCCATCCTTGATAACATGGACATGAATTGGTTCATGATCATTAGAATAAAACATGAATCAGAATCCGAAAAATATAAATATTGTTGGCATCGTTTCTTTTTTCTGCAAAGATACGCTTTTCTTCTGAAAGAAGCAAGGATTTATTGGAAAATGTTTGAGCGTGAGGGAGATAAAAAGAAAAAGGTGTATCCTCGCTTGCCCGATATGTTGAGCAAGGAGGATACACCTTATTAGATATTATTTCAATCGAAACATGACGGGAATTTCTGTGGAGCCGGCAACCACCTTGCCTTCCCCATCAGGAACAAAGCGAGGCATCAGCTTAACTACTCTCAAAGCCTCTTTGTCGAACGAAGAGAACATCATCGGAAGAGAACAAGAGATTTCCAAACTGGAGAATTACATCTCTAGTCGTAAATCGGAGTTTATTGCCATATACGGCAGATGACGTGTAGGTAAGACCTATGAGGGCATGGGGGGAGCCTGCTTCCTTAAGAAACTTTATCGCATTTTCTTTGCTAGCAGTAATCTCTATGATTACAGCTTGCATCCTTTCTTGTCTTTTACTATCAAATAATTCCATATTTACCTCCAATATTAAAGGATTAATACTTATCGCTTGCAAAGATACGCTTTTCTTAGAAATGTTGAAAGGAAATGGGGAGAAAAGTTTTAGCAAGGGATAACTGGGAGGGCAGGTTTGTTACCTGTCCAATAGCAAGAACGCTCTATAGTCTAAGGATAGAGCGGCTGGTAGGCACACCTTTTTAGTATAATAAATCTAAAAATTTTTGGTTAGAACTCTACTTTCGCATATCTTTGCACTTAAAAAAAGTGGCACATGTGCCAGAAATTTTAAGTAGCATGAAGGAAATTAAGCGCGAATATTATCTCAACCAACTCATATCAAGCAAACAAAATGGCTTGATAAAGATAGTTACAGGTATCAGAAGATGTGGCAAATCATATCTTCTATTCAAGTTGTTTAGAGATCATCTCCTGGCAGATGGCATTTCTCCAGACCATATTATATCTCTGGCTTTGGATGATATACTGAACGATGAATACTGTGACCCCAAGAAACTGCTACACTATATTAAAGGTAACATCAAAGATTCTGAAATTCATTATGTCCTATTGGATGAAGTTCAAATGGTAAACAACTTTGTTGGAGCCTTGAACAGTCTTCTTCATATAGACAATGTGGATGTCTACGTAACAGGAAGCAATTCTAAGTTTCTATCTTCCGACATTGCCACAGAGTTCAGAGGAAGAGGTGATGAAATACGTATTTACCCTCTGTCTTTTTCAGAATATGTATCGGCTTACGATGGCAACAAAGAAGATGCATGGCGAGATTATATTACGTATGGCAGTTTGCCTTTAATCTTGTCTTTGGATACCCAGCAAAAGAAGATGAGTTATCTGCGTAATCTCTATACTACGGTGTATCTAAAAGACTTGATAGACAGAAATAATGTTAAGAAAAACACGGAGTTCGACTCTCTTGTTAAAGTAATGGCATCAACGGTAGGCTCACCATGCAATCCGAATAAATTAAGCAACACTTTCAAGAGCGTAAGCAATGCAGACCTGTCTCCGTTAACAATCGACAATTACTTAGGATTCTTGCAAGAAGCCTTCCTGATAGAGAAAGCGATGCGGTATGACATTAAGGGGAAAAAGTACATCGGTACATTGTCTAAATACTATTTCGTAGACTTAGGACTGCGCAATAGCCTTCTGGATTTCCGTCAAATAGAAGAAACCCATCTCATGGAAAATGTGATATACAATGAATTACGATGCCGTGGCTATCTTGTGGATGTTGGTATGGTAGAAACTCGTACCCGAACACCGCAACAAGGAATGATGCGCAAGCAATTGGAAGTAGATTTTGTAGTCAACAATGGCTCTAAGCGTTATTACATCCAGTCTGCCCTTGCTCTTCCTGATAAGGAAAAGATAGAACAAGAATCTGCATCACTAAAACATATCTCAGATAACTTCCAGAAGATAATCATAGTAAAGGACAATATTGTTTCTCATCACAATGAAGCAGGCATCTTGTTCATAAGCTTGTTTGATTTTCTTTTGCAACGAAACATATTAGAATAGGCTTCTACTTAAAAAAAGTGGCACATGTGCCATAAATTTTAAGTAGAGGCATCTATTCGAGCAGTCCTTAGGAAGCTTTATCGCATTTTGTACGACTATAAAGCTACGATTGTACAACTATAGAGTGTATAGTCGTACGACTAAAGGGGTTATAGTTGTACGACAACAAGGTATTCCCACTAGGCTCGACAGAGGTGCTGACTGCAGTCTGCAGACCTGCTGACTAGGCTCAGCAGAGCTGCCTAGCCTAGTAGCAACAATAGAGAAGTTACTTTCTAGCACCCTGAATGATACTTTCTCCAACTCGAGAAGATACTTTCTCCAACCCGAGAAGATACTCTTTTCTTCTGAAAGATGCAATGATTTTGGGGAAAATGTTTGAGGGTGAGGGAGATAACAAAAAAAGCAAAGAAAAAAGGCTTTTTTGTTGTCACTATCAAAATATTTATGTACTTTTGCAAAAATAAAAAACCCGGGGTCATCACCAGCATCGAATAATCTGGGAGAGGGCCTTACCGGGACTGCGCTGCAAAGATACGCTTTTCTTCTGAAAGAAGCAAGAAATTATTGGAAAATGTTTGAGGGTGAAGGAGATAAAAAGAATAAGGTGTGTCCCACTTGCCCGATATGTTGGGCAAGAAGGATACACCTTATTATATATATGAGAGATATATGTCCGATTGCTTACTTTACAATCTTCATGGTCTTGTTTCCACACTTCAGGATAAACAAGCCATTGCTAGGAATATTGTTCTTCTGGAACTCAGAGGTCTTCATCTTGCATACCAGCTGGCCTTCGGCATTATATACATAGGTATAAGGAGAAGATGCAACATCACTATATGACAAAGAATTAAGACCAGTAGTTCCATGCCAATCTGCATCCGTCACTGCAGTTAAAGCTATAGAATTATCGCTTTTTACTAGAATATAACTATTGTTATTTCCTTCCGAAATATGAACTGGCTCCCAATAATCATCTGTATCATCTTTTGAAGCCGGATATATACGGTAAGAACCATCTGCCAAATCACTAGGCAACAAACACATATTAGATGATGCTTTTGTCAAATAATACATATTCGGCACATTCTTGTTTTCTTGTGATAACAATACATATTGCTTACCGTTTCCTTCAAGAACAACACCTAATAAACCCGTGAAATCCTGATCAGACAGGTTTGCATACTTTCCGTCATTTATCAGTAATTTAGTAGAGCCCAATTTGGTTACCTTGAAGTTGTCTTCTGAGACAATTTCAGAATGGTGTTTGATGTCTGCACTTGGTTTATCCACACCCGATAACATAGTCTGTCCAGTAGAAAATTTATTTCCTGTAGGATTAAGCAAAGCAATATCATAATATCCATCATTATTGCCATCCCATCCCCAATTGACATGAACAAAGTTATTTTGATCGAATCCATCCAATACAAAACAATGTCCACCATTACTTTCATCCACACCCGTATAGATGATAGGGCGACCAGCCTTTAATTCATCATATACTTTGTTTATCCATTCTTTAGTGGTATAATAGTCTCTATAATGAATCTGCAAATTCTTATGATACCCAAAGTTCTTTCGCAAAGCAGTAGCAGCATTATATGAATACGCTCCACTTCCACCTGTATTATACTGCATCTTGATAGAAACACCACACTGATACATCAAGGTTGCTACAGCCAAAGCAGACTCATCAGAGTATTCACCCTTTTTATATGTAGGTGTCATAAGATTCCACTGATAATAGGTATTATTAAAGTCTGCACTCAAAATTCTGTCTTGGAAAGAATAGGTAATGTTTCCAGTTCCCTTTTCAGGATATTGATGGTAATACATTACCTGTGCCATCGCTGTTGCCACACATCCCGTTGGATATATAGCCTTTTCATTCTCCCTTTCTGTAGGACACAAGTTATTGTATGGAGTATCCTGTCCCCATGAAGTTTTAAGTAGAGGCTCTATTGGTTCTTTACTTTCCAATGCTGTTGAAGAAGCGGTACGTGACAGGAGAGCCTGATTGGCTGCATTTAGATACCACATCATGTCTGGAGATTCCAAGTTTGTTTTCTTGTCAGAATATCCAAGAATAGGCGCATTCGTATCATCGTTACTTACAATAACAAAACCTCCATTACTATATCCTAACACAGACAATGCATCAAGAGTTTTCAACTCAAGAATCTTATTCTGGTTGTTGGCTCTTGAAAAATTGTGATTTTTGATTAAATAACTTCTAGCAATGGCTAGCTTTTCTTCGCTTGTTCTTTCTTTAGCGAATGATGAACCAAGACTTAAAGTCAAGATCAGAATGAGTACAAGTCTTTTCATAAGCGTTATATTCAAAAAAAAGAGAGATCGACCGTTTGATTCGGTCGGTCTCTCTTAATATTTATTATTTAGATGGTTCAAAATCTTCTGGGAAATAGAAGTCTTCTGCAAAGTCACCAAATGAACCTACATTAGGAACAAAGTGGGTCAAAGTCATCTTAGCAACCTTATTCTTTGCATCGTAGACTCCACTACCTTGAACACCAATTACACCATAATTCGGATGAGTCCATGCTGCCTGACCTGCAACAGTAATTTTTTTTGTCTTCCAATCAATGATGAAAGTAATATTACGTCCCTGATCATAAAGATCTGGCAACATATACTTGCCATTACCAAGCTCATATACGATCTGCTCCCATGAATCCCCAGCAAATGCAGAACTGAATGTACCAACATACATCTTTGGTGTCTTTACATTGAATGTGATGGTGTTAGCACCATAGTGATAAGCCTGACCTTCAGCCACGCTGATATTTACATTCTCATCAGAACCGCTTTCCAAATTAGAAGTAACAGTAACTGTCTTTGTCTTCTCATTAGCACCGAAGCTTACCTGAGAAGGAACATTGAACTTGCTGTTATCAGATGTCAGAGTCACAGAACCAGCTTCTACAGTATCACGACGCTGTACTGTAATCTCGAACTCCTGAGCCTGACCAGGTGTAAACATAAAACTTGTTGTGTTAGCAATCAAGAATGCTCCCTTATCTTCTGGCGCAGCAGGATCATAATCATAACTATCTGTACATGATGTCAATCCGATTACCATGATAGCACACAGTAAAGAAAGACTATATTTCAATAACTTTTTCATGTCTTTATTCTATTTATAAGTTTTACTTACCTGTCCAAGGAGTATATTTGTCTGATGGGTCAGGGTTGTTGTTTTCCTTAACCTGTACATTAGCCTCTTCCTCATTGGCAGAAATTACCCAGTTCATCCAAGCAGGACGACCATTAGAGTTGAATCTCTGCTGATCAAGGTGGTTGGTTCCTTCGTAACCACGTGTACAGCTATAGTTCAAACGCTTGAGGTCGAAGAAAGACTGACCTTCACCCCACAACTCAATACGCTTGTGGAATACGATTTCCTCTACGACAGCATCCTTATCAGAAACCTTGCAAGTATAACTAGCGTCACGATAAGTCTTCACGAATGATTCAAGAAGCTGCTTACCACGAGCTGGGTCCTGATGAGCTGCAGCTTCAGCTTCGATCAGATACATCTCCTCTACACGCATCATTGGGAATGCAGTAGCACTGGCGACAGAATACGGAGCAGCTACACCTCCGTTTGGACGGAACTTCAAGCCTGAGTATTCAGCCAAGCTCTTACCAAGAGCATCGTCAACATACATATTCTGACCATCGAGAGCTGAACCAGCAGGAGCTTTCCACTCCAACTTACGCCAGTCTGTATTACTCAAACGCTCATACAATCTGCGGTCGAGCATGTTGTTACAGCCACCGCCACCAGCATAACCATAGCTAGTCTCATTAGATACCATAGAAGCCCAGTTTGCCAAGTTGCTCCACAAAGACTCCTTAGTATCCTGTGCACCCCACATCCACTTAGAAAGATCGTTGAAACCAGTTGTGGTGTTCAAGCTCTCCTCCTGAGTCATTGGCTTGCCCTTATATTCGTTGATAGCCATGCGAGCATACTTCTCTGCGTTAGCATAGTCCTCAACCCACATATACAAGCGAGCATAGAGACCATATACACAATCCAAGTGAGGCAGTGTCTTTGTTGTCTTATCCAACATAGGAATGTATTCAGCTGCCTTGTCAAGGTCGCTCTTAATAAATTCCTTCATTTCCTCACGTGTAGCACGCTTATTGTCACGAGCCTCAGACTCTGTAGTCTTTTCTGTCACAATAGGGATTGTGAGACCTGCAACATCATTGCCATAAGGACTCTTTGGCTCTGTACCATCAGTTGGAAGATACTCATACTCACGTGCCATATCCAGATAAAGCAATGCACGATATGCGTATGCTGCACCAAGATAACCCTTCTGGATATCTGTTGCATTCTCTGGATTAACTGCAGAAATCACATTGTTTGTTGTATTAACAAACTTTGTCTGATAGTTGTACAGATACTGTGCAAAGACATAATCACGTCCTGCATACTTATTCTCTGCAAAATAGCTGAACTGATAATAACCAGCATCGTCTGTTGCACAAACGTCACTAGACTGGATGTCACGAATGTACATAAGAGCACCATAACCAAAAGCCCAATCATAACGACTACTGAAATAGCTAGCTGTTGAATATGCAGGAATAGCCATCAAAAGTGCTTCTGTTGCAGAAGATGACTGCTGTACCTGTGATGTTGTTGCTGAACTTGTAGGCTCTGTCTCTTCGATACAACTAGTCAATGACATCGTTGATGCAACAAGAGTCAAAGCAGAAAGGCCATATATTAAACTCTTTTTCATATAATTCTTTCTTTATAAAAATTAGAATGTTACTGTAATACCACCAGATATTGTACGAATTGGTGAATAGTATGCGTTTGATGTTGCACCGGTGATGCTCTGACGTGGGTCAAGACCCTGACGCTTTGACCAAAGCCACAAATTAGAACCTGTAGTGTAAACGCGAACCTTGTTGATACCAATCTTAGAGCACAACGCACGTGGGAGTGTATAGCCCAAAGTTACATCCTGCAAGCTCAGGTACGAACCAGATACGAGGAATCGGTCGGATGTATATGCTGCATAAGAGTCACCATACTGAATGCGTGGAATATCAGATGAAGTGTTAGATGGAGTCCAAGCATCAAGCAAGTCTGCATGGAAAGAACGACCTCTAGAAATACTCATCAATGAAGAATAAGAAGAATCATAGATCTTACCACCCAACTGATAAGTGAAGTCCATAGAGAAATCAAATCCCTTATATGACACGCTTGTACCGAAACCACCGTATGCATCTGGCAAGGCTGTACCGCAAAGGTGCATAGTTGCCTCGCTGGCATTAGTAGTTGTGGTCTCACCATTTTCTGAATCCTTATAGTAAAGAGCCTCACCAGTCTCCTTATCTACACCAGCATATTTTGCCATATACCATGTATAGATAGGCTGACCTTCACCATAGAAGTAACCACCACCAGCATAACCTCTTACGCCATCAACGGTAATAGCCTTTTTCTCTTCTGGCATAGAAGTAATCTTGTTCTTATATGCTGTAAAGTTGAAATTTGCACTCCATGTAAAGTCCTTGGTACGGATAATATCACCATTCAACTCCAACTCGACACCAGAGTTACGCATATCACCTACATTGTCATAGTAACCAGAGTATCCATAAGATACAGGCAATGAGAAGAATGCCAACATATCGGATGTCTTACGATAGAAGTATTCTACACTACCTGTCAAACGACCCTTCCAGAGAGAGAACTCGGTACCAATATTCAAGTTACCGCCCTTCTCCCAGCTAATCTTGCGGTTACCCTTGGTAGAAGATGGCTTCAAAGAGATACTACCGTTTGAGTTACCGATAGAATAACGGTCGGTGTACAAATAGTCACCAATGTTGTCATTACCCTGCTCACCATAAGAAGCCTTCAACTTCAACTCGTCAATCCATGAAGACTCAAACCACTTCTCCTTAGAGAGGATCCACGCTCCACCGAATGACCAGAAGTTACCCCAACGATTATCTGGATCGAAGCGAGAAGAAGCATCACGACGATAAGAGAATGAACCGAAGTACTTCTGTGCATAGTTATACTGTGCACGACCAAAGAAACCTTCTGTATTATAATCGGTTGTATATGAGCTAATGCTACCATCAACAATAGCTGCATCCAATTCTGAATTGTAGATAGAGAAGATATTACTCTTGCTACCTGACAATACATAGTAACGTGTACGATAGTACTCATGACCTACCATTGCCTCAACATCATGCTCGCCAAACTGGTGGTGCCAGTTGAGCAACTGCTGGAAGTTGTAAGACCATCTGCGAGTATGATACTTTGATACATAACCATTTGACTTAGCTGGCTGACCAAAGAAAGGCTGGCTCAAATTAGACTGACGAGCCTCATCTACCATTGTACTATTGGTAGAAGTAAACTTAAAGTCCTTCAAGAAACGAATCTCTGCAGCACCCACAGCGTTGAATGCATTACCTTCTACGTTATTGGTTTCCAGCTGAATATCACTGATAGGGTTAGACTGCTGGTAAATAGGACGCATCAAACCAATTACAGTACCATCACCATAATCATAAGAGTTCATGTTGGTAGTCTGATTGAACATGATATTACCCTTACCATCACGGATGTACAAAGGATAGATAGGAGCAACGCTGTTTACAGCAAACATATTGCCAGAATCGGCGCTATCACCATCACTACCTAAATAGTTTGAATCACTATGAGTATAGTTCATATTACCAGAAACCTTCAACCAAGACTTAATCTGATAATCAGCCTTCATACGACCAGTGAAACGAGTATAATCTGATCCCATGGTGATACCTTCATTCTTCAAATAGTTGGCAGAACCATAGAATGAACCCTGTGTACTGTTAGCAGTAGCAGTAAGGGTATATTCCTGACGCAAACCGTTCTGATAGCTGGCATCTCTCCAATCATCAGGCATCAACATATACTCCTTACCATTGTAATTGATAACATTACCCAATGTAGCATTAGGATTAAGTTTACCATTTACACCAATAAGGTTTTCACCTGTAGGAACAGAATAAACGTTATAGTTCAAGCCATAATCAGCAGAGTTGATCATATTCTTGTTTGCCCAACCATAAGCCTCGCTAGCACTGTAACCCAACTTATTCTGAGCATAATTGTTCAAAGCTGCGTACCAAGTCTCATAGTACTTAGCAGGGCTCTTAACTATATTATAATCAGGAAGAGCCTTAGAGTTAGAACCCCATTTAGCATCAAATGTAAATGAAGTAGAACCCTCACGACCACTCTTTGTTGTGATGATAACAACACCGTTGGCACCACGAGCGCCATAAAGAGCAGCAGAAGCAGCATCCTTCAATACGGTCATAGAAGCAATATCGCTTGGGTTGATAGAGTTCATATCACCATCGTAAGGTGAACCATCAACAACAATCAAAGGAGCATTGCCAGCATTGATAGAGCTAATACCACGAACACGGATATTAAAACTTTCCTGACCAGGCTGACCTGTAGCTGCATTAATCTGTACACCAGATACCTTACCAGTCAAGGCAGAAACGGCATTAGAGTTTGAAATCTTGGCAATTTCATCGCTTTTAAGAACTGCTGCAGAACCTGTAAAAGAGCTCTTCTTTGCAGTACCGTAAGCAACAACCATTACCTCGTCCAAAGAATGATTGTCTGCATCCAGAACAATCTTCATGTTCTTGCCAGCCTTTACAGACTTGCTCTGCATGCCGATATAAGTAATTTCCAGCTTGGCACCAGCTGGAGCGTTTAATGTGAAGTTACCGTCAATGTCGGTAACTGTACCTGTGTTAGTTCCTACAACCTTGATAGAAGCACCGATAACTGGGCTACCATCTTCAGAAGCAGTAACATTACCAGAGATTTGACTTTGTGCAAAAGCCATGCTCGTGCTAAGAGCAAGACCTGCAACTACTGTCATGAGTCTTTTTTCCATAAATCTCCCTCGTTTAAATGAATATATAATGTTTGTTATTTCTTTCTTTCTCTCTACATTTTAATGAATTAAATGACCGGTCGTCCCCAAAAGGACTTTGACCCATCATTTGCTTCCTCCTCTTGCCCCGAGGTGGAGATTTATGGGGATAACGGCGATTTTTCACAATAAAGCTATTGGAATTAACAGGATGTGTCATACCTTTGGGTATATTTTCGTAAATTCTTTATTTTTAATCATTTAAACATTTTAGTTATGGCGTATTTCAAGTTAGAATTCGGTTTCGGAAGAAGTAAGAGTGAGGGTAAGATTTCTGATTCTGCGAATCAGGCAGATGAGCAGGCTGTGTTGGAGATTTCTGGATGGGACTTCGTGAAAGGTGAAGTGGAGAGGGCAAAACAGGAAGGACGCTTTAAAGTTGCTGGTAATTATCTTACTGCTGCCCGTTCCTTTACCAAGTTCATTGGTAGGAGCGACTGGCTTTTTTCTGATATGACGGCAGAAAAGCTGGAAAGATATCAGCGATGGCTGCTGGGGCGCAATATCTGCCTGAACACATGTTCTGCTTATATGCGGGCTTTGCGGGCTATGCATCATAGAGCATTGCCGTTTCTCAATATAGCTCCATTCAGTAAAGTGTTTACGGGGAGGACCAAGACCGAGAAACGTTGCATCTCACAATCAGAAATTCTGCAGCTCAAAGCCTTGCCGCTACAACCTGGAAGTTCTCTTTCCTTCGCTCGTGACATCTTCCTGTTTTCTTTTTATGCGATGGGAATGCCTTTTGTTGATATTGCCTATCTCAAGAAAAGCCAATTGCGAAACGGATGTATTTATTATGCCCGGCATAAGACGGGACAGCAGATACAGGTAGCACTATTGCCTGCGATGCTTGAAATCATCATGCGATATGAACAAAGAGATTCAGATTTTGTCTTTCCGATACTTTCAGACAAGGTGGAAGATTCTGTTTCCTCACCATCTGTTTCTGCCCAACAGCATCGTCAATATACAGCTCGATTGCGCCAGT
>OLFZ01002553.1_pt1 | contig 11752 bp, 9 predicted proteins | sample 1604861 | NCBI WGS metagenome assembly OLFZ01 (sample SAMEA3888895, study PRJEB22519) | human gut metagenome | biome: human gut; feature: human-associated habitat; material: faeces | place: Denmark | collected 2011 | reverse complement strand
GAGATAGTAATTATCGACAGTCAAATGAATTACCGAGGAAAACTTGACACTTACTCTTCCGTGATCCAGCGAAATAGAGCCGGTCATTTTATGCTATAATGACAGCAAAGATCTAAGCGAGGTGATGCCAATGACTATACAACAAATACTCACGTTCCTTTCTGCGAAGGGGCTGCTTCATGAGGATGAAGCGTTCACCATAGCAGGCGGGGAAGAGGCCGCATCGATCTCTCTTACGCTGCCGCATCTTCTCATCTTAAAGGATGTGACAGAAGAGGAGAAGGCCATTCTGTCATCGAGGCTTTCTATGCTGTATGAGAAGGAGAGCGCACTCATCCTCCTTTCTTCGGAAGGCCGTATTCGTAGGCTGACCATGGATGAATTCCGGCATGACCTTGGCAAGGAGCCATTTCTCTTCCTTTTCGACAGCCGCAAAGCAAGAGGGAAGGAACCTACGCCGTTCACACTGTCTCCGCTCGAAGAGACGATGGATATGCTGCTGGCACCCGGCGGCTGCCCCTGGGATCGCGCGCAGGATCATAGATCGCTTCGTACCTATTTCCTGCAGGAGGTCTATGAAGTGATCGATGCGATCGACAAGGATGACATGGTGAACCTGAAAGAGGAGCTGGGCGATGTGCTGCTGCAGATCGTCTTTCATGCGCGCCTCGCGGAGAAGGAAGGCTTCTTCACCATGCAGGATGTCGTGGACGGCATCAATGAGAAAATGATCCGCCGGCATCCCTTCGTTTTCGAGAAAATCACGGTGGAGGAGACGAAAAAGCTCCTTGGAGATTGGGAAACACGGAAAAGATTGGAAAAAAACCGAAAATATCTGCTTTCCGGCGTCTCAAAAGACTTGCCAAGTCTGCTTTTAGCATGTATAATTCAAAGGAAAGTTGGTTCCCATGGACTGACAGAAGCCCTCGAGGATGGCGCACTTTCTGCGTCTTGTGCTGAAGAGATCAAGGCAGCCGCAGACGGGAAGGGAGCTGTTGATAAAGAGCTTTCGGTGGGGCGTTTCCTTTTTGCGTTAGACCGTGTAATAAATGCAGAAGGGGTAGAACCTGAACTGGCTCTCCATCGCTACGCCAGATATGTCATGGATCAGCTGAGAGCCTTTGAAAAGGGCCTTTTCCAGAGAGGGAAGAGCCTGATGGACATCTCGCCCGAGGAGGCTCAGGTCTTGTGGCAGGATTTCTGCCGAAAGACGGATACATCAGTGCTCCCCTAGCCCATTGGAGCTGAGAAGCGGTGTGCCCTGTGCACCACTCTTCTTTGTTGGCAAAAGCCATCATTATTAAAGGAGGATGTTTAGTTATGAACAAAACAGAACTCATCACTGCTGTCGCTCAGGAAGCAGAAATGACCAAGAAAGATGCCGAAAAAGCAGTCAAGGCTGTCATCGATGTCGTATCCGGTGCTCTTGCTAAAGGTGAAAAGGTCCAGCTGATCGGCTTTGGTACTTTCGAAGTCCGTGAACGTAAAGCTCGTGAGGGCCATAATCCGTCCACACAGGAAGTCATCAAAATCCCGGCTTCCAAGACTCCGGCTTTCCGCGTTTCCAAACAGCTGAAAGAAAAAGTCAATGTAAAACCGGCTAAAAAAACCAGAGCTAAGAAAGCAGCTAAGAAATAAGATGGTATGGAAAAAGCCTCTTACGATATGTATCGTAGGAGGCTTTTGATTTGCAAAATATGTGACGTCGGTTATACCCAAACGTGAAAAAAAGGATGATATGCGGGCTGCTTTTCCTCAAGACGGTGCGCCCGATGATATGATGATATTGAGAGTCATCGGTTGAAAGTGTAAAATTAAAAAAGATTGATGCGATCGAGGACGGAAGTTAAGAATCATACAAAGGAACGGTCAAATGATGAAGAAAAACCATGAGGAAAGGTATAAAGGAAAGCATAAAACGGAGGCACGGATCAAAATCTATTGCGTGCTCATGGGTGTGATTTCTTTTCTTTTGTGCTTTGCGGCAGGCTCGCTGATACTCCGTTATATGGAAAAAGAACAGAAAGATATGGCGATGTATACAGCGAAAATCACAGCAAGCCGTCTGGAGATGCAGCTTGAGAAGTATGTGCAGATTTTGCGTGTCAGAAAGCGGTTTTCCTTATGCGTGACGTCTCCGCGGATTTGCGCCTTTATGTTATAATCGAAGGTGGAAAAGTAACGAAAGGGAGAGACGAAATGGAGATCGCTCGTAAGTTTTACATCATGACGGCCAGCATAGGGACGGGGCACAGCCAGGCGGCGCGTGCCATCGCGGAAGCGATCCAGCGCACGCATCCATCGGACTCGGTGCAGGTCCTTGACTTCGTATCGAGCAATCTTTTCTCCATCGATCACATCATCAAGGATGGCTATCTCAAAATGATTGACGTCTTTCCGGAGATGTATGACCATCTCTATAGTGATTCGCAGATGAGCCGCTTCGGGCAGTTCTCGCAGAAGATGCTGTCTCTTTCCTTTAAACGCAGAATGAAGAATCTCATCATGGCCACGAAGCCGGATGCGATGATCTTCACGCATCCTTTCCCGGCAGGGGCGGCAGACCTTTTGAAGGCGGAGGGCTCGATCTCGATCCCGCTGCTCGGCGTGATCACGGATTTCGATATCCACCAGCTCTGGATTGACCGCTACCTAGACGGGTATTGTGTCGCGACGCCGGATCTCAAGGATCTGCTGGAGACGTATGATATCAATGGCAGCCGTATCCATGTGACAGGTATCCCGGTGCGCCGTGCTTTTTACGAGAAAGCGAAGGAGAGAGAGGCCTTTGAAAAGGGGACGGTACTCGTCATGGGCGGTGGCCTCGGGCTCGGCAATGTCGTGGATAATATCGCCCGTCTCGATGAAGTGGAAGAGATCTCGAAATTCATCGTCGTGACCGGGAAGAATATCAGTCTCTACGAAAAAGTGGCTGCTCTTGCCGAGAAGCTAAAGCATCCCGTGGAGCTTCACAGCTATACCAATAAAGTGGCGGAGATGATGGCAAGGAGTGAGATCCTTGTGACAAAGCCGGGCGCACTTACGTGTACAGAGGCGATGGTGATGCATCTTCCCATGGTGCTGGTCAATACGCTGCCCGGGCAGGAGCGTGCGAATGCCATGCATATGAAGAACCTTGGCTGCGCGGAATGGGTGAAGCGGGGAGAACTCGCAGACTCGGTACGCGCTATCCTTCGTGACCCGCTCGTTCGGAAGAAAATGGCAGATGCCTGCAGCGTCGCTCCGAGCGGCAGTGCGGATCAGGTGGCGAAGGTATTATATGATTTGGCAAGAAAGCAGTGACGGATGACTGGTAGCATTGACTGCTTTTCGCTGCTTCACTGCTCTCAATTCTGAAAGATGTGATACACATGGACTCTTTATTCGACATGTCCCCGGAGGCGGGGAAGCGGTATGCCCCCTTGGCGGATCGCATGCGCCCCAGGCGGCTTGAAGACATCGTCGGACAGGATGCTGCCGTTGGACGGCAGTCTTTCCTTTATCGCATGATAGAGCGGGATACGATCCCATCCCTCCTTCTTTTTGGCCCTCCGGGATGTGGGAAGACGACGATCGCATCGGTCATTGCGGAAATGACAAAGAGCTGCTTCATCAAGGTGAATGCGACCTCGAGCGGGATCAAAGAGATCAGGGATGTTGTTTCCAAAGCGAAAGAAGAGCTCTCGTACTACCAGCGGCGGACGATCGTTTTCATCGATGAAATCCACCGTTTCAATAAGGGACAGCAGGATGTGCTTCTGCCCTATGTGGAGGATGGGACATTCATCCTCATCGGTGCGACGACGGAGAATCCCTATTTTGAGATCAACGGGCCGCTGCTCTCCCGTCTGCGGCTGATCCATCTGAAGCGACTTACGGATGAAGCGATCGTCTCGGTGCTTCATCGCGCGCTCGATGATGAAAAGTATGGGCTGGCGATTCATCGCTATACGGCAAAACCGGAGGCACTCTCTCTCATTGCCGCCTACGCCTCAGGAGATACGCGCGTCGCGCTGAATCTCTTGGAGCAGTCGACATCCATGCTGATGGATGGAGGCTCTCTGACAGAGAAGGAGATCGGCGAGGTGGCAGGTGTCCAGATCTCCAGCTATGATAAGCAGGGGGACTACCATTACAATATCGTTTCCGCTTTCATCAAGAGCATGCGGGGGAGCGATCCTGATGCAGCGCTGCACTATCTGGCGCGTATGATCGACGGAGGAGAGAAGATGTCCTTCATTTCAAGGCGCATCATGATCTGTGCGGCGGAAGATGTGGGTCTGGCAGATCCGCGGGCGCTGCAGGTGGCGGTATCAGCGGCGCAGGCAGCAGAAATGGTCGGTTTTCCTGAGTCGCAGATCATCCTTGCGGAAGCCGTGCTCTATATTTGTCTGGCGCCGAAGAGCAACAGTGCCTGTTCCGGCATTTTTGCCGCCGAAGGGGAGGAAAAGACAAGGAAGGACTGGTCCATCCCCGCGCACCTCATGGACTCGCACTACAGCGGAGCGAAGAAGATGGGGCTTGGCATCGGATATAAATATCCTCACGATTTCGGCGGATGGGTAGAGCAGCAGTACCTTCCCGATGAGCTCGTAGGACACCAGTACTACAAGCCCCGCCCGCTCGGGCAGGAAGGCGACATGGTGCGCGCCTGGTGGGCGAGAAGAAAGGGGAGTAAGTGACTGATAGCTGGGGATTAGGGGTCTCGAGTGACTAATGACTTGAATGCTGCTTTGGGGCATCACCATCATTTATACTCCGCGGCGTTTCCCTAGATCCTTCGACTCAGTTCTCCTGTTTCAGATAAGTCAGATAAGCTAACATACGACGTTTTTCTCCGCTCAGGATGACGAAATGCGCTGCACCACCCCGCTGAACCCATAGAACCCGCCCCCCTCTTTCACATGCAAGCAAAGGGCAGCACGCCCCACGACCTAATAAAGGAGATATAACCATTTATCCATGAAAAAGAAGACAGCAAGCCGGAGACGGACGACGAGAGTGCAGAAGAGCGAGGAGAAGAGCTATGAGATCACAGGTGTGATCCTCTTCCTCTTCGGCCTTTTCATTCTCTTTAGTCTTTTTAGCGACAGTACCGGTTTTTTCGGAGATATTACGAATAAAGGCAGCCATTTCCTCTTCGGATTCGGCGCGCCTTTCTGCGCCCTTTTGATGATGTTTTTCGGTGGGCGCTATGCCGTGACATCGAAAGGAATTTCTTGGGACAGGCGCGTTGCGCTGGTCATCCTGCTGGTGCTGCTCCTCTTCATGGCGGTGCATCATTTTCTGGTTCCTTTTGGAAGAGAGATGGATATCCAGTCGATCCTCACCTATGGCGGGATCGTCGGGGCGGGATTCTGCGTCTTTTTCCATGACGCGATGGGATACTGGGGGACGACGCTGGTGCTCCTCGGGGCCATCGTGATCGATGTGCTTCTGCTGACGCACTGGTCGCTTTCGCGTGGCGCGCAGAAAGTGGGCTCGAAGGCGCAGGTACTCGGAAAGAAAACAGGCGAGAAGATCGAAGCCGCAGCCACACGGCTCAGGGAAAAGAAAGCAGCACTGGATGCTGCGAGAAGCGCTGCTCGGCTGGAAGTACTCGACGATAAGCCGACGGAATTCATTTATAAGAAGAATGAAGAAAATGCGGCAGAATCGCCGGATGCGGAACCGCCGGCAGAAGATATGGCGGTCCCTGCGCAGATGCCGGATGCGGAAGAGCCACCGATTTCCGTAGAAGAGCCTATAGAAGAACCTGCCCCAGAAGCGGATAAAGAAGCACAGGAAGAGCCGTGGACGCCAGAGGAGCCGGTCAAGGACATGGAAGAGCCGCCGATATCGCCGCTGCCGGAAGCAGAGGATGAAGTGGCAGAAGAACCGCTGGAAGAACCAGCTGAAGAGCTGGCCGGGGAAGAGAAGCCGGAGGAGGACATTCATCCGATACCGCCAGCGCCCGTCTCAGCAGACCCGGCTCATCCCGCACCAGCTGCGGAAACGGGGCCGGTGTATCAGTTCCCTCCGCTCTCGCTTCTTCATGCGGGAACGAATGCGGGACAGGGAGAGGCCGATGCAGGACAGAAGGCGGCACTCATCGAGTCGACGCTTACCAGCTTCGGAGTCCGGGCGAAGGTCGTTCACTACAGCGTGGGGCCGACGGTGACGCGTTTCGAACTCAAGCCGGAAATGGGCGTCCGCGTGAGCAAGATCGAAGGACTTTCGAATGAGCTCGCCATGGCGCTTGAGGCGACACATATCCGCATCGAAGCCCCGATCCCCGGAAAATCTGCGGTCGGCATCGAGATCCCGAATACGAAGGCGGCCTCTGTGCCGCTTCATGATGTGCTTGCCAGCGATGCCTTTCAGCATGGCAAGGGCCACATCCTTGTGGCCTTGGGCAAGGACATCACCGGGAAGACGGTCGTGACCGATCTGGCGAAAGCACCGCATCTTCTGATCGCAGGCTCGACCGGCAGCGGCAAGAGCGTGTGCATCAATTCCATCATCACGAGCATCATTTATCATAGCCGCCCGGATGAGGTGAAGCTCATGCTCATCGACCCAAAGGTGGTCGAGCTATCTGTTTATAATGGTATCCCGCATCTGCGCACGGAAGTCGTGACGGATATGAAGAAGGCGCAGGGCACATTGAATTGGGCTGTACGTGAAATGGAGGCCCGTTACCAGCTCTTTGCCGGGGCGAAGGTGCGAAATATCGAAGGGTATAATAAGCTGTATCCTGACAAAAAGATGCCCTATATTTTACTGATCGTCGATGAATTTGCCGACCTCATGAACGTCGCGGCCAAAGAAGTCGAAGTCCTGATCCAGCGTCTGACGCAGAAGGCGCGCGCCGCAGGCATCCATCTGATCCTTGCGACGCAGAGACCGTCAGCCGATGTCATCACCGGCGTGATCAAATCAAACATTCCGAGCCGTATCGCATTCATGGTCGAGTCGGGCCTCAATTCCCGCATTATTCTCGATGAGGGCGGTGCAGAATCGCTGCTCGGCAAGGGCGATATGCTCTTCAAGCAGGCGGGAGCGCTCAGTACTGTCCGTATCCAGGGGGCATTCATCTCGGACGAAGAGGTCGAGGATGTGGTGAACTATGTCAGGGCGGAATGCATCCGGCAGGAAAGCCATGTCGTCTATGAGCCGATCGATCTTTCTATCCCGGAAAAAACAGAGAAAGAGGACGAAATGGTCGAAGAGCAGGATGATCTCATGCCGGAGGCTTCGGAATGGGTGCTCGATACGAAGCGTGCTTCTGTCTCCGCTCTCCAGCGTCGATTCCGCATCGGGTATACCCGGGCCGGCCGTCTCATGGATACCATGGAGCGCCTCGGTATCGTAGGCCCTGCGGAAGGGGCAAAGCCAAGAGACATTCTTGTCGATAAGGAGCAGCTTTCTGATATTCTTGCAGGCGGGAAGAAGGAAGAGCCTTCGGACTAGAGAATCGGTCTTCACCGGTATGATGTTTTCTGAAAAAAGCGCCATACTTGTGACTGCGGATCGGGGACCAGCTGCACATTTCCGCCGCTTCTCTGATAGAGTCTGTATCGAAATGAGGTGATCCATCTTGAAACGTCTATGCTCCGTCTTACTGTTTCTTCTGCTGGCAGGCGGTGCTTTTTGGGGGATTCTCCGCTATGCGAAGAATCTGGAAGCAGAGCGGCGCCAGGAACAGCATCCTGTGAGCAAAGTCGTCGTGCTGACGGATCTTTCACCGGATGTGCTGGATCCGGTGAAAGACGCTTTTTATAAAGAACAGGGGCTTGCTGTAGAGATCTCCTATGTATCTGGCGCAGATCTATTAAAGAAGACCTCCGCTGAGGAAAAGGCAGCGGATGTGGTGATCACCAGTCAGGATATCCTGATGCGGATGAAAGAGAACGGAGAGCTCGCAGCCTATTCATCCTCGCGTACAGATACGGCGCTGAATCTTTTCAAGGATGAAGAGGCGTATTGGACAGGTCTTTGGGTGGACCCCATCGTGTTTGCGGTGAATCCGGATTTTCTTAAGAAGCAGAAGCCATTTTCCTATACGTGGGCAGAGGTCTTCACGAGGGAAGAGGCTCAGCTTTCGATGACGGACTTCATCGCCGCCGAGATGTCGAAGGATCTCCTGATGTGTCTTATCGAGCACTTCGGGCCAGACTATGCGATGGAACTCTTGGGCAGGGCGCAGCAGCATCTTGTACAATATGGGAAGTATCTCTCTACGCCGTCCCGTATGGCGGCGATGGGAAAGTGCGACATCGGGATCTCCGGGCTGAATGAAGTCCTTCGCACGAAGCGGGAGAAAATGCCTGTCATGATCATTTATCCGGAGGATGGCGCTCCCTGGTATCTCTATGGGACAGGGCTTCTGGCAGAAAGCGCACATCCTGAGCGGGGCGAGCGCCTGATAGACTGGCTTCTTGACTCGGTGAAATATAAAAGCATCATGGAAAAGAACGGGAACTACTTCATCTATGTGAATGATGATGCGGCGGAGCCCGATGCGGCAGGCAATGAACTCGTTTTTTGGGAATTAGAAAAAAGATATCTGGATGAAGGCAGAAAGGATCTGCTGAATCTATGGGGAGAAAAAGTACGATTTGGAGGAACAAAGAAGTGACGAAGAAATTAGGATTTATCAGCCTGGGCTGCTCGAAGAACCTGGTCGATACGGAAATGATGGTGGGCATTATGGAGAAGGCCGGCTATGAACTGACCGAGGATCTGGCAGAAGCGCATGTCATCATCATCAATACCTGCACATTCATCGATCCGGCCAAGGAAGAGTCGATCCAGACGATTCTGGAAACGGCGGAATACAAGAAAACAGGGGTCTGTGAACGTCTTGTGGCTGCCGGCTGTCTCTCACAGCAGTACAAGGAAGCGCTTGCGAAGGAGATCCCGGAAGTCGATATTTTCATCGGTACAGACTCCTGGCAGGATATTCTGGATGCCGTGAATGAATCCTATGCCAATGGCGGAGAAAAAGTGTTTAAATTCGGCACCATTCCCTGCGCGAATGAAGAGCTCATCCCGCGTGCCTCGCTGACGCCGAAATATACCGCCTATGTGAAGATCGCTGAAGGCTGCAGCAATGGCTGCACGTTCTGTTACATCCCCTATGTACGCGGGCCGATGAGAAGCCGTCCGATCTCTTCCATCGTCCATGAAGTGAGACGTTTGGCGGCTGAAGGGGTGCGTGAATTCAACCTCATCGCGCAGGATCTTTCCTGCTACGGACGCGACCTCGGGACGAATCTCGCAAGCCTCCTTCGTGAGCTCGTCAAGATCGAGGGTGTGAAGTGGATCCGTCTTTTCTATCTCTATCCGACGTACTTTGATGATGAACTCTTGGACGTCATTCTGCACGAAGATAAGATCTGCAAGTACGTGGATATCCCGCTGCAGCATATCAGCAATGCCGTGCTCACTCGTATGCACCGCCGTGATTCCTCGGAGAGCATCTATGCTCTTCTTCGCAAGCTCCGCACTGCCAGTCCGCGCATGACCATCCGCACAACGCTCATGGTCGGATTCCCGGGAGAGACAGAGGCTGATTTTCAGGAGCTCTGTGACTTCATTCGGGAAATCAAATTCGACGATATGGGGGCCTTTACATTCTCCCCGCAGGATGGTACGCCTGCGGCGCGCATGACAGATCAGATCGATGAAGAGGTGAAAGAAGACCGCTATCATCAGCTGATGGCGATCCAGGCCGGGATTTCGGAAGAAAACAATGAACGCCTCATCGATACTGATGCGGAGGTCCTCGTCGAGGAAATCATCGAGGATGGCGAGGGGCATAGACAGGCCAAGGGCCGTACGTCCTATCAGGCGCCCGAAGTCGATGGGAATGTGTATATCGACAATCCGGGAGATCTCAAGCCGGGCGATTTCGTGAATGTCCATATCATCGACGGATATGCGTATGATCTGATCGCAGAAGTGAAGGAATAAAAGATTCAAGGTTCAGGTGGATGGGTTCAAGGCTCTCGTGGCGGCTTCGCCGCCAATAGTTAGGCAGGGCGATGCCCGAAAGCAGCATGCAAGCCACCAGTCACCAGCCGCCAGTCACTTTTACCCCGATCCCTTTTCTTCCTACAGCCCATCAAGGAGAACATGCATGATCACTGAAATCATTACCACTGGCACCGAGCTCCTGCTAGGGGAGATCGATAACGAAAACAGTCGTTATCTGGCGGAGCTCATGAATGAACATGGATTCACTGTCGCCTTTATGACGACGGTGGGGGATAATCCGGAGCGGATGAGAGCGGCTTTTGCTACGGCACTCTCCCGAGCAGATCTTGTCATCACCTCGGGCGGCCTTGGCTCAACGCAGGGAGACATCACGAAAAAAATCGGAGCTGAGGTACTTGGGCTTCCCTATGTTCTCTTTCCGGAAGAGGCAGCGCGTCTTGCTGCGTACTACAAAGAAAAGGGACGCCCCTATCTGCCCTCTCTTTCGCGCCAGGCGTGGTTTGCTGAAGGCGCGGAGCTCCTCAGAAATGAAGCCGGCTCTGCCAGTGGCTGCCTCCTTTCGCATCACGGGAAATTTCTGGTACACCTTCCCGGACCTCCTTTTGAGATGAAGCGGATGGCAGAAAAACACATGCTCCCCTCGCTCAAAAAACGGTTGGGAGAGATGGGGACGATCCGCTCCATGATCCTGCCGATCCCCGGCAGGACGGAGGCGGAGATCGAAGAGACCATCATGGACCTCATCCTGGCGCAGGAAAATCCCACCATCGCCCTTCTTGCACGACCGGGGTATATCGCCCTTCGTGTGACGGCGAAAGCGGAAACGGCAGAGGCGGCCTATGCGCTGATGTCGCCGCTGGTGACAGAGCTCAGGAAGCGACTCCCCATAGCTGACTATCACATCGAGCAGCATGTGCGGGAAGACCTCGTGGTTCTTCTGGAGAAGACGCATCTTTCCATAAGCGCTGCCGAGTCCTGCACTGGCGGTCTCATCGGAAAGCTGATGACGGATCTTCCGGGCAGCTCGGCTTATTTCAAAGGAAGTGCGGTCACATACTGGAATGAGGCCAAAGAAAATGTGCTGGGGGTCTCTTCTGAGACACTTTCCCGCTATACGGCAGTCAGCGGAGAAACGGCAAAAGAGATGGCAGAGGGCAGCCGCCGCCTGTATGCATCAGACATTGCAGTCTCGACGACAGGATACGCGGGTCCCGGAAGAGGGGAACGCGGCGAGCCTTCCGGCACCGTCTTCCTCGCCGTCTCCGGCGCATATGGTGCAGAGGTATATGAAGAACATTTCCTTGGCTCACGGAAGAGTGTCCGCTATGCTGCCGCAGAGAAAGCGATGTACTATGTGATGGAGTACATCAGGAAACGGATGGGGAAGTAAGCGGCAGGCGGCTTTCCCTGCGCAGCATTTTCCGTGCAACAAAAAAGACACACTCTCTTTTTGATCAGCCCCTGTCAAGTTTATAAAGGAGAATATGGATGAAGCTGTTTTTATGTTCGCACTTTTCAAGTGTAGGAAGTTTGATAAAAGAAGAAATTGATAACAAAAAAGTCGCATTTATTCCAACAGCATCGCTGCGTGAAGGCTACACCGGTTATGTCGGCTCGGCTCGAAAGCTATTTAATAAACTGGGAGCAGCCGTAACTGAAATTGATATTTCAACGGAGGCTTATTCAACGATACAATCTGTTTTTGAAGATGCGGACGTGATATATTTTACTGGTGGAAATTCTTTCTTCCTTATGGACCAGCTCCGTAAAA
>OLFZ01002540.1_pt1 | contig 11801 bp, 8 predicted proteins | sample 1604861 | NCBI WGS metagenome assembly OLFZ01 (sample SAMEA3888895, study PRJEB22519) | human gut metagenome | biome: human gut; feature: human-associated habitat; material: faeces | place: Denmark | collected 2011 | reverse complement strand
ACGAATGCGAATAACGACGCATCGAACACGAACACGAATGTCGGGTCGCGCTTGGCCTTCCGCGGAAAAATCGTCAAAGCGTCGAGCGTAGCGAGATACAAGGCGACAAGCGAAGTAGCGTAAAGCGAAAGAATGTATAACGAAAGAATCGACCTCTATACAGGGTATTTCAAAAATACCGCCTGTGGCGGTCGATTTTTTTTGTTTTTCGCATATATATGAAAAAAATAAGCTATCTTTGCAGCCATGAAGGCAGAGTCTCCCAAGACCGTGTGCTCTTTCGGGGCTACAACAATGCGAACTCGAATGGCGGCATCTCGTACACGAATGCGAATAACGACGCATCGAACACGAACACGAATGTCGGGTCGCGCTTGGACTACTTACCAATCGGTTCTACGGCACAGCCGATGTGTCGGCATCGCAGTGACCGAGGGAGATGCGCCACGCTCATAGAGTGAAAAATCAATGTGGTGGGTAGAGTTTGGTAGGTCCTTCATGGATTCGAAGAAGTCAGACCCCATAAAGGAAGGCTATGCGCAGAGAAGGCAATATCATACAGGAAATCATCGACCATGACAACATGTCCGATTCCTTCGACCAGGTTCTTCGTGGCACCGTTCGCAAGAAGTGCCGTGAGGGGCAAGAGTTGTTGGCGCACCGTGAGGAGGTCATCGCCAACCTGCAGCGTGAGATAGCCGACGGCACGTTTACCGTGTCCGAATATCGTGAGCGTGACATCTATGAGTATGGCAAGCATCGCAGACTCCAGATTGTCAAGATGGAGAGGCGCATCGGCTGCCACGCCATCATGCGTGTGGTTGACCGACACCTGCACCGTAGGTTCATCAGAACCACAGGCGCAAGCATCAAGGGGCGTGGCACGCACGACATGATGCAGCAGGTGAGCGCAGTTCTCCGTGATAATCCACATCTCAAGTATGCCTACCAGTTCGACATCAGACACTTCTACGAGAATGTTGACCACCAACTTGCCAAGGATGCCTATGCCCATGTCTTCAAGGACAAAGTCTTGCTTCAGATACTGGGCAGTCTCATCGACCTCTTGGAGCAGGGCATCAGCTTCGGGCTTCGCACCTCGCAAGCCACAGGCAACCTTATCCTCTCCATTCACCTCGACCACCCTCTCAAAGACGAGATGGCCGTCAAGCATTACTTCAGATATTGTGACGACGGTCTGGTTCTTGCTGAGTCCAAGGCGGAACTCTGGGTGATTAGAGATGCCATCCACGAAATGCTCGAGGCTATTGGCTTCGAGATTAAACCAAACGAGAGAGTTTTTCCGGTTTCCGAAGGTATTGACTTTGTCGGATATAAAATCTATCCTGATCATGTTCTTGTTCGCAAGCGTATCAAGAAGAAATTCGCAGCTAAAATCAAGAAAATCAAATCGCGCAAACGTCGTCATGAACTCGTTGCCTCATTCTATGGCATGACGAAACATGCCGACTGCGTTAATCTCAATAATAAACTGATAGGAGAAAAAACTATGAGATCATTCAAAGACTTAAAGGTCACTTATAAACCTGCCAACGGGCAGAAGTATTTTCCTGGTGATACAATCTCTATAAGAGATCTCGTCAATCTGCAAATCATCGTGCATGATTTCCAACTCGGTGTCAAGACACGAGAAGGCGAAGATCGATGTGTCGTGTCAATAGAGATGGGGGGGCAAATGAAAAAGTTTATTACAAATTCGGAGGAAATGAAAAATGTGCTTAGCCAAATTGGGGAGATGCAAGACGGATTCCCATTTGAGACAACCATCAAGGCAATGTCTTTTGGCAACGGTAAAACCAAATATGTTTTCACCTAAATGGAAAAAATTAACGGTAGCCCTGACGTGCAGCTCTTAGAATGCACTAATCCGGTTAGAGGCTATTGGCGCATCAGATTCGATGTGCAGATTAAGGATGACGGATCTGCTGACTACTACGAACATCGGTTCTTTGCTAAACCTCAGCTCGAAGTCATTAAATCAGTCATCACAGAGTTTATCAATGAGCAGACGAATACAACCATTCTGTCCGGTCTCAAATACGAAAATCAGCTTGTCTGGCTATCTGCCGAGAACCAGGCTAATTACAAAGCTGCTTATGATCTTGCAGTGCAGACGCAGGGAGAAAGTCTACCATACAAGGTCAAACTGGGTGGCGAAGATGCTCCAGTCTATCGAGAGTTCACATCATTGCAGGACTTCAAGGCGTTCTATCTATCTGTGCAGAAGCACATCAATGACACCATCAATGACGGATGGAAACGGAAAGATGCCATTGATTGGAGCAAATATCAATAGCTCTTGCGAAAATTAATAACCATATCTTGACGGCTTAATCAGTTTGTTCTGGTTAAGCCGTATTTTTATTTCATCCATTTGCATATTATATTTGCAGTAAAAAAGATAATATGCAGCAGCAGACTAAAGAAAGAATTCAATACGGCAGCGCCATGGTAGTCTTGGCATTTGCCATTGCACTGGTCTATATCAGCTACTTCCTCTCCAAGGACGTGACTGATAACGTCCTCTGGTATTTCGGGCAGAGCCTCATGTATGTGGCATCCTTCTTTGGCGTGAACATCGCCATGGATGTCAAATTCGACAAACTCCAGAATAAATTCAAAAATCACAATAATAATGAAAAGAAAGATTAAGTACATTTTCGTTCATTGTACAGCAAGCCGACAGACATGGTCAGTCGATGCCTTGCTCAAGGAATTCACCAACAAGGGCTGGCACTATCCTGGATATCACTGGATTGTGGAAGCTAATGGCAAAGCTACGCAACTCATGACAGAGGATTTGCCATCGAATGGAGTCAAAGGATACAACCATGAGTCTATCAATGTCGCATATATGGGTGGCATCTCACGCTCAGGAAAGCCTATCGACAACCGCACAGATGAGCAGAAAGCTACACTGCGCGAGCTTCTCACTGAGTTGAAGCAGCGATATCCTGAAGCTAAGATTCTGGGACATCGAGATATTTCACCAGACCTTAACCATAACGGCAAGGTGGACGTCTGGGAGCGCATCAAGGCCTGTCCATGCTTCGATGCAATTCCTGAATACGCTGATATTAAATAATTGAAGCCATGAAGGGATTCGAGAGAAAAATGGTCATTGGCTGCATGTTCCTGATGGTGCTGCTGACGATTGTCGGCAGTTTCCTGATTTTCGACAGCAGACAGAAAAAGGCTAATGAGGAGATGAGAATGCAGCTGCACCAGCTGCAGTTGCAATATTCACCGCTGCAGCGTGATACTGTTCGTGACTCCATCAAACTCATCACTCAGCAGGTGATGGTCATGGACAGAGGCGAATATAAACTGCTGGCTGCAGACAGACAACTTCTGAAGGATCTACAGTTGAAAATCAGTCAGGTTGTCTCAGATCAGCGAGTGTCCATGGTCACTGCTGATTCAGTCAAGACAACCAGACATAATTCTGTTTTCGCATATAGTGATGCATGGTTGTCACTGCGTATTGATACGGCAGACTCCATCTTGACATACAGAGCAAGAGACAGCCTTCAATGCATCGTGGCAAGACAGTTTAAACATAAGTTTCTTTGGTGGAAGTGGGGAACAAAAGGTTATAATGTCAAGGTGCTGAACTTCAACCCACATTCTACAATATTATATAATAGCTATATACAAGTCAGCAAATAATGGCAAGACAGGAAGTATATACAACCATCGTCAAACTCAACTCTGAGGAGGCGAAAAACCGACTCAAGGAGTTGGAGGACAAAGTCGCTCGTCTGAAAAAAGCTAAACAGGATGCTTTTTCGACGGGCGATTCCCGTTTAGGCGCATCACTCGCTAAAGACCTGAAGGCTGCTGAGCGAGAGATGAAGCAATTCAAAAACTCTACCATGAGCGTCAAGGAGACACTCAACAATCTCTCTGATGCCAGTCTCGGACAGCTGGAGAAAGCTGCGAGACATCTGAAGGGACAGATGAAAGCAGTCTCTGACCCATCAGATTATGCTAAGTTAGAAGAGCAGCTCTCTAAAGTCAAAGACCAGATGCTGCATCTGAAGGGGGCTACCAAACAAGCTGAAGCAGAAGCGCAGCGCATGACTCAGACGCTCAATAATCTGCAGCATGCATCCATTGATGATCTCAATTTCACAAGAGGCAAGCTTCGCTCACAGATGAACTCCATTGATCCTTCGTCAGATTCTTATGCACAGTCTGCCGCCAAGTTGAAACTCGTTGACGCAGAACTTGAGCGCATTAAACAATCTGAGCAGAAGGTGGTCACAATCATGCAGCAGTATGACAGAGAAATTGGAGAGGCAAATGTGGATATCAAGGAGACCAAGCGTCAGATGCAGCTCGTTGACAACACACTCGCTCATCTCAAGACATCATCTGTCCGTGATTTGGAATATTCAATGAAGGTTCTCAACAAGGAGATGAGAGGTCTGGACAGAGGGTCCGAAGCATTCAAGCAAATGCAGCAGCAGGCAAAGCAGTTGAAAACAGAATTGGAGGCAGTACGTGCTGAGGGTAAAGCGCAGCAGTCATGGATAAACAAGACTGCAGACTGGTTCAACCGTATGCAGGGTGTCATATTAGGTGCAATTGCTGCCGTTTCAGGCTTGACATTCACGATAAAAAGCTGCGTCGAGAAGTTCGCCTCCATGGATGAGGAGATGACCAATGTCCGCAAATATACAGGACAGACTGCAGATGAGGTGGAACGCATGAACGAGGACTTCAAGAAAATGGAGACACGAACTGCTCGCGAGAAACTCAACCAACTGGCAGGTGATGCTGGTAGATTGGGAATTACGGCAACTTCTCTCGTCGAAGAATTCGTTGATGGTGCTGATAAAATCAATGTCGCATTAGGTGATGATCTCGGAGATGAAGCTGTCTCGCAAATAGGTAAACTGGCTCAAATGTTTGGTGAGGACAAAACAAAAGGTTTACGAGGTGCCATGTTGGCCACAGGTTCTGCAGTCAATGAGCTGGCTCAGAATTCTTCTGCCTCAGCAGGCTATCTCGTTGATTTCACCGCCCGTGTGGCTGGTGTTGGCAAACAAGCTGGCTTCACTCAGGCGCAGATCATGGGTCTCGCATCAGTCCTCGACCAGAACATGCAGCAGGATGAGACCGCTGCTACTGCCGTGCAGAACCTTCTCGCCAAGATGTTCCAGGACTCAGCCAAGTTTGCCAAGATTGCAGGACTCAACGTCAAGGAGTTCTCAAAGACATTGAAGGAGGATGCGAATGGAGCACTCCTCCAGTTCCTGGCAGCACTGCGCTCCAAGGGTGGTTTTGCACAACTCGCACCTATGTTCGAGGAAATGAAGATGGATGGATCGAGAGCAACTGGTGTCCTCACCGTCCTCGCAGACAAGCTTGATGACATCAAAGTCGCTCAGGATCTTGCAACTAAATCATACGCTGAGGGCACATCAATCATCAATGAGTTCAACACTCAGAATGAGAGCGTCCAGGCACAGCTCGACAAGGCTCAAAAGAAATTCCAGGATCTCGCGATAGAGTTGGGGCAAAAGCTCTACCCTGCGGCACGATATTGTATATCTGCAGCTAACCTTGGTGTTCGAGCACTCTCAACACTCGTTGACTTTGTTAGAGATTACTGGAAAGTTTTGGTTGTGTTGACTGCAGCTATTGTTACATACACGGCTATTTCTAAGGCTAAGCTCATAGCAGACAAAGCACAGATGCTATGGCTTAACATCATGATTCTGCGAGAGAAAACGCATATCTTCCTCATGGGGCTCAAGACATCTGCTCTCAAGACAATGGCAATTGTTCAGATGACGCTGACGAAGGAGATAAAACTGACCACAGCTGCGCAGATGTTGTGGAACAAGGTGTTGTTGGCCAACCCTATCACAGCCGTGATAGCTGTTGTCGTAGGCCTGACAGCAGCAATCGTTACCTTATCCAAGGAGACGAGCACGGCAGAGCAGGCTCAGCGTGACTACAATGATGCCGTGACCGATGCCAACAGGCAGGCTGCAGAAGAAGAAGCATCCATCATGCGCCTCGTATCTGCCATCCAGTCAAACACTAATGCCGAGTCTGACCGCAAGGCTGCACTCGAAGAACTCAATGGAAAGCTCATGCGTGAGCATCTGGGCAACATTACTGAAGAGGCAGTTCGAACAGGCCAAGCTACGAGACAGATTCAGTCATACATCGACATGATGAAGAAGAAAATCGTCATAGATGGATTGCAGAAGAAACTGGCGGAGTCTATAGCAAAGCAGGCAGAGGCAGAAGATCTGTTAAGTGATGGTGATAATGACAATCGCGGCTTCTGGAAACGTTTTTGGGATCGTCTCAATCCGTTTGCAGGTGTCAAGACAAAGAAGCTGAACTTTGCTTCCGATAACAGAGATCAACTGCTAAAGGACGTAGAGCGTGAAAAGCAATATCAGCAGAAACTCATCGACAAGATTAATCAACTGGAGTCACAGCATTTTGAGGTGAATGACCCAGAACCTTGGCGCAATAATGGCTTCAATGGCAAGGGCAATGATGGTACCATCATTAAGAAGCAGAGTACAGCCGGCACTCATCAGGTTTCAGAAAAAGAGCACAAGGCTCGTGTCAAGGCAGAGAAGGCAGCTGCAGCCGAGGAACGTAAGCGCCAGGCTGAAGCCAAACGCAAGCAGAAGCAGGCAGCCGATAGCATCAAGGCTGAGACCAACGAACTGATGGCAGACAACGCCAAAGCCTATGCAGAAGGCAAGAAAACCTATCAGCAGTTCATCGATGACAGACAGAGCATCCAAATTAAGGGTTTTGCCAAGCTGAAACAGTTGTATGGTGCTGAGAGTAATGAGTACAAGCAGTTACTTGACAACCAGGTCAATGTTGTCAAGCAACATGATGATGCCATACAGAAGATGAATGAGCAGACCATTGAGCGTGAGCGCCTCCAGAAGGAGGCTGAAATCAAAGCACAATATAATGATATCAACTCGAAAATATATCAGAATGACATCGCCCTCGATGAAGCACTCTATCAGAATGAAGTCGATGCTATGCAGAAACGTCTGTCCCTATACAATGAGGGAAGTGAGGAGTGGCTTGACCTCAAAGCAGAAATGGAGCAGGCATCTCTTGATCATCAGCTTCAGATGCAGGAGAACTACATGAGCCAGCTGAAGGAGTTGCGTCAGCAGTTTGGCAAGCAGGATGTTCAGGCACAGGAAACCATGTATCTCAATGGTCTTGATAATCTCTACAAAAAGGGACTGATCAAAGAAGAGGAATATCAGCAGATGAAGTTGGAGATAACCAAGCAGTTCGCAGCCCAGAGAGCGCAGATTGAGGCTGAGGATCATGGAGCTGGCTCAACGCAATCAAAGATTGACTTCAAAACAAATGAGATGGTCAATAGCGCCAAGGCTGCAGCCGGGGATGCACAGTCAACTAATGGCAGTTTCGGTGGATATTTCGTTTCACAGGTGCAGAACTATCAGAATACCATGGAGAAACTGAAAGAACTCTATGGTTCAGATGAGCAGAACCATGCAGCCTACATGCAAGCTAAGGCGCAGGTGACTTCAAATTTCCTCGATGGAATGGTGCAGAGCACACAGGTTGCATACGATGGCATCAACAATATCATGTCAGCCGCATCAGCTTATTCGCAAGCGTGTTCAGATCTGGAGCAGGCTAAAATCTCTAAAAACTACGAAAAGCAGATTGCTGCAGCAGGAAACAACTCCAAAAAGAAGAAAAAACTGGAGGAAAAACGTGATAAGGAATTGGCTGCTGCCAAGACCAAAGCCAGCAAAAAAGCCATGAAGATTGAGATTGCTCAGGCTATCGCTTCTACTGCAATGGCTGCCATCAATGCATATTCTTCCGCTGCCAAGATACCAACAATAGGTTGGACCTTAGCACCGATCGCAGCAGGCATGGCCACTGCAGCTGGTATGCTGCAGATTGCTACAATTAAAAAGCAGCACCAGGCAGAGCAAGCTGGATATTATTCTGGCGGTTATACAGGAGGTAGGCGATATCGCAGAGAGGCAGGTGTTGTCCACGAAGGTGAGTTCGTTGCCAACCATCAGGCTGTCAATAACTCATCGATACGCCCGGCATTCGATCTCATCGATCGAGCGCAGCGTGCAAACACGGTCGGCTCACTGACCGCTGATGATATCAGCAGAGCTCTCGGTTCTGGTGGCGGAGCTGCAGTCGTCACTCCTATCGTCAACGTCAGCAATGACAACAGTGAGGTCCGTGAGTCCCTCGACGGGGTTAATACAGCCATCACACGTCTCAACCAGGCACTTGATGATGGCATCGAGTTGGAAGTCCCTATTGCCGGGCGCAACGGCATACATCGCAGACTTAAAGATTATGAGAGAATTCTAAATAACAAGTAGTATGATTACATGCATTATCAATGGGCATAAAGCCTATCCCATATCTACATCATCCATCAAGGTGACATACGCCAACCAGTATGTCACCGATGATGGTGAGTACACCTATGATATCACCTTCCCCATGAATATCCTGGAGAACCGAGTCATCTTCAAAAACGTCTCACGTCTTGAAGTCAAGAAGAATATCGCTAAATATGATGACTGTAAGCTATATTGCAATGGCAAAATCATCATGAGCGGTGTCGGAACTGTACTCTCTATTAATCAGAAAGAAGTCAAAATGCAGATTGTTGGCGGAAAATCCCGCATCAAATTCAATGAACGCATGACCAAGCACTACATTGACGAGATTGACATGGGTGAGTCAACACCACCAGGAGCAGTTGTTGATAAGTCTGCAGGATTCCACGATGTCTTATATAAACTCAGGAGTGTATATAGGCTGGATACCGACCAGACAAAATTTCTCGGGGAAAGTGGAAAGTGGTGCTATGTCCCGTGCAGAGACGAGACATATAATCTCATAGCCAACTTTGTTGGAGTTGACCGGACAGGAAATCTCATCGGCTCCAAAGACCCTTACATAACTAATATTGCAGTGCAGCCAAATCTCATGTATGTGCTCAAAAAAGTAGTAGAGCATGAGGGATATCGCCTGTTGCGTAATGATTTCGACGTGAGCCCATGGAACCAGCTCTACATTGCATCAGCTTACAAAACGCAAGAGCTTCGCAAGGCTCTGCCTCACTGGTCAGCATACACCTTCATCGAAGAGTTTCGCAAACTCTTCAACGCTACAGTTTATTTCGATGATATGGCCAAGACATGTAAGATTATCAAGGCATCTGAGTTGACAACTGTAGGGGACGTTAATGTGGAGCCGCTTGAAGAGTACACTGGTGATTATGACTCAGATGGTTCTTTCACCACTTCGTCAACCGCCAATTTGCAATACAACTTAGGGGAGGCGGCCAACAGAGACGAATACGAGAGTATATCTCAGAAAGTTTTCGATAATTTCCCCGTTTTTAATAGTTTTGACGGATTCGGCCCATATAACCAGTTCGAGGTTGACACAAACGGATGGGATGAGAAAAAGAAGCGCACTACCATCATAAGATGGAATGGCAGCTACTATATCTATGTCGAGGATACTGATGGCAATAAAACATGGCAATTGGCTGGCGTCTGGTCTCCACTTGTGCGTGATCCGGCATCTGACGATTACACAGACCTCAATATATCGCCAGCTGCGCAGGTTGTGGAGGACGTTGAGTTCAAGTCATCCTTTTTTGAAAATAAACATCAGGAGAAGAGATACATGCTCTCAATACCAAACGACAAGGAGAATGATGCAAAGGATAATGATACAGATGATGACGGTCTTAGCTACGTGTCAGTGCAGGATGCGTTGGACGACGACTCATCATTGGACAATAGCGAAGATGATCAGGAGTGCATGAATATCTTTTTCTATCTGCCGGGGAGAGTGCAGACATATGAAAATGCAGATAGTTTCTCTGTCTCATGGGTGGGGGAGAAATCAAGATGGCCACATTTCATCACGGATTGCCGCATCAATGTTAAATATCGAAGTATAGGCCATGGCTCTATAGATCTGTCTAACCCTTACAGAGATATTGAGAGAAGCTCACTATCGCTCAATCCGTATTTTACTGCAGGAAATAGTATCGGCTTATTCCATAAAACAGGATATAAAATTGATAATAAAAATAGTCTTGAGATTAAATTTAAGTCAGATAAGATACCAGATCCATCAGACATATACATCATAAGAGGCAAACGTTTCGTTTGCGAAAAAGTGGAGGTGGAGATTAAAAATGATGGCATAGAGCCTATCATGACGGGCACTTTCTATATGTTGACATGACACCTTAATATATATAAGAGGCGACAGAACTGCTCTGCCGCCTCTTATTATTATAGAATGCCTCGATAATTCAAAATGAGTTCATTTGCTTCTTTGATATCCTTCGGAGTATAGATATCCGTGATGAGAATGGATGAGTGACGTGCCTGGTCTCTGACAGACAAGACGTCGGTGTTAGCGCGGAGCATATTCGTGATACCAGTATCCTTTAGACTGTAGAACTTATAGCGCATCGAGAAGCCGAGATCTTTGCGAAGGTTTCTGTGCCAGTAGTCCCGGAAAAACTTTTCACTCTTATGCTCCACTCCAGGAGTGAAATCAGAGGAAAATAAATAATATTGGCTTGGATATGAAAATATATTTAAGTCAATCATCAACTTGATGACATGAGATGGAAGGGTGATGGTCGCATCATTTCCATTTTTCGTATGCTCGCCATGGAGGATGAGCGTTTTCTTATTCAGTTGAAAATCGCCAATTTTCAGAAAAGACAATTCACGGGGGCGCACAAACAGATAGTGCAATATCTCGCAGGCAAGCAGAAAATGCTTGTTTCTTTCCATGAGATAGACGCGGATCTGCTCCATCACTTCGTCAGGTATCACATCACGCTCTTTCTTGCGTCTGTTCTTGATACGCTCGAAGCTTTGAGTAGGATTCTGACCGATATAGCCTCGCTCCAGGAGATACTTGGAGAATGTCTTGAGCCATGTGAGATAATTATTTCTGGTTATAACAGTATTGTTCCGCTCTACAAAAATATAATCCAGGAACTTGCTCACATTGTGGTGGTCCCATTGATAGCTGTATGTGATGTTCATTCGCTTATCATGTATCCAGTTCTCGAGAACATTGACCTTGCTGGTGTAGTCCTTCAGACTCTCCTCACGCAGGTTATGTTCATTAAAGAGCTTCTGCAGATACTCTCTGTATCTGAGCAATACATCTGCAAATTTCGTATACTCGAGAGGCTGGCTTGCCTCTATCCATGGGTTCCAGCCATCCATGAGTTTCTCTGTGAGACGCTTCATCAGCGCATCAGCATATTCACGCTGCTGACGCTTACCCTTGATTCTGTCAAGCATGATTCGTTTTCTTCTGAGCCTGCCAAAGGACGGGTCAAAAGCGGAAAAGGAGACATAACACTCAGATTTCTGATGGAAAACAGGAGGTTTCCATCCAATGACGCTGCTCAGAACAGCCTCGTTTGATTGTAAGGAATAATTTTTTTTAACCATATCTTTAATTTTCTTGCAGACATGGTGTATTTGAAATAATGATGCCGACTTTTTACCGGATTTTAATTGCTCTAACTATCAAGTTTTGAGCACTTTTCACCTTAATATATATAATATAGCTGTTTGCAACCGTTCCGACTTTTTACCGACTAAAATACCCTAAAAATGGGTTAAAAGCCTGATAATCAGAAAGTAAAACTATATTTGGTCGGGATTACTGGACTCGAACCAGCGACCTCATCGTCCCGAACGACGTGC
>OLFZ01002516.1_pt1 | contig 11918 bp, 6 predicted proteins | sample 1604861 | NCBI WGS metagenome assembly OLFZ01 (sample SAMEA3888895, study PRJEB22519) | human gut metagenome | biome: human gut; feature: human-associated habitat; material: faeces | place: Denmark | collected 2011 | reverse complement strand
ACTCGAAATGCGGTGTACGGGTAACTGTACCGGGGGTTCGAATCCCTCGCTTTCCGCAGAAAAGAGGATGTGTCCACCAAATATCACGACACACCCTCTTTTTCTATGTCGTCACTGATTTAGTGCCGATATGGAACTGACAACTTCACACATACAGTTTATCAAAGACCATGCAACAGACGATTTAACCCGCCTGTTGCTTTCCGCTGCCAAGTATCCCGGAATGGATATTCCCTTTTTAGTCGATCAGATTGCTGTCCGAAGGCAGATCCGGGAGAAGTTGCCGTCGTGGTTTGAGAACGGACAATTGGTTTTTCCGGCTAAGATTGCGGCGGAACAGTGTTCATCTGAACAGACAGCAGCTTATAAACAGGAACTGATTGGTGAAAGTTGGACCATTTGCGACCTGACGGGAGGACTGGGAATCGATAGCTATTTTCTTTCCCGCAAGGCGAAACATTTGACTTATATAGAACGTTTTCCTGTTTATTGTGAAGCCGCGAAACATAATTTTTCTGTCTTGGAGGCCAACAATATAACGATCATAAATGCTGATGCCGCCCAAGTTGTTGATACCCTTCCGGAGGTCGATGCTTTCTATATCGATCCTGCACGCCGAGGAGAATCCAACAAGCGGGTTTTTGCTTTGCAGGATTGTGAACCTAACCTGCCCGGACTGTTGCCGGCGCTTCTGAAACGTTCCCCGCATGTCATTGCAAAGCTTTCGCCGATGGCAGATATACAAATGACTTTGGAGCTGTTGCCGGGGACGACATCCGTGCATGTCCTTTCGGTTAGGAACGAATGCAAGGAACTGCTTTTTGTGGTGGAACGAGAGACTGATGGCAGAGAACCGTCAGTCCGGTGCATCAATTTCGGACTGGATGGAATGCAATCTTTCTCTTTTACATTAGAAGAAGAACGTAGCGCCGTATTGGTTCCTGCCGGTCAGGTCGGTACGTATTTGTATGAACCGAATGCCTCGGTTTTAAAAGCCGGCGCATTTAAGCAGATTGCCGTCCGGACGGGAGTGAAGAAGTTGCAGGTGAACAGCCATCTATATACATCGGACCATTTAGTTTCCGACTTTCCCGGTCGCAGATTCCGAGTGGATGAAGTGCTGTCTTTTACCGGAAAACTCTGTAAAGGACTATCAAAGACAATCCCCCAAGCAAATATAACCGTGCGTAATTTTCCTCTCTCCGTAGAAGAACTGCGTAAGCGGACGAAGATCACCGACGGAGGCCACGTCTATCTCTTTGCAACCACCTTGGTGGATGGAGAAAAGGTGCTGGTTAAGTGTTCCAAAGCCTGATCGATCAGGTGAATAACATCAGCACCAATTGTGCTGAAATCACGCGGATAAACATTGAAAGCGGATAGACGGTGGCATAAGAAACGGAGGGTTCGTCGCCATCGACAGTCGTGTTGGCATAGCTCAGTGCCATCGGGTTTGCCATGCTCCCGCAGAGCATACCCACGTTGTGCGCATAATCGAGTTTGAAAAATTGCGAAGCTATGAAACCGACGATCAGCACCGGCACGATCGTCAGCAGAAATCCAAGCCCGATCCAAAGCAATCCTTCTGCCCGAAAAACCGTTTCGAAGAAATGTACACCCGAATCGATCCCCAATCCCGCTAAATAAATAATGATCCCCAGTTGACGAAGCATCAGGTTGGCACTCATTGTCGTGTAGGTTGTCAGGTGGAAACGAGGGCCGAATGCGCCCATCAGGATTCCGACGATGATCGGGCCTCCGGCGATCCCTAATTTGACTGGCGTACTCATCCCCGGTAACGTGATCGGCAATGCTCCTAACAGCATCCCCAGCGATATACCAATGAAGACAGCCAAGAGGTTCGGATTGTTTAACCGCTTGATCTCATCCCCTAAAATCTTTCCGACTGTGTTTACCGAATTCGCTTCTCCCACGATAGTCAACCGGTCACCGATTTGCAGGCGCAGGTCGGGAGAGGCCAGCAGGTCTATACCGGCACGGTTCACACGCGTAATATTGATACCGTAGAGGTTACGAAGGCGGAGAGAGCCTAATTTCACACCGTTCACCCGATTGCGTGTCACCGCGATGCGGCGCGAGATCAGTTGGCTGTCAATAGCATTCCAGTCGATATCCGCCTTGTTCCAATCTACATTCTCCTGCTCGCCGAAAAGGACTTTAATATTTTCGACATCCGATTTAACGGAGATGATCAAAAGGTGGTCATGCTCGTGAAGTAAAGTGTCCGAAGTCGGAATGCTTACTTTACCGTTTCTCCATACACGTGAAATAACGAAATGCTTGTCCGTCAGCTTCATTACGTCCTTGATGCTCTTTTCGTAGATAGCCGGATTGCTTACATGAAACTCGGCGACATAGGTAGTCGTGTCGCGTTGTTCCTTTAAGTCTTTCTGTTTCTTGTCGGCAAACAAGGCTCTCAGGATAATAATCGCCAAGATCACGCCCACTACGCCGAGCGGATAAGCGACGGCACACGCCAAAGCCATGTCCGTCACCCCTTTGGTATTGGTCGGATCTATCTGCAACAAAGCCTGTTGGGCGGCTCCCAAAGCAGGCGTGTTGGTAACGGCCCCGCAAAGCAAACCGACCATATTGGAAAGGGAAACTCCTGTTACCCAGTGCAGACCGACTGTCATAATGAGTCCGAGCAGGATAACGCCTAACCCCATCATGTTCATAGCTACCCCTCCCTTCTTCAGCGAAGAGAAGAAACCGGGACCAACCTGTAACCCTAATGCATAGACGAAAAGGATCAAGCCGAAACTTTGAGCAAAATACAGCATATCCTTATTCACGACGATCCCTAAATGCCCGGCCAAGATACCGGCAAAGAATACGAATGTGATACCCAGTGAGATCCCGAATATCTTGATCCGTCCTAAATACAATCCAAGTGCAGAGACCAGTGAAATAATGATGACTGCCTGCACCATCGTAGGCTCTAAAAAGGCCTCTTGTAACCAATTCATAAAGTTCCCCTGTTTATTGACGGCACAAAGATAGGACAATAATTTGATTCGTCATCTATTTCTCTCGTTCCCGCGCTTGACACAGGCTCCCCTTATTGTCTTTGTTCGTTTGTTTCATTACCTTTATCCCCAAAATAAGATCAGATTCATATTTGTTAAATCTGGAAAAACATGTCATTGAAAATAATCCATACTGCCGACTGGCATCTTGGGCAAACCTTTTTCGGGTATGACCGTGATGAGGAACATGAGGCATTTCTTTCGTGGTTGATCGATATATTGACGCTGCGGCAGACTGATGTCCTGCTGATAGCAGGCGATGTTTTTGATGTTGCCAATCCGTCGGCAGCCGCCCAACGCCGTTTTTTCCGTTTTTTGCGGGAAGCGAACCGGCATAACCCACAATTGCAGATCGTGATTATCGCAGGTAATCATGATTCGGCAGCCCGTCTGGAGGCGCCGATACCCCTGTTGGAAGAACTGAATACGTCAATTGTAGGGGCTGTCCCGCGAACCGACCTGTGCAAGATCGATTTCGATTCGCTTCTGATTCCTTTATATAATAAGGAAGGAAAACGGGAAGCGATCTGTCTGGCTGTTCCCTATCTTCGTCAGGGAGATTATCCCGCTTCGAAAGAAGGGAAAGATACCTATGTGGAGGGCGTTACCCGAATGTATCGCCAGCTCTATGACTATGCCGACAGCCAAAGGCAACCGGGCGAGGCCCTGCTTGCGATGGGACACTTGCATGCGACTGGTGCTGAACTGTCGGAAGACGATCGGAGCGAACGGACTATCATGGGAGGACTTGAATCTATATCGGTAGAAGCCTTTAACGAGGACTTGGCCTATACGGCCCTCGGTCACATCCACAAGGCGCAACGGGTAGGGGGACGCGAGTCTGTACGCTATGCCGGCAGCCCGCTTCCGATGTCTTTCTCCGAACAGCATTATCACCATCAGGTTGTTGCCTTTACCCTCGAAAACGGATGCCTGTCGGATCTCGAAGCAGTGCCCATCCCACTCCGAACCGCCCTGCATCGGATTCCGGCGGAACCGGCGTCGCCTGCCGAAGTCCTTTTGTCGCTTTCCAACCTACCGTTGGCGAAAGAGGGAGCCGATCGCAGCCTATGGCCTTATCTGGAGGTGCAGGTACTGCTGACGGAGCCAGATCCGGGATTTCGGCATCGGGTGGAGGAGGCACTGGCGGATAAGGCTGTACGCTTGACTTCCATCATCCCTTCTTATCCGAAAAAGGAGGGAGAGGAAGATTCTCGTCCTTTCTCTTATACGGATTTACAAAAGATCGCTCCGCTGGATATGCTTCGCCATACCTTTACGAACCGTTTCGGGGGAGATTTGCCGGAAGAGTTGGAAAAGATGTTTAACGATGTAATGCGGGAGGTTTCCCTATGAAGATATTAGCGATACGAGGTCGTAACCTGGCCTCGTTGGAAGGTGATTTTGAAATAGATTTTACGGTGGAGCCATTACTTTCAGCCGGGATATTTGCTATTTCCGGGCCTACGGGAGCAGGTAAGTCCACCCTTTTGGATACGATGTGCTTAGCTCTGTTCGCCCGTACGCCTCGTACCGACCAGGCGAAAGAAAATAATGTCAAACTTCAGGATGTCAGTAATGAACAATTGTCGCAGAGCGATCCTCGTTTCTTGCTGCGGCGGGGAACATCCTCCGGTTTTGCAGAAGTGGATTTCATGGCCTTGAACGGACACCGCTACCGGACACGCTGGTCGGTGGCGCGGGCACGCGACAAGGAAAACGGACGGTTGCAGAATCCGCGTTTGGCTCTGTATAACCTCGACAAGGAGGAGGAAGAGCAAGGGACGCGTTCCGATCTGCAAGCCCGTATTATCGATTTGATTGGCTTGACTTTCGAACAGTTTACGCGTTCCGTATTGCTGGCGCAGAACGATTTTTCCACTTTCCTGAAAGCCGAGCAGGGAGAAAAAGCTTCCTTGTTGGAGAAGTTGACCGGAACCGAACTCTATTCCGCCATTTCTCGCCAGATATTTGAAAGGAATGCGCGGGCGAAAGAAGCCTTCGACTTGATCCAAACGCGAATACAGGGTATCGAGCTATTGACGGATGAGGAAGAAAACGACTTGCGCACTCGCCTTGCCGGAACGGAAAAGGAGTTGCAGCGAGTCGAGAAAGCGAAAGCGGAGCAACAGGCCCTTCAAGAGGCCGTCCGTTCTATCGAACAGCAGATAACCATCCGCCAGAGACAACAAAAAGAGGCGGCCGATAAGTTGGTGCACGCAACGGAATTGTTGACGGTCGCTCGCCATGAATACGAAAAGGGAGTGGAGGAACAGCAACAGTCTGAGGCTCGTTTCAAATCCCTTCAACAGGAGATCTTGCAGGCGCGTAAACTGGACATCCAGTTGGATGCGGCCATCCGCGATCTGTCACACTCGGAGCAACAGTTAAAGAATGTAACGCTTCGTAAGGGAGAGGCCGAAAAGAAATATCAGGCTGCCATCCTCCGGCAAAAGCTGGGGATGGAGGAGATTGCCCGTCTGACCGCTTGGCGCGAGCGTTATAAAAAGAAGGAACGTATTGCGGAGCAACTTTCAGCTTTGTTGTTGCACTTGGATGCAGCATCGGCCACCCGTTCAGGGATGGAGGCGGCTGTCCGTTCGATCGAAACGCTCCGGCAGGAGATGGCGGCGTTGAATAAACAACTTTCCGACCTGCAACAGACCAGTGTAAACAAACAGCAGGCGTTGAAGCGGGCTGAAGCGGATTACCGGAACCTGGAAGAGGAACTGAAAGCTGTCGATGCACCGGCTTTGGACAAACAGATCGAGAAACTTCGCCAGGAACGGGAACAATTGCTTATCGAACAGGCACGCTTGGAGGCTTCCGGTAACATAAAGGATTTACGCGGCAGGTTGCAGGATGGACAACCTTGTCCGGTTTGCGGGAGCACGCATCATCCTTTTGCAAATCAGGTTCCTGTCGCTCCTGTTTCTGCTCTAACCCTTCAATTGCAGGATTTATCGAATAAAAAAGAAACCTACGTCGCTCATACCCGCCATCTTACCCGTTTGCAACAGCAGTTGCTCCAACTCCATAAAGAACTTGCAGATAGCGAGGCCGCCTGTAAGGAAGTGGCTGGTAAGCAACAACTCGCTGCCAGTCGGCAAGAGAGGGAAGAAGCTATTGTAAAAGAGCAATCCACCCTGTTGACCCAGTCCCTTTCGGCTGCCGACCTGCTGTTCGGCAATAGTGAGTGGCAGAAAGCCTGGTTGCAGAATCCGGAAACTTTCCGTAAAACATTGACAGACTTCGCCCGTCAGTGGCATGAGAATACCGAGAAACTCCATCAACTGGAACGGCAGGAAAGCGCCCAAAAAGCCGAATGCGAATCTCTCGCCTCCTTCCTTCCTTCTCTCGAAAAGCAAGCCGAAGAATCCGGACAGCTCCACGAAAAGAACCGTGCCGCTTTTTCCTCTTTACAGGCAGAACGAAAGAAGCTTTTGAATGGCCGATCTGCAGATAGCGTAGAACAGGAGTACATCCGACGAATGGAAGAACTGAAAGAGCGTTTGAAAAAACTGTCGGCCACCCAGACTGAGCAATCCGGCATCGCCGACCAGACACGCGGCATTGCCGACCAGATTGCAAAAGACCTGACCGAGGCCTCTGCCGACCTACTCTGGAGAAAGGCGGCTTTAGACAAATGGACAGCTGATTATTTGGATTCTTCGGGTGGAGAGCCACTCGAAGTTATCTTGTCCCGGTACACACAGGAAAAGACGGAACTTGCTTTCCGGCTTCGTACTCAGACGGAGAACAAGGCGAAAGTTTCCGGTCTGCAGGAAGAATTGAATGTCCGGCGTACGGAAAGCGAACGTTGGGCGAAGCTGAACGAACTGGCCGGTTCTGCCGACGGCGCCAAGTTCCGTCGTATAGCGCAAGGATATACGCTCGATATACTGTTGAACTATGCCAATGTGCAACTGCGTGAATTGACAAGGCGCTATCGGCTGGAACGGGTTCCCGAAACACTAGCCTTGCAGGTGATCGACCGGGATATGTGCGATGAGGTGCGTACCGTCCATAGCCTTTCAGGGGGCGAATCGTTCCTTGTTTCGTTGGCACTGGCGCTTGGCCTGTCTTCCCTCTCATCCAACCGGATGCGGGTTGAAAGCCTTTTCATTGACGAAGGTTTCGGTTCTTTGGATGCCGAGACGCTTCGTGTGGCGATGGATGCTTTGGAAAGTTTGCGGACACAGGGACGCAAGATCGGAGTCATCTCGCATGTGCAGGAAATGACTGAGCGCATCCCTGTCCGCATCTGTGTGAATCGCGCCGGCAATGGACGCAGCTTTCTTGAAGTTTTGTAAAGTTCCAAAATCTCTTGTCTCCGCGCTTGACGCGGGGCCGCAAAAGAACAGGTTTTATAAGGTCCGGTTCTCATGCGATCCCGCGTCAAGTGCGAGAATAGGGCTTTCGCCTTTACATATCTTCGACAATAATCCTAAAGCCGACGTTCATCGGCCGCTGCCAAGGCAGGTAGGCTTTGCGGATGGCCGATGTGGAGTATTTAGGACGTTCACGCCAAGAGCCGCCGCGTACGACTTTCTTTTCGACAGCCTCTTTGTTTGCCTTTTCTTTTAAAGGATAAGGAATGTAATCGGAGGCTGTCCATTCCGCCACATTCCCGTTCATGTCGTACAATCCCCAGGGATTGGGCTGGTAAGAGGCAACAGGGCAACTGATCAGTTGATGGTCGTTTACGTTCAGGATTTTCGGTAGGAAATCCCAGAACTTGCGCATGGGATCGTTTGCCCGCATCGGTTTCGGATCTACGCCTGTTACCGCCAGATCGACAGTCGTACTGTCTGCCAAGTTTTCGAAAGCACCGAAGTCGCTCTCCGTCGATCCGAACCAGAAATCATCTGCGCTTCCCGAGCGTGCTGCCCATTCCCATTGTGTTTCGGTAGGCAGAGAAACTGTATTGCCTGATATTTCGCTGATCTTTTGGCAGAAAGCATTCGCTTCGTCCCAGCTGACGCGCACGACAGGCTGTTTTGGTCGGTTGGCTGCATAGCCGGGGGTAGTATGATCTTTCCAAGTCTGTCCGATGTACCGGCTGTCGTGTTCCGGGAAAAGTGCGCGGAACTGCTCGTTCGTGATTTCGGTCATGCTCATCCAGAAGCCTTCCTTCACGTTTGCCTTGAATGCTGGCGAAGCGGAGGGAGTTCGGTTGTTACCCATCACAAAGCTGCCGGCGGGAATCCATACCAGGTCGATATGCACATCCGAAGTGATGGTGAGGCGGCGGGTCGTTTCGTCTTTGGCAGCTTGCCGGGCAGTCGCCGTCTGCGTGTCGAACGGGAATCCCTTTACCTTGACCGGGCGGACCGGTTTGGTCGGCTTCTTTATTTCGACTGTTTCGCCGGTCGTTGCTCCGGTAATGCCGTCTGCCTTTTTGTTTTCTTTCAGCCAGTCGGCGTAGTCGACAATCTCTTTTTGCCAGTCAACCTGTACACCGCTGTATTTCTCGGCCAGCTCCATACGGCGTTCCACCTGACCTTTGGGAGATTGAGGCTTCAGGTCTATTTGGGTGAAAGCCCCATAATAAGGCGCGTTGAGATCGATCCAGGCATAGAGCGTCCGCATGTCCTCTTCCGGAACCTCTACGCCGTGGTGTCCGGCTTGCAGGATGCGGATCAGTTCGCTGTTGCTCGCATGAAACTCGGCCGGCTTGAGGACATAGATGTCTGATTCCGGTCCCTGGCGGTACACGTATGGGTGCAGGTTCAGATAGCTTTGGTCGTACTGCTTGTTGATTTTCGTCAAGATACCTCTCTTATATGTGACCATCTGATCCTTGCGGAAGTCCGGTTCGGCATTTTTCCCGTTGTGGCAAGAGACGCAGTTACGATCCAGTACCGGTTGCACTTCCAGGCGGAACGTGAATGGGCGGACACCTCCTTCCGGTGTTTCCAGCCGGCGTGCCTGCTTGGCCGAAGCAATCGTGCGTTTGGGAATGGGTATGCTGTTCTGATCTTCATGGCAACCGACGCAGGAGACGATCTCGCCCGGCATCCCTGTCAGCCAGCTGCGCATCCATTGGATGGCTGCCCCGTCTTTATCCAATGGCTGGATGGAAATCGGCGTGTTGGCGGGAATGGTGAATAGCGCGGAACCGTCTTCCTCGACCGAGACTGTTCCGAGTATACGTTTGATATCCCATCCACTCTGTATTCCCTGTGCATCGTGATCGGAAGGAGCTAAGATATAGGCATACTCATAAGCAAAGATACGGAGTGCCTTGATCGTGCCCCGAGGAACGCCCTGCGTACCTTCTCCTTCGTAGATATCCTGGATAAAGACCGTAGCCTCTTTGCTGTCCGGCTTGATCTTCGAAGGGATGACAGGAGGTGTTTCGCGTTTTACCAGCGGGATGGGAGCGGTCAGACCTTCCCCTTCCTGCTCGGCAATGAGTGTCAGGTTATCGAAAACGTCGACCAGGTAAATTCCCCAAAGCGCATCCTTGGCCGGTTTGCAGGCAACTAAAAAATATTTTTCGCTGAGCGGGTACGGCTTCATGAACTGAGGCCAGACGCCTTCGACCAATTCGTCCTTGATGATCGGGACGATCGGGCGGTCTTTGAACGGCAGTTCCTGTATCATCCCCTTTTCCTCTTTCCGGCTTTTGGCAGGGTCGAAGATGACGAGCCGCCCTGAACGTGCCGTCCCGTGATGGCCGGAGATGATGCCGATGAAGCGGCTGCTGTGCTTGGAGAGCGGTTTCATGTCGAACGTACTGTTCGGGAAATAGGAGCCGCTGCCGTAGAGCGCTTTGTTTTCCGTCCCGTCGGGGTTCATGTGCATCACGATACGGGAGAAATAGTGTGTCAGGTCCGTATATTCCCAACGGGTGTACATGATGCGTCCGTTCGGGATCACGATAGGCGACCAGTTCCCGTCCTGGTCGAAGGTGAGGCGGCGCAAGGCACGCGTCTCGGGGTCAAAGGAGACAAGGTTGGCTACCACATCGTCGCCATGCACGCAAGGAACGCCGTTGTAACCGATGTTGGTCGTCGCCACCACTTTCCCGTCCGGCAGGTAATTGGCGTCGCAGAATTCCAGATCCGGCTCATCAACGGTGATCTTTTGGTGAAGGTTGCTTCCGTCGATGTTCATTTCGTATATCTGCCACTTCCGGTTCTTGTCGAGCGAGGAGAAGAGGAGGCGGTCGGCATCCCAGTGGAGCTGTATGTCCGAAATGGGAACATCGGCTTCGGGCTTGTATATCCGGCTGCTTTCGATTTGTCCGCGCAAGCCCGTGAGCAGGTCGATCTCGGCATCGTAGCCTTTACGCGAGTTGGAAAATAGCGAGTTGTAGTTGGCTGTCGAAGTTCCCATCGACGGGCCCATCGCCTTACGGGCCTTGTTTCCCAAACGGTAACGGGCCACTATGATCTTGTCCATGTCCAGCAGCGGGTTGGCCAGGATGATCTCACGCTTCAAGGCAAGTATTTCTTGAGCTTGGCCAATTACTTCGTCGACCGTGTTGCCGGAAACCTTATCGGAGAAGGCCTGCCGCACGCCGGGCAGAAGTGTTTCCAGACGGGATAGTTTTTCGTAAAGCGCGGGAGCTTTTCCTCCCAATGCTGTTTTTGTGTCGTCCAGATAGGCACGTATGGCAGTAGGATTTACCCATCGGATTTGCACTTCTAGATCGCTTAGCTGAATTTGGCGTATTGAATCTTGTCCGTTCGTTGCGGAAATACCGGATACGGAAAGAGAGAGGAACGTGAAGAGTAAACAAACTTTATGCTTCATATCATTATTATTTTTTCAAAATCTCTATCACTCTATCACACTTCGTATATAAACTATTCATATACAACTGTTTGTTGTGTGATATATGTCACTTTTATCTATCACTCTACTATCACTCCATCTTTTTCCAATACGGCAGAAAAAGATACAAAGCATATCGCTTGTTTTCAACAAGATAGTGAGATTTGATGCTGAACACCCGGATGTTTGTTATCTGTACATCCGGGTGTTTGCCCTCCCGACATCCGGATGTTAAAGGCGGTTTTACCCGGGTGTTCAAGAGCTTTTGCAGGTACTTTTATGAAAAAAAGAGCCTTGTTGTGACTTATTTGTCTGCTAATTTGTAAATTTCCGATGCAGCCATCAGGAATGCACCTGTACCATAGAGCTCGGTCATGTCGCGTGTCACCTTTTTCGGATCGGCACCTACCGGCTGAACCCACCCTAATTTCCCGTTCGTTTCAACTGCGCGGGTCAGTGCTTCCCATCCTTTTTTTACGACTGGTAGGTATTTGTCTGCCGGCAGATACCCCTGGTTGATTCCGTATGCCAAGCCGTAAACGATAAATCCGGTCGCGCTCGTTTCGGGTGAAGGATAGCTGGCCGGGTCCAGCAGGCTGGCGTGCCAGTAACCGTCTTTTCCTTGCAGTCCGGCAAGGCGCTCGGACATCTCTTTATAAAGTTCGAGATAGAAAGGACGGAATTCGGTATCTTCCGCCGGCAGCGTCTTCAGGATTTCCGCCAGCCCGCCGATTACCCAACCGTTGCCGCGTCCCCAGAAAACCTTCTTGCCGTTGGCTTCTTTTTGTCCGATGTAGCGGCTGTCGCGATAGAAAAGGTCTTCGTCTTTATCATACAGGTGATTGTAGGTAGCACGGAATTCACTGTCGGCGAAGTGCATGTATTTACGGTTGCCGGTCAGCGTGTAGAGCCGCGTGTAGACTCCGGGCGCCATGAAAAGGGCGTCGCACCACGTCCAGCGTTCGATCGTGCTGCCTTTGCTGTAATCGAGATCCATGCTTCCGTTGGAAGGATTGTTCAACACCCAGTCGGCGCGGGCGATGGTCGGTTTCAGCATATTCTCATTCTTCTCCTTATTATAGA
>OLFZ01002504.1_pt1 | contig 12019 bp, 9 predicted proteins | sample 1604861 | NCBI WGS metagenome assembly OLFZ01 (sample SAMEA3888895, study PRJEB22519) | human gut metagenome | biome: human gut; feature: human-associated habitat; material: faeces | place: Denmark | collected 2011 | reverse complement strand
CATCTTGCGGTACTACTATATCATAAAGCCCTGCATACGGACTCAGTGGTATTTCCAGTTGCTGCTGTATCATAGAGTGTTATTTGACGTAAAGCTACTCATTTTCAATGAGATACAAAAATATTTATAGCAGTTTTCCTTGCCCAGTATCGGGGCATTTTTCAGCAGCCTCGTCTCGCGTCGGGAAAATAAAAAGAAAAGACACACAAGCCCCACTAAATAACAGCTACACTATCCCGACGCGAGACGCGTCGCCCCCACTAGAGCTTGCGTTTGGTGCTTGAGTTCTATCGCATGTTCATGTTTTACCAACCAGCAATACCCGTTTTTTACTTGGCACCTCCCAACCGCAAAAGTTCAAAAAACCTAAAAAAGCGCACAAGCCGAAAGATGTATCAAAAAAATAACGCGTCGCATATACCATAATTCGCGAAAGTTTGTAATTTTGCGGCGTGATACGACACACACCCCCTCCGGTGTGCAACCGTACACACCATACAGACACACATATATAACCAATATATATAGTAATACAACTATGGCATACTTAAGCAATGAGAAACTCGTCATTGTCGGCGCAGGCGGCATGATCGGTTCAAACATGGTACAGAGCGCTTTGATGCTCGGCCTTACCCCCAACATCTGTCTTTACGATATCTACGAACCGGGCGTACACGGCGTGTTCGACGAAATACAGCAGTGCGCATTCCCCGGAGCCAACGTAACCTACACCGTCGACCCCAAAGAGGCCTTTACCGGTGCCAAGTACATCATCTCATCAGGTGGTGCACCCCGTAAGGACGGCATGACACGTGAGGACCTGCTCAAAGGCAACTGCAAAATTGCTGCCGAATTTGGCGACAACATCAAAAAGTACTGCCCCGATGTAGAGCACGTAGTCGTTATCTTCAACCCTGCCGACGTTACTGCCCTTACAGCACTTATCCACTCAGGCCTCAAACCCAACCAGCTCACCTCACTCGCTGCACTCGACTCTACCCGCTTGCAGCAGGCTCTCGCCCACGAGTTCGGCGTACAGCAGGACAAGGTGACCGGCGCACACACCTATGGCGGCCACGGCGAACAAATGGCCGTATTTGCCTCACAGGTAAAGGTTGACGGCAAGCCCCTCTCAGAGATGGGACTCTCTGCCGAGCGCTGGGAGGAAATCAAGCACCACACCGTACAGGGTGGTTCAAACATCATCAAGCTCCGCGGCCGCAGCTCATTCCAGAGCCCTGCCTACAACGCTGTCAAGATGATCGAAGCTGCCATGGGCGGCGAACCCTTCACTCTGCCCGCAGGCTGCTACGTAAACTGCGACAAGTGTGGTTACAAAAATGTCATGATGGCCATGCCTACCACTATCGACAAAACCGGTGTGCACTTTACACAGCCCACTGGCACCGAAGAGGAAATGGCTGCCCTCAACAAGTCGTATGAGCACCTCTGCAAGATGCGCGACGAGATTGTTGAACTCGGCATCGTACCTCCCGTTGAGAAGTGGGGCGAGGATAACCCCAACTTGTAATTCATGACATACTCATACATGGACTGAATTTCATTTCTCCATTCATTTTTCCATTAAAATCCAAATATTCGTAGAGGAGACTCCACGAAGAAGATATCCCGCCGCTGTGAAGCGTCGGGATATTTTTTGTGCACAAAAGCCCGCTGCCGCGAGCCTAATGTGCTAATAGGCTGGCGCCTTAACGTTGCAAGTAGTAACGCTAAGGCGCCAGCCCTTTTTATTAGACCTATTATGCCTATTGCCTATCATGCCTAATATGCCCATTATGCCTATTGCCTATGCCTAATATGCCTATTATGCCTAATATGCCTATTGCCCATCATGCTTATTGCCTATCATGCCTAATATGCCCATTAAGCCTAATATGCCCATCATTACCCCCCCGAGCAAAAGATAAAGGGAAGCAAGCAGCCCACCACATTGTGTGCGAGCAACATGCTCCCCTGTTTATCTTGCATAGAGCGCCTGCCAGCAAGTTAGTGCCACCCAGCCACCCATTTTGAGAGAGAGAAAACTGAAACCATTATTCCGGGGGCCGGAAACAGCCATGCAGCACACAGGTAAAAGGCAAAGTCGTGCACCGCGCCCAGAGGCATACAGTCAAAAGTTGATTGTTTTATTAAAGATCGCTTGCGCCATTATTTCAACCCCGTGGCACGGGCGGGAGCGTTTGATTGTTTTATGATAAAGTGCAAATTGATTGTCAAAAGTCAAGAGCGAGAGACCAAAGCCAGAACAACCAGGCTCAGCCCCCCAGCGGCGCCTCAGCGCCTCATCAGCGTGTCCAGAAAGTCGTTCGTCATGTTACCCGTCAGGTTAATCAAGTCAAAGCGGCCCGAGTGCCTCATCATCAGCACCATCTCCACAATATACTTGCCCCTGCGGCGCACATACAGGCGTTTGCCAGCCCGTTCGGCGTACAACTTGTAGCGCAAGGCATTACGTTCGGCCAGCCGGCGCGCGTTAGCATAAAGATGCGTCACATCATGCCCCGCCGTGCTGCTCACCAGCCTTATCGACTTGAGCTGCTTCAGCACCTCACGCGTGTGCGAGTCACCCTCCACATCAGGCAGCTGCATCATGCGCTCAAGCATCAGCGGCGACACCGTGGTACACTCCACCGCGCGGCCCTTGCCATAGAGCGACATAAAGCGCGAGGCAAAATCCTGCTCGCCGCCACCCTGTGCACGGGCGGCCACCGCAGCCACAAGGGCCAGCAGCAAAGTCACAAACCAATGTTTCAGTGCCATAGCCCCGCCCATCAGTTCTTGGCAGCCCTGTCAGCCGCATTATGAGTAGCAGAGTCATTCACAGCAGTCTGTGCGCCCTCCTTAAACATCTCCAGTGTGCGCATGCTCGCCTCGTAAGCCTTCTGCGGATCCTGGTACGAGTCCTTGTAAGCCGACTGGTTATAGTCCCAGCCAGCAGCCTGGTCCGTGGCCGAAGGCTGCATAAACGAGTGCTGCGCAGCCGTGCCAAGCAGCGTCACTATGGCCACAGCAGCAGCGGCGCGCCACAGCGGACGCAACCTGCGCCCCAGCGTAATGTGGTGCACCGACACCACACGCCCTGCGGCAGGAGCCTCAGCCCCGTCAGCCACACCGGCAGCTTCCATCACGCGGCGGTCAAAGTCGTCACCCAGCGTGCTGGCGGCACATTGCTCGGTTTCATATACGAACAAAGCCCTGTAGCGCGCCAGTGCGGCCGGCACGTCCTTTTGGCTGAAAAAAGCCTTCAGTATGCGTTCCTCCTCCTCAGAGGTCTCGCAGGCCCAGTAGCGGTCAAGGAGTTGTTCAATATACTTATAGTCCATAGTTCTCAATTTTTTCGTATTGTGTCTTAACAGCCTTGCGAGCGCGGTGCAGCGTCACCTTAAAGGCGGCCTCCGTCAGCTCCATTGCCCCAGCGGCCTCGGCATAGCTCAAACCCTCAATGTCGCGCAACTGCAGCGCTGTGCGCAGCCTTTCGGGCAGAGCGTTGAATATTTGGTGCACCCGCTGCAACTTCTCGTCCCTCTCCAGCCTCTCGTCGGGCCCCGGAGCCGTGTCGCAAGCCTCCGTGCCCGCAGCCTCGAGCGGCTGGTTAGCATTTTCGGCCCGCGCCATGCGGTCGAGCGCAAGGTTGCGGCAAATGGTTATGCAGAAAGCCTCCAAGTTCTTCACCCCCGCCAGCTCTGCGCGCCTTGTCCAGGCACGCACCAGCGTGTCCTGCGTCAAGTCTTCCGCCTCTTGGGCGTTGAGCGTGATGCGCAGGCCCACACGGTATATTTTATCCTTTAGCGGAAGGAGGTCTTGTCGAAAATCTATCTCTTTCATTTTTGGCTCTCTGTTATGTAGACGGTCATAGCGGCAAAAAGTTACAGCCCGCACGCACTTTTTTTCAAAAAAATGTGCGGGCGGGCTGTGTTATCAAGCCCATTATGCCTATTGCCTAATATGCCCATTGCCTAATATGCCTAATATGCCTATTATGCCTAATATGCCCAATATGCCCATTATGCCTAATATGCCCATTATGCCCCCACCCCCAAACACCAATGGGGGCGACACCCCTCGCGCCGGGGCAAAGAGAGTGCAACCCCCTTTTACCCCGATGCGGGACGCATCGCCCCCATTTATGCTCGAGTTTTGAGCTTAAGCCTGATGAGCGCCTTTACTCCTCGCTCCAGCTTTCGCTGCCCCAGCCCTTGGCGGCCGATTCAAACTCCACATTGTCCTGGCCCTCGGCCTGTGAAGTGTTAGCCGTAATCGAACCGTCAAGAATGTGCTGCTCCATGCAGAGCTGTATTACAGTGCCCTCGGGGCGCATATATGTCTTTTTCATTGTCTTTCTTTATATTATTATGTGTTACTTCACTACCACCTTCTGGCCGTTCACAATGTACACACCCTTTGTCAGGTGCTTCAAGTCACCGCTCACGCGCACACCCTGCAGGTTGTAGATAGCCTCCTTGGCAGTGGCAGCAGTAGTGGCATTGTTGATGCCCGTCACAGTACCCTCAATGTTCACACCGAAAGCCATGGGAGCAGCCTGTAAGCCAGCCACCTTGACATAAGTGCGGAAGGGCTTCACCGAACCAGTGGTAGCCTTAACAAACTTGCCATTGGCATAGCCATACACGCCCTCTACATTCTGAGCAGTGTACGAACCAATGTGGCTTACACCATCCACGGTAGTAGTCAGGTCGGCACCCGTAGTAGCCTTCACCTGCACATTTGTCAGCTTGTTGATAAAGTCCTTGTCAGTAGTCACCACCAAGTAGGGCTTGTTGGCCACTGTCTCAGTCACGGGCTTAAACACGAGGTTGTCACCATTCACGCTGCTGAGTTCAGCCACCGTAGTACCAGTGGGCACAGTAAAGCCGAAGGGCAATACAAAGCTCTGCACATAGTTGGCGTCAGTCTTAAACACGCGGTCATAGCTTACTGCTGCGGCAGTGAAGTCCTTGGTCACACCCCAGTCATTGCCATCAGCGAGTGAAAGGCTGCTGGCGGTGGTGCCTACTACTACGTTAGCTGCACCATTAACTTTCTCACCCTCAGGAAGATAAACGATGGGAGTGTTACTGAAGTTGCCAAGAATCTTACTAATCTCAGAACCTGCACCTGCAAAGTTCGCATCTGAAAGGTCCACACTTGTGGCTGAGGGAGAATATACGTTTACTGAAATGGGGACTTCAGTACCATCACTATCCCACGTAATATTAAGCGACACTGTCAATTTTCCATTTGTCAAGTCACCATCAAGAATAAGTTTGGGCAATACCAAATCAGCTCCTCCATCGCCAAATATGCGGAAGTTGTCGTCTTTCGTAAGTTCCTTATGCAAGGTTGCAGAACCATTCACAGGTTCATAAGGTATGCCGTATACAAAGATGTCGCCGATAGGATTTGTACCAGGATATAAAGCAAAGTCACGCAACTGCAAATCAATGGTGTTAGCAACATCACCTTTTGCTATCTCTACATTTTGTTGCGGGTGAGCCAGCAATGCCCCCATACCAACGAACAGATTGCTCATGTACTTGTCGCCAGTCTTAGCAAACTTCACATAGTAAGTGTGATCTTCCACGCCAGGGGCTGCCACCGTTATGGTAGAAATGTGCTTGTCGACATCATACGACTCTGCCGCAGTAGCCCTGTCGCCATCTTCTTTCACATAGCTTACGCTGTTAGCTGTATAGTCACCTGTCACCACATAGTAGTACTTGTCATCTTCAAGTTTAACAGCTGTGCCATTCACTGTCAATGATGAAAGTTTACCTGTGCCAGGGATGCCGAACTGAATATTGTAGTTCTTCACTTCACCATCACCAGCTGTTACCTTCAAGGTGCAAACATGCGTGCTTGAATTGTAGCTTTCTTTTACCTTTGCACCTGCACCAGCTGCCTTTGCAGAAATACAGCCCTTTTTGTAATACTTATCCGAAGCATCTATCTTAACTTCAGTGGTGTTATTCTGCGTGTCATCTCCTACGAATGTTGAAGGAGCTGTGCCATATATCGTGAGTGATTTCAGATGCTTGTAATAAACTAAGCTTACATCGTCTATGCACAACTTAACACCCTTTGTTACGTTCGTAGAGTTGAAATAATCACTTGCAGCAAATATAACATTTATTTTCTCTGGAGTCTCTTTGCTATTCTCCGTGACGTATTCAAAAGGTATCGTCCATTCTGTCCACTCCGTAGGTTGCTCTGTCGTGTAAGCCTCTATCTTTGCAATAAGTTTTTGGTCGTAAGTAACGTCACCTCCTTGATGGCCATCAGTTGACATATTGAGGACATTTATATCTCTGTCAACCATTGTTACCTTCGTTGGATTACCTGCGTTAACTCCAGGGACTTCCTCTTGTGATGTACTTCCTTTCCATAGATAAGCAACTACAGAAGAGCGCGTATTAGTCCCACTACAACTTCTTTTATAATAGAACTTAAGAGCATCGGGCTTATACGCAAAATCTATTCCACCAAAAGTACCACCATCTTTAGCTGAAATTGTCATTCCCGAAAAACCAAATTTTACTTTTGCTGTACTCCACGTTGTACCTAAAGTAAAATAACCAGGAACGATTTGTGATGACATCAAGGGATTTGCTTTGTTTTCTACTTGCACAGCCGTTCCTTGTCTTCCGTTCTTCATTTTAGAACCGACAGTTGTCGCTCCCGTAGTTCCACCCTCTGAACCCATCACATTCGAAATAGTCCATGATGGAGGTTGCAAACCTTGTGTACTTGTATTACCCTTACTTGTCCAAGGCACACATTTGTCCCATTCTCCTTCATCAAAACTACCATTCGGCAATTGCTGCGCCCCCGCCGTGCCAGCCACAGCCAGCAGCGCGAGCGTCAAAAGTTGTTTTTTCATTGTTTTGTTTTGCGTTAAAAGGGGGCTGCACCAAGCGCAAGGTTTGCACCGGCACGGCACAGCCCCATTGTTGTTATTGTTTCGTTGTTAATTACTTGATAACCTTCTTGCCACCAATGATGTTGGCACCCTTTACAGGGGCAGCCAAACGGCGGCCATCGATACCGTAAACGGCAGGGGCAGCCTCAGCAGCAGCATCAGCCTTCACACCTGCTATGGCGGTCTTTGCAGCGTCAAACTGAATGGTGTACACCGTCACAGACTCAGGGTTGAAACGCACGTCCTGACCCTTCACCGTAATGGTCAACACACCTGTCTCGGCGTTATAAACCTGCTCCACAGTGGCACCCTGGCCCACCTTGGTAAACTGCAAGTTGGCAGGCACATAAGCCTCTGTGCTAAAGTCGGCAGTTTTGTCGTCACCGAACACAAACTCATTGCCGTTGTAGCTGGCATCCTTAATGGCATGATAGTAGAGCAACTTCACATTGTCAACCACCAATGTGTTGCCTGCACCCACCTTGCTGCGCTGGCCAAAGTAGTCGCTGGCCGCAAAGATGATGTTCAGCGAGTCGGGCTGCACATCAGTACCGGCATACTTGCCATAGTCGAGGGGCACAACCATCGTTTCAAGTTTGCCCTCCACATTGCCGGTAATGCTCTTCACCACCTTGGCTATGCAAGCCGCGTCGTCGCTCTTGGTTGTTGCACCGCCAGTAGTGGTCTTGATGTCGAGTATGTTGCGCTCGCGGCCATACATGGTCACTGTCGAAGGACCGGCAAAAGCCGTCTCGCCCGGCACAGCCTCCTGCTTGTACTGGCCCTTCCACAAGTAAGCCACCACAGTGGCAGGCTCCTCGCTGTTAATCACCTCAGCAGCATAGAGCGTGTCGCCAGCCTGTGTGTGTGAGCGGCTGTAGTCAAACTGTATGGCGTCGGGCTTGCCAGTAAAGGCCACACCGCCAAACGTACCACCGTCGGCCTTGCCGAGGTCTGACACACTGGCCGAGGCAAAGCTCGTGCCGAGGGTCATATAGGCGGGTACAACCTGGGTGGACATAAAGGGGTTGGGGGTGTTGGTCAAACGCACTGCGTACTCGGGATTTTCCTCGTCGCCGTTAGTCAATTCCTTAGCACCCACCACTGTGGCACCGAGGCCGTTCATGCCCATCACGTGCGAAACACACCAAGCGTCGGGGGTGATATATTCCTCCATCTGCCATTTTGAGCTGGCCCAATATTCGTCGTTGTCCTCCAACGCTGTCCAGTCAAAATAACCATTCTTGCTGTCCCACGGACGGCTCTGCGTCCAGCGCGTAGCATCGTTAAAGTTGTAGTTGCTCAAAGCGTAGGGGTTCACGCGCACGCCCTTGAACAGTACGGCGATGGGCACTTGGGTCGTTGAATCTGCCACCCACTTTACAGGAATATAGGCCACGATGCTGTCGCCCTTTACATACGAGAGGGCATCATCAAGCTTGGCATCAGCCAAGATGTTGTCCGTTTCAGTGAGTTTGAATGTCAGGCGCACCTCGGGATTCTCGCCAAAGGTGTAAACGCCATTATTCTCGTTCAGGCCGATAGTTGGCAAAAAGATGTCGCCGAGTTTCATGCCCATAAACGAGAAGTTGGGCAAGCTGAAGTCTACCTTGCCGGTAGCGTCCTCCGAAGCATTGACAAACACCTTGGCGTACATACGCAGGTCTTTGTCCTCCACATAGTCGGCACTACCCACATTGACGTAGAGGTTGCCCTCATAGCCACCCACCACGGGTTGCACGTCGGTCTGTGCAAAGATGGGCGCACTGCAGCACACGGCCACAGCCATAAGTAAAAGTTTTCTCATAAAAAGTATGAATATATTTGTTATTGTTGTCGGTTATAATGCCCCCATTAGTGCTTGCGCTTCTTTGCAGCACCAAGCGCTACAATAAACGCTACTACTAAACGCTAACACTAATGGGGGCGACGCGTCTCGCGTCGGGAAAAAACGCTGCTATTATTTAGCAGAACTCGTATTTCTTTTCTTTCTCTGTCCCGACGCGGGACGCGTCGCCCCCATTAGTGCTTGCGTTTTTTGCCGCACCTTTCAGGCAACTTATTTTAGAACAGGTAATTAAACCCTAACGTGCCATAAATGGGGAAGAGCTTGAACGTCACCGCCGAAAAGTCGGAGGGGAAAATGCTGTTGCAACCCCATGTCAAGTTGGCCGACACCGACAAGTGCTTGTAAGCCTTGAACTCGCCGCCCAACTGTACACCCCATGCAAAACGGCGCAAGTCGTTGCTGAAGTCGTAAGTGGCGCTCTCTATCTCGGCCTTGTTGCCCGTGGGCACACCATCGCGGATATAACCGTCGTAAGCCTCGCCCTTGAAGGTGCCATTGATGAGGTACGAAAAGTAAGGTCCGGCCTGCACCTGCCAGCGGTCGTTGAAGGCATAAGTGGCCAGCACCGGGAAGGTGAGGTAATTGTTATTCACCTCGGTCTTTACATTACCCGTCCAGGCACCTATCACCTGGCCCGATGTGCCCTCGGCCGGATTGTTGTTGGTGGCCTCCATGTGGTAGTTCTTCACCTTGGCGTCGGTTTTCATGCCTTTGTTTTCGAAGCGCACGCCTATCATGGTGCCCCAGTGCGGGCCAAACTTGCGTTGCACAGCGCCCTCGAGCTGAATGCACAGCGTGGGGTTGTAGCTGTTAATCTTGCGTATCTCGGCCGGCAGCGGCATGGGCGATGTGCCGCCCAGACTCACACCGGCGCCTATGCGCACGTGCCAGCCCTTCAAGGCAGCCTTTATCAAGTTTGTGTCCGTTTCTTTGGCCTCACCCATCTTCTGCGCTTGGGCAGCGGGCATGAGGGTCAGCAGCAGGAGTATGCTGAGTAGTATCTTTTTCATTGAACGAATGATGATATTGTAATATTATTGACCATTTTTCGTACTACGCTGCTTGCGCCCTACTTCCCAGCCCAAACGTTTTGCCAAGGTTCTGAAAAAGCGCACATCTTCTTTAGGCAACTCTATGCTATATTTGCACCATTCAGAGTTATCTGTAATTGCCTTTGTCTGCATCGTTCAGCTTAATTTACTTGTTAGTCGTAATTCTTATATTATTGAAATATCGTATTTGGTAAGGGCGGGCTGAATCATCGCACGAGACGAATGCAATCAAGCTTGCTTGAGTTGCTGAGCCGCAACCGATGATGTCTAACAACACCCTACTTACAAGTGCGGGCTGAAGGCCCAATGGAGCACATAGCCCAGGGCAAGCGTAGCGACACCCTGGGTATCACGCGTTGGAGCAGTCGCGCCCTGTAAGGGCAAAAGCCTTAATCATGTTCACCCTTGCCGCTCTATTTATGCTTTTGCCCTTTCAGGGCGCGTCAATATTATTTGTTGTGGGACCACCCAGGGTGCCGCTACGCTTGCCCTGGGCTATGTGCTACATTGGGCTTTCAGCCCGCCCTTGCCAGACAACCACATTACAACGGGGCATACCCCATCACTTTTTTTGTTGCCTTTATTAGGAGCACACGAGTCTGTTGCCTTATTGCTCTCGCCTACTCATACACCACGCGCAGCTGGTCTACATAGAGCGTTGAACCAATAGCACCCTCAAAGTAGGCACCCTGGCGGCTCGAGGTCATGACAATGGCTATGGCATAGCCACCGCGGGCCAAACGCTCTGCGTCAAATTCCTTACCGTTCATAGGTTTGAAGGGTTCGCTAAAGTGCACCCAGTCTGCAGCCGCAAGCTCCGACATGTCGCCCTCAAATTCTGCGGGCTTGTCGATGCGGGCCATAAGGGCTATGTTTGAGGCAGTAAGTATGTTGTCGCCATCGAGTGGCACAAAATTGTCGGGGTCAATCTCATACACAACAGCATAGATGTCGGCCGTGTCGTGCATGGTGGGCTGCACCTTTTTCTTGGCATCGGTAAATTTGGCACCGGCCTTATATTTGTAGTAGCCCTCAAGCGTGACGGGCTTTTTACGCACCAATGGCAGGCCAAACTTGGTGGCCTTGCGCGGGAAGCGCGATGCCTTGCTCAGCTCGAACTCACCAACGAACAGGTTGCCGGCTGCAATAGGCATCTTGGGTTTGGTGTTCATGCCATACATACCAGTGTCCTTAGTCTCGAGCTTAATGCACTTGCCCGACACGCCCCCCTCAGCCGCCGTAGTGGGGAACACCTCTGGCGACGAGCCAAGACCCGTAAGGTTGTAGCCCGGATTGCCCGACGCCCAATAGTTGCGGCGCGGATTGCTGGCATCGTTGGCGTCCATCTCGAACCACACCTGGTAACGTCCCGAGGGGTCGAGCTCAAAGTTTTCAAAGTCGAGTGCCCACTTCTCAACCGGCCGTGCTTCAAGTTCAAAGGTCACCTCGTAGGGCTTGCTCCATTGGCCGTCCTCCGAATGGGCTGTGTAGGTTTGCGGTGTATTGAAGTCGCGCGTCATGCCGTTGGCATCTGCCACCTCCACCCCGTCAACCATGGCCGTAAGGCGTGCGCCAGGGGTAAGATAGAATTTGGGGGCAAGGGCCGAACGGTCGGCATCGTAGGGCACTGTAAACGACACGCGGTTGTTGTCTATACGCGGATTACCCTTTATCAAGCTGCGGTTTTGCTGCAGCCACAGTGTGTCCACCCCCGTTATGTCGCACTCTGCATTGAGTGGTTCGTCCTGTATGCACGAGTTGAGGGTGCAGAGCAGCAGCGCCGCCTGCATGAACAGTATTATGCGTTTCATCAGTCAGTCAAAATTGTATGTGTGTAATGTGTAATCGTGTGTAGTTAAGTAGAAGATTTTGTACGTTATGTCGGTGTTACAGGCACAACGTGGGCTATCCCCTTTTTCTCCGGGTGCAAAGTTACAAAAAAAATACTAATGAGTATATATGTGCTGATAATCAAGGCGGATAATACCGGTAAAATCGGTATTTACCGCTTTTTTAGGGAAATAACGATGTCGTAATGGGCTGGCGCCGAGGCGTTGCTTGGCAGCCGCTAACGCGGGAGACATAAGAACATAAGGACAGAAGAACATAAGATATAACGTTCGTGATAGCCGCTTACCGCGGGAACATAAGAACATAAGCTACATAAGAAACATATAAGGC
>OLFZ01002499.1_pt1 | contig 12052 bp, 7 predicted proteins | sample 1604861 | NCBI WGS metagenome assembly OLFZ01 (sample SAMEA3888895, study PRJEB22519) | human gut metagenome | biome: human gut; feature: human-associated habitat; material: faeces | place: Denmark | collected 2011 | reverse complement strand
CGAACAATTACGGTGGTGTTGTAACGACGAATAAGCAGACGTATATCAAGAAATAGAGGGGGTTATATAATATGAAATTGATGCAAAGAAAACATATTACCAGATGGATTTTAAGCGCTATGTTTGTCCTTGGTATGATATTTTCAATGAAATCAGTGACTGCATTTGCAGCAGACGAAGAGACTCAGACTATATATATCGGAGGAAATAAATTGACGGTTCCCATAGAGGAAGCGTCTTACTGGAACTATAATGAGGTGGATGGTACCATCAAAGCCTGTGCGGAGCAGGAAGCAAATGTATTGATCAATACGGTGGGAAAATATGGAGCTCCTGCATCGTCAATATACGTGAATCTGGTAAATGTAAATATTAAAGCAAAAGGCGGTGCGGAGGATTTCTCCAATGCAGGTATTTACTATCCGGAACAGGAAACCATGATGTATCTACGGATTAACGGAGATTGTAGCGTTACCGGTTCTATGTATGGAATTTATGCAACAATTTATGTTACACCGTGTGATGAGGAGGCCAGACTTACGATTACAGCAGATAGTAAGCTTGCTCCTGAAGGTGTGGATGTTCAAAAAGCAATTTCCTTGTATTCGGGAGGGTCGAATTATATTTACCGGGGGTATGGGCATACAGATTTTTCAGTAATCCTGCGGAGTGATACCATGACCACAATAAAAGGTGGTGGGGATTTTACTTGTCAAAGTACAAAAGCATCTGTTAGTATCAGTCCGAATATGGACGGCAGCGATGCAACAGAATACATCACGGAAAACGGCATATTTAACCTTGGAGATATGAGCCGGATAAAATATAGGGAATATAAGAACGGCACACTGATGTACGATAAAGCGAAGATTACCGGAGCAACCTTGAAGTTTCATGACGGAGATGTCCCGGCATTCACGGCGAAGGTTTCAGAGGAGGATTCTGAAAAATATAATATTAAAAGTGAACAATGGAGTGAGCTGGATGAGAACGGGAATAAGGTGAAGTGGTGTTCCTCCTATAATTCTGAGAATCCGGAGGATGAGAGTCAGTTGTTAAAAAGATTTGAAGCCGGAAAGACATATTCTTATTCGGTAACGATTGCTTGTAATAGTTTTTACGTTAGTTTTACGGAACAGACACCGGTCATTATTAACGGAGAATCCTTTCTGATTACAAATAAAAAGATTGGAGAGGACTATGTAGTCATTGATGCTGTGAATGTGAAAAGTATCACAATACCAAAAGAAATTAAGCAGATTGAAATAGCTGATGTAACGCTTCAGCATGAGGCGGGAGAAACACCGAAGGCAACTGCAGCATTGTCTGGTGAGGATGCGGATGATTATAGGATTGCATATGAGTATTGGGAGGAAATGCAGGAGCAAGGGGATGGTAGTTTCAAACCGGTGAGATTCTGGTATTCCGATGAGAGTGAAAATGCAAAGCTTGCAGAGGATAAGAAGATAACTGCCTTTGAAGGCGGGAAAACTTACAGGCATAGCATCAAGCTGGAAACATGCAATGAGAATTTTTTTGCTTCTGAAAATGATGGATTGTCTATTCTTGTAAATGGACAGACAGTAAATGCGAAAGATATGAAGATCAGTGATGACGGCATGACCTGTAATGTGATTCTTGCTACTGAGTTGATCGAGAAAGTCCCAGAACCAACTCCGGAACCGAAGCCAGAACCAACTCCAAATCCCGAACCAACGCCTACACCTACCCCGGCACCGGTTGTGACACCGGATGTTACGGTTTCTTACCGTACACATGTACAGTCCATCGGCTGGCAGAATCCAGTAACAAACGGTACGATGAGTGGAACTTCCGGCAGGGCGAAGCGGCTCGAAGGCATCGAGATTTCGGTTGCAGGCAACAGCAATCTCGGCATCCAGTATACGACTCATTGTCAGAGCTATGGATGGTTACCATGGTCCGCAAATGGCGAGATGAACGGAACTGAGGGCGAAGCGAAGAGACTGGAAGCAATTAAGATTCAGCTCACAGGCGTAGATAAAGAGAAGTATGATGTATACTATCGTGTACACGCACAATCTTACGGCTGGCTTGCGTGGGCAGCCAATGGCGCACCGGCAGGTACAGCAGGTCTTGCGAAGAGACTCGAGGCAATCCAGATCGTGATTGTGAAGAAGGGCGAAAGCTTCGATCATGCAATCGGAAATATCCAATCTGCCCGTGGAGAAGCATATATTGCTTCATCCACAGCAAATGCGAATCCGGTTGTCACAGGTGAGAACAATGTGAACGTAGAATATCGTACACACGTACAGTCCTTTGGCTGGCAGGGCTGGAAGTACAATGGCGTGATGAGCGGAACAAGCGGTAAGGCAAAGAGACTCGAAGGCATCAACATCAAGCTTACGAACAAGCCATACAGCGGAAGCATTGTCTATACGACACATGTACAGTCCATCGGATGGCAGGGCAATGAGAACAATGTGAATACATGGTTCCGTGATGGTCAGATGGCTGGAACGAGTGGACGTGCGAAGCGCCTCGAAGCAATCCGTATTGCATTAACCGGCGAGATGGCAGAACATTACGACGTATATTACCGTGTACACGCACAGACCTACGGCTGGCTTGCCTGGGCGAAGAACGGCGAAGCTGCCGGAACCGCAGGACTCAGCAAGCGTCTCGAAGGTATCCAGATCGTGCTCGTACCGAAGGGCGGTGCTGCACCGGCGAACAATTACGGTGGTGTTGTAACGACGAATAAGCAGACGTATATCAAGAAATAACATTTTTACACCCGATAAGGTATGATTCAAAGGGAATTAGAATAAAATATACCTTATCGGGTGTATTTTGTATATAAAAGAACGCAGAGGAAGGAGTGAAACGCTCCAACCTCTGCTTTTTTCATGCAATGGATTATAACATATATTTCCGCATCCAGTAGTCGACCTGGAGCAGGTAGGCAATCATCTGTGGTCCGGCCATGAGCTGACCGAACCAAGGCTTTCCATATTCCTTTGGCTCGTCGAGGAACTTTAGCACCGCAGGGATATTCAGATAGCTCCGGAGCGGCGATGCGGTGTCGGTGACGACTTCGCGCAGGCGGTTCGCAAGCACACGTTCGTATTCCGGGTGATAGGTCTTCGGGTAAGGACTTTTCGGACGGTTCATGATCGTGTCCGGCAGGTATTTGGCGGCACAGGCACGGAGCAGGCTCTTCGGGACGCCGTCCTTGGCTTTGATCGACCAAGGAACATTGAATACATAGTCGATGACACGGTAATCGGCGAATGGCACTCTGGCTTCGAGTCCGTGCTGCATGGACGTGCGATCCATCCGGTCGAGGAGCATCTGCATGAACCAGCGGATATTCAGATAGGCAATCTGGCGTTTCTTCGTATCGAGTGGAGATTCCTCCGGCAGGATATCGACTTCGGAGAGTGTTGTGCGGTATGCTCTGGCGATATATTTTTCCATCTGCATGCTGGCGGCAAATTCCGGATGGAGCAGGGATTTGCGGAAGGAGATGTCCATCGTCCATGGGAAGGTGGTTGATTGCAGCATGGCGTCACGGTGAAACCACGGATAGCCGCCGAAGATCTCATCGGCACATTCACCGGTCAACGTGACCTTGTGGTGTTTTGCAACCTCCCCACAGAAATATAACAGCGACGAATCGACATCTGCCATCGTTGGCAGACACCGGCTGTCGACGGATGCCTCGAGCAGATCGGCAAGCTGCGTGTAGGAACACGTCAGGTAGATATGATCCGAGTGCAGATAGTCTTTCATGATATCAACGTAAGGCCGGTCTTCACTCGGCTGGAAGCTGTTCGCCTGAAAATAAACGGCATTGTCGGTATAATCGAAAGAGTACGTCGTAAGAGGTGTATCCTCCGGCAGGAAATGGCTGCAGACGGCGGATACATACGAGGAGTCCACGCCACCGGAAAGCAGGGTGGAGATCGGAACGTCGGACACCATCTGCATACGGATACTGTCTTCAAGCAGGTATGAGGTTTTCTCTACCGTTTCCTCGTAGCTGTCGGTGTGCGGGTGGCTCTCAATCCGGTAGTATAGCCGGGATGTCATATACTGCGGCGAGTAGGTCAGATATTCGCCGGGCTTGATCTCTTTGATCCCGGAGAATACACCTTTGCCGTACGTCTTCGCCGGTCCGAGGGAGAAGATCTCGTTGAAGCTGTTCATGTCGATGCATGGACGCACGCGCGGGTATTCAAACAATGTATCAATCCTCGAGGCGAACACGAGTGTATCGCCGGTCTTCGTATAATAAAGTGGTTTGACACCGAAGCGGTCACGGTAGAGGTAGAGTGTATTTCGCATGCTGTCGTAGATGGCGATTGCGAAGATACCGTTTAATTCTTTGACAAAGCCCGGTCCGTAATGACAGAACGCAGCGATGATGACTTCCGTATCGGAGTTTGTTTCAAAGGTATAGTTTTTCCGGAGCAGTGTTTTCTTTACTTCCTTGTAGTTGTAGATCTCGCCGTTATATACAATATAGTAGGTGTTTCCGTCCTTCGTATAAGACATGGGCTGTCTGCCATTTTCGAGATCAATGATAGACAGGCGTGTGTGCGCAAGGCAGCACGAATTTATGATGGTATGACCGTAGGTGTCCGGCCCGCGGTGGTTCATCGTATTGATCATACGGGACAGTGTATGAAAGTTTTGCTTGGGATTTTCCGCATAGTTCTGGTCTGGGTTAAAGTAGCCCGCAATGCCACACATACAGATGCTCCTTCACACTTTTTCTTATTATATTCATTTTCTGCAAGGTTGTTTCGTATAATGTACAAATTAGAGGCGGACGGAAATTGTATTCTATCTAAGTTGTACTAGATAGAAACGCAAAAAGGAGAGGAAATGAAGAAAAAGATTATATGTGCGATTCTGACACTGATCATGATGCTTTGCATAGTTTGTCCGGCTGCGTATGCGGAAACAGAGGATGCGCTTGCAATCCAATCGAAATCGGTGTTACTGATGGAATTAGAGAGCGGGACGGTACTTTATGAGAAGAATGCGGATGAGATGCTGCGCCCGGCATCGGTGACGAAGGTCATGACATTGCTTTTGATCTTCGAGGCGTTAGAACGCGGGGATATCGCGCTGGACGATACGGTTGTCGTGACTGAGCACGCGGCGTCGATGGGCGGCTCACAATGCTTCTTCGAGGCAGGCGAGGAACAGACGGTGCAGGATATGATCAAATGCATCGAGGTGGCCTCCGGTAACGATGCGGCAGTGGCGATGGCAGAGCATCTGGCAGGTTCGGAGGCAGCGTTTGTCCAGAAGATGAACGAGCGGGCGAAGGAGCTTGGTATGGAGCATACGCATTTTGACAATGCATGCGGGCTGGAGGTTGAGACACATCTGACGTCGGCGCGGGATATCGCGATTATGTCCAGACAGCTTTTGCTTTATCATCCGGATATCCTTACATATTCGACGATCTGGATGGATTCCATCACACATAAGACCAGACGGGGCGAATCACAGTTTGATCTTGCGAATACGAACAAATTCCTGAATCTCTACACAGGGGCAAACGGACTGAAAACCGGATATACATCGCAGGCGAAATACTGTATGTCTGCGACGGCGACGCGGGATGGCGTGACGTTGATCGCAGTTGTGATGGGAGCGGAGACGAAGGAGATCCGGAACAGTGAGGCAATGAAGCTGCTTGATTACGGATTCGCACAGTGCCGTCCATATGTGGATACTGAAGTCGTGCCGGAGGATCTGCAGATCCCGGTGCAGAATGGTACCTGCAAATCGGTGACGGTAAAGCCGGTGGAACAGCACACGATCACGCTTGTAGCGACGAACCCGGATCAGATTGAAAAACAGGTGATCGCCTACGAAAATCTGAAAGCACCGATACAGGAAGGGGATGCGGTCGGTGTTGTGCAGTATTCCTGCAACGGAACGTGTATCAGCGAAGTGATCCTGTATGCAGAGCGGTCGGTGCCGAAGCTTGACTTAAAATACAGCTTATCGGAGATTGCAGGAAGAATATTTATGGCGAAATAACTGAAGATAGGGTATAATAAAGCCATGAGTATGAATTTTCAGATAGTGCGTTACAATTTTATCAGTCAGAAAGTTCGGAAACCATTACGCATTGTGATGATCGCTGATCTGCACAATCAGGTATATGGTCTGGAGAACACGGATCTGCTTACCGCGATTGACACGGAGCAGCCGGATATTATTTTACTGCCTGGCGACATGATCGTCTGTCGGAAGAGCGAACGGAAGAATAACAGGGTGACAGCGGACACGATCCGGAAGATGACTGAAATTGCACCGGTTTATTATTCCTATGGAAATCATGAGCGCGGATTGCTTGAATGCGTGCGGGAGACCGATGGTATCTGGCAGGAATACAGCCAGCATCTCAAAGGTGCACATCATCTGCATATGCTGGTAAATGTGCATGAATTTTTAGAGCCTTGGAATGTCTGCCTGTATGGCTTGGATCTGCCCCGGGCGTATTATAAGCGGCTGATCAAGAAACCGCTACGGGAAGATGTGCTTACCAGCATGCTTGGGAAGATGCAGCCGGATCACTGCAATGTGCTGCTTGCACACAATCCGGATTATTTCCGGTCATATTGTACACTGCATCCAGACTTGATCGTGTCCGGGCATAATCATGGCGGCATGATACGGATACCGGGACTTGGCGGAGTGATCTCTCCACGGTTACATCCATTTCCGAAGTATGACTATGGTGTGTATGAGAGCGCGGATATCAAGACGAAGATGGTTGTGACTGCAGGATGTGGCATGCATTCGATCCATATCCGGATTAACAACCCGCCGGAGATGGTTGTGATTGATGTAAATAAGATGTAAAATTTCCGCATTTGGTTGCAATCATGCGGTCTATGGGATATGATACAGAAACAGAAATCTGTATACTAAATAAAAAGGACGTAACTATGAGCAGGGGAAAAAAGGATAGAGAAGAAATAACGAATACGGAAGAAGTCAAAGAGACGGAAGTATCAGACGAGATGGAGAAAGCAGAGGATTCGGAGAAAGCAGAGGACGACAAGAAGCCGGAAGAAACGAAAGAAACAGACGATAAGCCCGTGAGTCTCTATGTGCAGGAGCCATTTATTGATCCTTCGGTGTATCGGCAGCGCAGAAAGAAACGGATCATCCGCACGGTGACGATTGCGGTTGTTGCAACATTGCTTGCGGTCTATATCGGTGGCGTGATTTTCCATATGCACCGCTTTGGAGTAAATACGACGATCAACGGCAGGAATGTAGCAGGAAAATCTGTACAGTCTGTGGAGGATATGCTGCTTTCGGATGCACGGAAATACACACTGGATATCAAGTTCAAGGACAGTGATTTTACTTTCGTACTGGGGGATGCGGATTCTGATGTTGCACTGACGGATTCAGTGGATACACTGTTAAAGAAACATTCACCGTTTCTTTGGTTTGTAAACAGCTTTCACAGTTATGATTATAAGATTGATTATACAGTAAACTGTGACAGGGAAAAGTTGGAAGCCTGCCTGCAGGCATCACCGGCACTGGATCGAGCTTCCATGACAGAATCAAAGGACGCGAAGGTTGTTTTGGAGGATGGCGAGGCAAAGGTCATTCCAGAGGAGACGGGAACGAAGCTTGATACGGCAAAGTTATATGACAAGGTAATAAATGCTCTGAAAAATTATGATACTACACTGGATGTGGAAGCCGAAGAGTGTTATATTCCAGCACATATTCTGGCGGATTCGGAGTCCATTCTGAAAACAAAGGAAGACGCAGATGCATTTGTCGATATCGAAGCCGTGTATGATTTTGGTTCGTATACATATACCATTCCAAAGGAAGAACTTACGAAGATGGCATATGTCAGTTCGGATGGAAGTATCCAGATCAGCAGAAGTAATGTGGAAGCGTATGTCGAAAAATTTAAGGAGAAATTCACGACTGCGGATACTGACCGTGAATTTACGACGCATGATAAGAAGACGATTCTCGTGCATGGCGGGTATTATGGCTGGGTGATCGACGCGGAGACAGAGGCGGAGGAGTTGTACGATCTTCTGTCAAAGAAGAAAAGCTTCACGAAGGAACCAGCATGTAAGCGCCGTGGCTATGCACTGTGTGCGCAGAATGATATCGGTTCGACCTATGTGGAGGTTGATCTGACAAACCAGCATGTATATTATTATCAAAATGGCAGATTGAAATGGGACAGTGATTGTGTATCTGGGCAGACACCGGGACACAAGACACCAGGCGGTCTGTATGGTCTTACCTATAAGAAGATGCATGCGACACTCATTGGTGAGGACTATGAGACACCGGTCACATACTGGATGCCGTTCAATGGTGGTATCGGTCTGCACGATGCGAACTGGCGTGGAAAATTCGGTGGAGAAATCTATACCTACAGCGGTTCCCATGGCTGTGTAAATCTGCCGCCATCAAAAGCAGGCGAGTTATATGAGTATGTCGAAGCGGGCATGCCAATCGTATGCTATTGGAGAGATGAAGTCACTTTTGTAAATAAATAGTTCAATTTGCAGGAGGATACGGAATGAAAAAAGAGATAACTTACGAGGAGTTGCAGGCGGCAGCTTCTTATGTGCAGGCACGTCTGCCATATACACCAAAGGTAGCGCTCGTGCTTGGCTCGGGACTGGGCGATTTTGCAGATCGTCTGACGATTGATGCGAAGATCCCATATGGTGAAATCCCACATTTCCCGGTATCGACAGTGGCAGGGCATGCTGGATGTTTCCTGCTTGGAAAAGTCGGGGATTGCCCGGTGCTGATCATGAAGGGACGTGTGCATTATTACGAAGGGTATTCGATGCAGGAGGTTGTGATGCCAGTGCGTGTGATGCACATGCTTGGCGCGGAGATTTTAATTCTTACGAATGCGGCAGGCGGCATGAATCCGTCGTACAAGCCGGGGACGCTGGTACGGATCACGGATCAGATTACGTCGTTTGTGCCATCCCCATTGATTGGAGCAAATATGGAAGCACTTGGTACGAGGTTCCCGGATATGAGTCATGTGTACGACGTAGAGCTTGGAAAAAAGTTGGATTCAGTGGCGAAGACGCAGGGAATTACTCTGGAAGAAGGCATTTATCTGCAGGCGACCGGACCAAACTATGAGACACCGGCGGAGATCCGCATGTACCGGACACTTGGTGCAGATCTGGTTGGTATGAGTACCGCGTGTGAGGCGATGGCAGCACGGCATGCTGGTATGAAGATCGTTGGTGTATCATGTGTCACGAATATGGCGGCAGGTATGAGCACCGGAGAATTAAATCACAAGGAAGTGCAGGAAACTGCGAATAAGATTGCAGAAGATTTCCAGACACTGATATACAAATTTATTACAGAAATAGGATAAGACAAAATTATGGATAGAAAGATTTTTCACAGATTATTTGAAGATCGAATTGTTATGTTAGATGGTGCAACCGGAAGTAACCTGATGCAGGCAGGAATGCCGGTTGGTGTATGCCCGGAGAAATGGATTCTGGAGCATCCTCAGCACCTGATCAAATTGCAGCGCGCATATATTCAGGCAGGAACGAATATTCTGCTTGCGCCGACTTTTACGGCGAACCGGATCAAGCTTGCCGAATATCATCTCGAGGATAAGATTCACGAGATGAACATGCAGTTGGTTGACCTGACACGGACGGCAATCGCACAGGAGAATCATCGTGGATTTATCGCGGGTGATATGACGATGACGGGCAGACAGCTTCAGCCGGTCGGTGATCTGGCGTTTGAGGAACTGGTGGATGTATATAAGGAACAGGCACAGATCCTCGTGGAGGCAGGTGTCGATCTGTTCTTTGTAGAGACGATGATGAGCCTTGCGGAGGCGCGTGCATGCGTGATCGCCATTAAAGAGGTCTGTGATCTGCCGATCATGGTCAGCATGACCTTTAACAGCGATGGAAAGACGTTGTTCGGCTCGACACCGGAGGCGTCTGTGATCGTGCTGCAGTCGCTTGGCGTCGATGCGGTTGGCATCAACTGTTCGACTGGACCGAAGGAGATGGAAGCACTGATCAAGCGTATGGTGCGGTACGCAACGATTCCGGTATTTGCGAAGCCAAACAATGGTATGCCGGAGCTGATCGATGGCGAGACGAAATATACAATGACACCGGAGACGTTTGCTGAGTATGGACGCGCTTTGGTGGAAGCCGGAGCGAGAGCTGTGGGTGGCTGTTGTGGTTCGACACCGAAGCATATCGAGATGCTGAAGAAGGCTGTCCGCTCCGTGGAGCCGGAGGCAACGAAACCAGTCTGTACCCGTGTATTATCCAGTGAGAGTGCAGTACAGGAAATCCATCTCGATGGCAATTTTTTAGTCGTCGGGGAACGTATCAATCCGACCGGAAAGAAAAAACTGCAGGAGATGCTTCGTGCAGGAAACATGGATCTGGTTGTACAGATGGCAGAAGAACAGACGGAACGTGGGGCGAAGATTCTCGATATCAATATGGGTATGAACGGCATTGACGAGCTGGAAATGATGAGGCGTGCTGTTTACGAAGTGATTTCTGTTACGAATCTTCCGCTCTGTATTGATTCGAGTCATGTCGAGATTATCGAAGCAGCACTCCGTATCTATCCGGGACGTGCGCTTATTAACTCAATTTCATTAGAAGAGAAGAAATGCCGCCCGCTTATGCGGATTGCAAAGAAATATGGTGCGATGGCGATACTCCTTCCGCTTTCGGACAAGGGCTTGCCGGAGAATCTTGATGAGAAGAAAGAGATTATCCGCCGGTTGCTAGAGATCGCGGACGAGGAAGGCTTGTCACGCGATTCCCTGATCATCGATGGTCTGGTTGCAACGGTTGGTGCAAACCGGATGGCGGCACTTGAAACACTCGATACGATTGCCTATTGTAAGAATGAACTGCAGATTCCGACGATCTGTGGTCTGTCGAATATTTCGTTTGGCCTGCCGGAGCGGAGTTTTGTCAATACGGCATTTCTTACCATGGCCATCTGCCGGGGGCTTACCATGGCGATTGCCAATCCGTCGCAGGAACTTTTGATGAATGCCGCATTTGCTTCGGACATGCTGCTGCACCGTCCGGACAGTGACATCCGCTACATCGAGCGTATGAATAAACTGGCAGAGGAAAAGGCAAAATATGAGACGGTTGTTGTGAAAAAAGAAGGTGCTGCGGGTGGCACGGCATCTGTGGAAGAAAAAGCAGATCCTGTTACGACAGCGGTTTTAAAAGGAAATAAAGGAACCATTATAGATGAAGTGAAAAAGGCAATTGCAGACGGCGCAAAGCCGGAGGAGATCATCAATGACCAGCTGATTGCAGCCATCAATAAAGTCGGGGAATTTTTTGAACAGAAAAAATATTTCCTGCCGCAGCTGATTGCCAGTGCAAATACCATGAAACTTGCCATTGATTATCTCGAGCCGATGCTGGAGAAGAAGAACGATGGACAGGAGATGCCGACGCTTGTCATTGCAACGGTAGAGGGGGATATCCATGATATCGGAAAAAATCTTGTCGTACTGATGCTGAAAAATTATGGCTACAACGTGATTGATATGGGAAAAGATGTGCCGTGTGAAGATATCGTGGATACCGCGATTCGTGAAAATGCTGCGATTATCGGGCTGTCCGCGCTGATGACTACCACGATGATGCGTATGCAGGATGTTGTGGAGCTTTGTAAGGAGAAAGGTTGCAAGAGCAAGGTGATCATTGGAGGAGCCTGCATCACACAGAGTTTTGCAGATGAGATCAGAGCCGATGGGTATTCAAAGGATGCCGCGGAGTGTGTGCGCCTGGTAGAGCGGCTGCTTGCATAGCATGTGTGGGACAATCCTGCATGGAAATTTGTTTGGAATAGTTACAACAAATACAAAAAATACAAAAATTCAAAAAAAGTGTTGACATATCTGTTCTCGTACGATATACTAACGAAGTCGGTTGCGAGAGCAGCCAACACGAAATGGGATCTTAGCTCAGCTGGGAGAGCATCTGCC
>OLFZ01002494.1_pt1 | contig 12066 bp, 7 predicted proteins | sample 1604861 | NCBI WGS metagenome assembly OLFZ01 (sample SAMEA3888895, study PRJEB22519) | human gut metagenome | biome: human gut; feature: human-associated habitat; material: faeces | place: Denmark | collected 2011 | reverse complement strand
TTCGGATCATTCACATCTGCCAGTCCATCGAAAAAAGGAACACTTCCATAAGCTTCAATCATTTGCCAATAATAATAGGCAATCAAAAAACGACATTCATCCTTCATCCGTTCGATGTTAGCCTCACTCACCCCCTGATCCGGCAACGCGTGAGCATTTTCAATGAAAAGATAAGCCGAACGAATACGAATCGGGTTCGCACTCCAAATGGCAGCATCCCAGGTCGAACTAGTAAACCACTGTCCGATGATGAAGTTCAGTGAATTCCCCCACCATTGATACCAACGCTGCGACGGATCCAAATCATCCCCCATCGAGTCATACCCCCAAACTTTCAACAAATCCCAATAATTATCTGGAATACGATTATATACACCTGATAACCAATCCTCTGTACGAGTTCTATCATTGAAGACCATTTCCATTGTCAACGTATCATCCGGAGCATTATCCAAATAGTCCGAACAACCACACATAAAAAGACTTGAAAAAGCTATCGTTATGTATTTAAACAGTTTCATGATTCTATTTTTATAAACTTAAACTCAAATTAGAAATTAACATCAATACCGAATGAGACAGATTTCATAATCGGGTATTTCGCACCGTTCTGCGTATCAAGTTCCGGGTCCCAGAGATCAAAAGCCGAGAATGTCAATAAGTTTGACCCTTTAGCATACAGGCGGATATTTTCCAATCCGATCCGACTCATCCAACGTTTGGGCAACGTATATCCGACTTCTATATCCTTCATACGCAGCATGCTCATATTACGCAGCCACCAAGTCGAATTCTGACTGTTATTCGTATTCGCCCCATAGCTTAGGCGCGGATAGAAAACATCTTCGCTCGGATTTTCCGGAGTCCAGCGGTCATTGTAGTTAGTCAAGACATTGCCCATTGCACCTTGTGAAGATCCGGGCAAGAAGTTCGAAGCCACACCACCGATGAAACGATGAGTCTTACCGTTTCCTTGGAAAAAGACATTGAAATCGACCTGCTTGTAACGAGCTGTCGCCCCGAAACCATAAACAATTTCCGGATTGACCGTTCCTCCCATGGCAACCTCATCCTTATTTGTGATCGATCCGTCACCGTCAATGTCCACATATTTAATATCACCGGGACGCACATTGTTAAATGTATGCGACGGAATACCTTCTTTCAACACCAGATCCCCTTTATCGTTAGTAACAAAATCATCTTCCGTAAAGAGCCCGTCTGCCACTAACCCGAACAGTTCGTTCACAGAATGTCCCGTCCGCTGGCGGTTCGTTCCCATAACACCGAGCGCTTCATCCATTTCGATTATCGTATTGTGGGCATACGTAAACGTTCCTCTGAGACCAATGTGCAAATCTTTTGTAATCTGTTGGTTGTAAGTCAGCGACAAATCCACACCGATATTATCCACCTTACCATAGTTTGCCCACGGCGTTTTACGGAATCCGGCTGCCGACGGAATGTTGTTACGCTGCATAAAGATGTCCCGACGCTGCTCTTTAAACCAATCCACTTGCAAATCCAAGGCATTCCATAAACCAATTTCGGTTCCGACATTCAGTTTCTCAACCGTTTCCCAAGTCAGATTCATCACCCCAAATTCTCCTTCAAAACGGGAAGCACGGTTATAATCGTTGTTGACTCCCCATTTATAACTGCCATCCGTATCAATGGTCGGCAAAAAGGCAAAACGACGGCCATCCAACTGATCATTACCGGTCAACCCCCAAGAAGCACGGAATTTGATCTTAGAAAAAGTATCTTTGTATTTCTCCATGAATTTTTCCTCTGAGAGCATATAGCCGACAGCCACAGAGGGGAAGAAACCAAAGCGGTTCCCTTTCGTGAAGTTTTCGGAGCCGTTATATCCAAAGTTAAATTCGGCAATGTAGCGATTGTCATACGTATAGGAAGCACGTCCGGCGATACCCATGCGGCGGAAAGGGACGACATTGCCGTCCTGATAGTCGCGTTGGTTATAAAGAAACATGGCGTTGACGGCATGTTTCCCATCAAACGTACGATCGTACGTGATATTTCCTTCCAAGTAAGTAGCCTTATTACCCCATTCGCCTTTGTTTTCCGTATCGAGGAACTCCTGTCCGTCCGTTCCGACACTCAGCAGTAAGTTACCCTCCTCATCACGGCCCGTAGCCGGATTGTAGTAGGTTGGTGTGCGATGCCGTTTCACCCACGACTTCGAATAGCGGTCAAAAGAAAACAGACCTTTGAATTTCAAACCGGGAGTAATAAATTTCAGATCTTGTTCAACCGAGAACAATGATTCAACTTTGGAGCTGGAAGTTGTCTGATAGCCATGCTGTGTTGCTTCTGCCCACGGATTAGTTCGTTCCCGGACACGTACATCACGTCCCTCTGAATATTGGATCGGATGAACGAATGGAGGCGTTTCAAATGCATGATTCCAGACATCCTGTCCACTGACAGCCATACCGTTCTGTTCTTGCAGGTAACCACCGATACTAATGCCCACAACAGTCGTCTTCGTCACATTGATATCCACATTCGAACGAATATTATATTTGTTCAAGCGTGTAGACGAATCCCAATCCTTACTTTCATCCCGAACAAAGATGCCTCGTTCACCATAATACGATGCGACCAACGCATAACGAAGGATATCGCTACCACCGGTAATAGTCAAATCTCCACGCGTATTGGAAGCCATGTCTTTCGATACGGCATCCAACCAATTGACATTCGGATATAACTCCGGATCTACATTATTACGGTAGTTGTTGATCATTTCCTCTCCATAAAGCGGATTCGGATTACCGGCATCCATATACAATTCATCCATCAAGGAAAGATAATCTACCGAACCGATATAATCAGGCAACTGTGTCGGCTTGGTAAAACCTTGTTCCAAATGGAAATTGACTTTCGGTTTCCCCAATTGACCTCTCTTCGTTTTCACAAGGATGACGCCGTTTGCACCTCGTACGCCATATACAGCACTAGCCGCTGCATCCTTTAGTACGGAAAACGATTCGATTTCGGCAGCCGACAAGTCATCCAGCGTACGCTCAATCCCATCGACCAACACCAATGGCGAAACACCAGTCCCCTTAAAAGAAGAGATACCGCGAATCCAAAAATCCGAACCATCAGATCCCGGTTCACCATTACGTTGTACGGCAATCACACCAGCCAATTGTCCTGCCAGATTGTTAGACACGGCACGGGTAGTCCCTTGTTGTAACTGAGCAGGCTCTATCGCTGTGATAGAACCGACTACAGAAGCTCTTTTCTGAGAGCCATAGCCGACAACCACCACTTCATCAAGGCTATTAGACTCTTCTGACATATTGACATTGATATTGATTTGTCCACCAACCTTCACTTCTTGCGATTCAAAGCCGATATAACTGAAGACTAGCACTGCATTCTTATCGGGAACGCTGATAAAATAATTTCCATCGATATCCGTCGTCGTACCGATAGTCGTACCTTTGACCAATACGTTGACTCCGGGCAAAGGTTCCTGTTGGGCATCCCTGACAGTTCCGTTGATTGATATTTTTTTCTCTTGCTGCGTTTTTTCCTCTTTCCTGATAATCATCACCTGCCTGTCGTTAAGGAAATACGTCAGATTCGTACCATCCAAAACTTCCGATAAGATTCGGTCTATGGTTTTATTCTTAATATTCACATCGACATTCCGGTATAATTCCGCACGAACTGCGTCAGAATAAAAGAAACGATATTCACTATTTTTCTCAACAGATGCAAAAACATCACTGATCGTTGCGTTGGATAATTCCAATGACAAACGCGTAGACTGCGCATATGATTGTTCAGCCCAAAGTACAGGACTAGGAATCAAAAATAAATTTGCGACTACGCATGCTGTGTACAAATTTCTTTTTAATTTTTGATATTTCATGATAGCATAAATTATTAAAAAAAATCACATGATTCATATTACCAAATACTTGGTTTCAATTAAACTTCACTTTGTATGTTTTCTCATAGGCTTTTTATTATTTATGAACATATTCTATTTTTATTACTTCATCCTGATGGCTAAAAGAAATAGAGAGAGTCCGTTGAAGTGTCTGCAAGACTTGGTCAATGTCATCAAACAAGACCAAATTACCCGAGCACTTTATCTGCCCAATCTCCATAGGGCAGTCAAAACGGACACGATAATAGCGTGATAAGCTGTTCAACACCTTTTGTAAACTTTTCTCATGAAATTGAAGTACACCATCTATCCATGAGATATAATCATAAACATCAACGTCCTTGACGGTCATTTCTTCTTTTTCAACCATCAGACATTGGTTAGGTTGAATTGTCTGTCCATTTCCCTGGTTATTCTTAACAAAGACGCTTCCTTCTTTTAATACGACAGTCTGGAAAATTTCGTCATCATACGCAGTAATCCCGAAAGAAGTACCTAAAACCTGTACTTCCATTTGATTCGTTTTAACATAAAAAGGCCATTGGGGATGTTTGGCTACTTCAATATAGATTTCCCCGTTCACATAGAGCACTCTTTTCTCTTTCTCGAATGTTTCAGGAAACTGCAATACCGTTCCTGAATTAATCCATACTTTTGTCCCATCAGACAAGATCAATGAAGATCGTCGCCCATTTGGGACACTCAACATGTTCAGATGTTCGTCTTCTTTTTCCTGCTCAAAATGTTGCTTTCGATCAATTGATTTTATTTCTATTTCAGCAACTTGTACATTACCCTTTTTATCGACTGAAATTGTAGAATTATCCGTAACCTGGATTTTTTCCTTTGACAAATGAAGTTCAACTTCTTTTTGTTCCGGATCCACTTTGACATCAGCTAAGACCGAAGTGCTCAATTCCACATTCGACACTTCTTGATACTGCAAGTATAAAGATCCCAAAAAACAGAATATCAACAAGCAAGCAGCCGCAGACAGCCAACTTAACCTAATATATTTAGGCTTACGGTGTTTCTCGTAATTATCCAGAATTCTTTTTTTCAATGCAGTCTTTTCCGCAAAGGCAAGTTGTACGTGGTTGAATTTAAGTCGGCAAACCTTCTCTCTAGCCAACATCAAAGTCTCCGCTTCTTCAGGATAAAGTGACAAATAATTCTCCTTCCATTGTTTATCCGATTCCTCTGTAGGAAACAGACACCAAAGAATAAAAGATTTGTCATGTAACAATTGGTCTATATTTTTTCTATGTCGCAGTTCTTCCACTTTGAGTTTGTTTTACCAAAAGACAAAAGAACGCCCCAAATGACCCCATCTTATTCGTTAAACACTGTTAACGATCAATTTTTCTTTTATCTTGACATAGTTCTCCCAAAATTTCGTCTATTCTTTTACAATCTACAACAACATAAAGAACCCGCGTATGGACGCCTGAATCGAAAGTTTAAATAAGAAGGGAATGAAATAACGAACAGGCGTCCATAAAGGAAAATCAAAAACTGAACTTTGCCCCCGCATAGTAGGTGCGGGGAGTTCCCGGACCGTAAATGTAGCCGGAGTCACGGGTTGCCCCTTTGTCGAAGTCATTCTGATAGGAATCGAACAGGTTCTGGATACCCAGGTTAAGTTGCAAGGTCATGGCTGTCGTCAACCTGAAATCATAGCTCAACTTGACTCCCAATTCAAAGAAATCCGGACTCTTCACCAAAACATCCGCCGTCCCATTCACTTCAGACATCAGATGAGGTACATACATTCGCCCGGTATAATTACCGTTAAACGCTATTGTAAACGGTTTTACCGGTGTATAGGATGCAGTGAAATAACCGTACAGATTCGGAGTACGCAAAATTTTATCGCTATACCGCTCCGCATCCGTCAAATGTTCCTTATCTGCGCTCCATTCCTCTGGTTCGTCATATAAACTCCGTTGTACCGTTATACCTGCCTGTATCTGTACTTTATTCCTCCAGACAATCTTTCCCTCCAGCGTAGAACCGTATACCTTTGCCCCCGAACCGTTGCTGCGAGTCTGCACCAGCGAACCATTTTCCGATTCTACAGGGGCTGACAAGACAAACGGGTCACTCAATTTCGTATAGAATCCTTCCAGTAACATATTCACCTGGAAATCTCCAAAATAATGATACCAGTCGACAGACCCGTTCACGCTCCGCGAACGCTCTTCCTTCAGATTCGGATCCCGCACGATCGAGACGCGCGCACCTCCGACATTACTGATATGCAAATCTTCGTCAAAGGCCTGCGGGGCACGGAAACCTTCGGCATAGCTCAACCGGAGATTGACGTCGGCTGTCGGATTATAGCGCACATTGGCACGTGGACTGAAAACAGCCTTATCCATAATGCTGTTTTTATCGACACGCCCACCGATAAGGAAGCTCCATTTATCATTTTTCCACTCGTTCTGTGCATAGGCGCTCCATACGTTTATGATCTGATGCAAGGATGCCGGCGTATATTTTTCGATCAGTTCCTGCAAATGCTGTCCGGTAGCCGTCGGATCTTCCGCCAGGGCCGCTTCCCGGTACTTCTGCTTGTCGGTGGCACGATCGTCCAGATCGTCGTGACTGAACTCGATACCTCCCGTCAGATCGGCAGGCATGAAGAGGCATTTGTCAAAACTGTAGATATACTGCGCTCCCGTCACTCCTGTGAAATCCGTCGTCCGGCCATATGCGCTGTAATAACTGTCACGGTGGATATGCTGTCCGGACGCATAGAAGCTGAGGTTATGTTTCTGGTTCGGAGTGAAAACATTAAACTTCAGGCTTCCCGTATTAATCGAATGTTGTAACTGTTCGACAAGCCCGGCCTCACCTGTTCCGTTGAGCTCGGGGTCTTCGGCGATATGCGGTGGAAGTTTCATTCCACTACCGCCTCTACGATATTCTTCCATATGATGGTATTCAATATTCAATTTGGAGTAGGCACTGGTCTTATAGAAGCCGTTGAAACCAATCGTCTGATTTTTCAGCTTTGGAAGCTCGGAAAAGCCGTCTCCATTCGAATCCCAGGCCGAACGATAGCGGTTTTGCCCATAGATATAAGCTCCCATCTTATTGTCAGACGATACCCACGAGAGGTTGAGGGTCGTATTGTTATCATACGCTCCAGATCCGTCCAGATTAGAAATCGTATGTCCAAAGGAACCGGAATTGCGAATGGGCTCTTTCGTTATGATATTGATTGTTCCGGCGATAGCCGACGAACCGAACAAAGCAGATCCTCCGCCCCGTATCACTTCGACCCGTTCGATCATATTGGCCGGAATTTGTTCCAATCCGTACACGCCAGCCAATGCGGAGAAGATAGGACGGGAATCAATCAATATCTGTGTATATTTTCCTTCCATACCGTTGATGCGGACTTGCGAGTAACCACAGTTCTGGCAATCGTTTTCGACCCGGACGCCCGGTTGGAAAACCAGCCCTTGTGCTAATGTCGTGGAGTTGGTCTTTTCGAACACGGTCGGGCTGAGTACCTTCACCAGGGTAGGCGCCAGACGGCGTTTCGTCTCGTTGCGGTTGGCAGAGACGACCACTCCTTCGAGCGATATCAAATCTTCTTCAAGCTCGAAATTCAGTTCCTGCGTCTTCCCTTTTCCGGTCGTTACTTTTTTCGTAACTGTCTTGAAGCCGACAAAAGAGACTTCGATCGTAAACTCTCCTTCGGGGAGATTTTTTAACATATAATGCCCGGAGTCATCGGTCACGGAACCGATCGTCGTTCCTTTCAGGATGATTGTTATTCCCGGCAAATGTTCACCGGTCGCCTTATCCACGACATGCCCAAAAATATTGGCATCCGTAGGGCTCGTCACTTCTTTATCATTTTTATAGGTGTTTGCCATTATTGCCGAAACGGCATAGCAAAGGCATAGGAAAAGTATATAAATTTTGTTCATTGAGATGTCTTTTAAAAATTAATAATATAGGAAGTGGTAGGTATACAGAACTGCCTTGTTCCCACGTTAGACACGAGATCACATAAAAGCCGGCCATAAAAACATCTGGTTGATAAGGCATGTTCTTTTACGGTCTCGCCGCAAGATGCAGGGACAAGTAGATTTTTGTACCGTCATTAATTATTAAAAAAAGACAAATGGTGGCGCACGAAGCGAAACCTTCCCCAGGACGGGGCGAAGGTGATCCGGATAAACCGGACAGGTGGATAAAACACAAAATGTTGCAAGAAACGCAGCAATTAGCACTTGTGCAAAAGCAGCACCGCTGATTTGAATAGTCGAAAGTTGGTGCAGCAACTGAAACTCGGCGTAGTTATGTTCTTTCTTGGGAGTCCCGTCGTCATTTTTCTGATAGGGATGGGAATGGACGATCGTCACCCCGTTCACTATATGAACGTGGGTAAAAGCTATCAGGCATCCCAAATACGATATGAAAAGTAATGGGAGCGCAATCCTTAAATATTTCCTTAATCCTTCCATTTATCGAGAACTATAGACATAACAGCCATTTAGGTGACAAAGTTCGCAAATTTAACGATAATATCCAATCCCTATTTACAGGTAAAACAGACCTCCATACTACCTACATATAGTCATTTTTAGGATCGAGTTATCGGTAGAATACATTCAAATAAAAAAGGCCTCTCTCACGAGAAGCCTTCTTCGATTTTAGTTTCGTTGTCTATGCAAATTAGCAATTATGATTATATCTGATTATTTTAAATTGAGGCAAAGATAGAAGGTGGAAAAGAAATATAAAATCACCATAAATAACTATTCAGCAGACTGTAAATACCTACAAATAGGTAACTTCATATTCCTTTTCTCGCAGCAATCGAAGTGATGGTTAGCCTTTCAGTTTCAACAAAAATTTCGCTCTGTCGACAATATAGCGGATATGCGTGCCTTCGCCGATCACATCTGCCGAATCCCTGGCAACCAACGAGAAGGTCAACTTCCGCCCTTCCACCTCAACCAGTGTCGCTTCCGCATGCACTTCCTCACCTTCACCGGAAGGACGAACATGTGTCATGTCCATTTTAGCACCGACAGTAGTCGCCCCTTCGGGGAGTTCAGCCGCTACGGCCAACATTGCCGCATTTTCCATCAATGCTACCAAAGCCGGCGTTGCCAATACAGGCAAATCTCCCGATCCCATCGTCAATGCGAAATTATCCGGCTGCACGACAGTCCGGCTGATATGTTTCAATCCTTTTTCCAACATAGTCACTTCATTTTTAATCGTTCCACATTCTGTTATTCTTTCACGGAGTCTAACGAATCCGGCGCCAAAAATAATGAATTTGTTTTTTAATCCGTTTTTTGTACAGACAGACTTTTTTCATACCTTTGCCACAGTTTTGGTTTCACGGCTCCCAACCGCTACGGGAGGCGTGATGAAAAGGGAATCAGGTGCGAATCCTGAACAGACCCGCTGCTGTAAGTTCCTCTCCAAATCTTTGAATACGCTACAAGCCACTGTCCGTCACCGGATGGGAAGGCATTCAAAGACGGAACAAGTCAGAAGACCTGCCAAAACAAACATAGTTTTAAAGCTTTCGGGAAATAAAGCTACAAAACATCGAGTCAAGTCATTCTTTATCCCCTTACATAAAGATATCATTTCTCCTTGTGTGTATTCCCTTAAGCAAGTCATGAACACTATATCAAGGATTAAAATGAAAGTCTTTGTACATGTATTCCTTTTGCTTGTCTGCCTGTCGCAACTAAGTCTGACGGCACAAAACAAAATTACGCTCTCCGGAAAAGTCACCGATCAACAAGGTACGCCCCTGTCGTTGGTAACGATCGCCGTCGAAAACACGGTCTCCGGCACTTATACAGATGACAGTGGGCTTTATTCCCTACAAGTATCCCCTGGCAAACACACATTCGTCGTATCCTCCTTAGGATACCAAACGATCAAAACCTCACTCGACCTTCATCACAACAAAACCCTCGACTTCAAACTGGAAGAAAGTTCCGTAAACATAAGTCCAGTGGAGGTGTATGGGAAAACACAATCACAACAGGTAAGAGAAAGCGCACTTTCGGTTAATGCTCTTGACGTTAAGCCTGTCATTAATTCGCTTAATAGCCTGAATGAATTAGTGAATCGTACAAGCGGTGTCAAAATACGCGAAGAGGGAGGCGTAGGTTCCGATTTCGACCTCTCGATCAACGGGCTGTCAGGTAATTCCGTCCGCTATTTCATAGACGGTGTTCCCTTGGATAGCAAAGGAAGCTATGTGACGCTCGCCAATCTGCCCGTCAACCTGATTGACCGAGTGGAAATCTATAAAGGCGTAGTACCAGCCTCATTGGGGACGGATGCATTAGGCGGAGCTGTCAACATTATCACCCAGGCAGAAAAGAAAAGCTTCATGGACGCTTCTTATAGCATCGGTTCCTTCCATACACATCGTGCCAACCTGAACGCACAGTTTATGGAACGGCACACCGGATTGGTCGTGCGTCCTGCCATCGGTATCAGCTATTCGAAAAACGACTACCGGATGAAAGACGTGCAGATGCGCAATGAGACAGGTGATCAATTCATCTACGGCAACCCAAAACGTTTCCATGACGGCTATTTTTCGCTATTGGCACAGATAGAAGCTGGAATCACAGGTAAGTTTTGGGCTGACGAATTTTTCGTTTCCGCTTCCTACTCCAAAACAGACAAGGAACTGCAGACCGGATCCATACAAACCAAAGTTTATGGTATGGCTGAACGTAATTCGGATGCATGGAACGTATCGGTTCGTTATAACAAATATAATTTCATGACCGAAGGCATGACATTGAAAGCAACTTTGTCACATACATGGGATCATTCCATTACTATCGATACAGCTTATCGGAAATATTATTGGGATGGAGGCTATATCGTGAGTCAACGCAACGAAATCAGAGGTAATGAACCTTCTATACGTCATTACAAACGCCCTCTGACTATCGTGCGTGTCAATTTGGATTACCAACTGGACGGACATCACGGTCTTAACCTGAATTATCATATGAACCGGACCGGAAATGATCGCTATGATGATTTGGACCAAAGCTTCGAACCATCAAACGATGCAGTTACCAAACATATCATCGGACTGACCTACAGCCAGTCGTTTTTTGATGGGAAAATGCAGAATATATTCTTTGCCAAAGATTATGTGAATCACCCGAATATCCGGCAGACCGACCAGTCCACCGTGACGGGATCGGACAAAGTGCAAGGTTCTACTACCAAAAATTACTTTGGATATGGTAGCATATTTATATAGTTAATGCAAGAGTGTAGAGATTGATTCATAGATGAAGAAAGCTTCAAGGATTGTATAGGTACATGTTGTTTTTGAGAAAAGTAATAGCAGTCTTATTGGTGATGCTGATAAAACATTATATTTTCATGTAAGTAAGACCATATTTGATGCTGGAATTAAGATAAAACAATTACCATGCGCACTAAACCCCATTGCATAATCCCAAAACATGTTATATAATATAATGACATATGAGATTATATTGCTACGAAGAGCCAATAGGAGGATATGATGACAAGAACATACGCTGTTAAGTATAAGAGTAAATCAAAGATGTTAACAACACCTGAACAGGTTGCCCAGACTGAGGAAGATATCAAGGCATTAGCACTTGTTAAGGATGCAGTTATTAAGGAAGACGGACAGGTTGTTACTGTTGAGGTTGAGAATGAGGAAGATTTCGAACCGGTTATGGACAGAGTAGTCAACATTTTCAGAAGAATTGATGACAAGTCTGAGGTTTCATACAAGTTCGGTCTTAACCGTGAATAATTCGAAGACTATTGATTAGAGTAAGCCTGTGAAGCCGTAGACTGCGTCACAGGCTTATATTATGTGTATGCCGGAACGGGTATGAATTGTTTATGTATTATGTTTATAAAGGAGTAAAACAGTGAGTTTAGAAAGTGAAATTAAGAAAAGAAGGACATTTGCCATTATCTCTCACCCGGATGCTGGTAAGACAACATTAACAGAGAAGTTCCTGCTTTATGGAGGAGCTATTAACCTTGCAGGTTCTGTAAAGGGTAAGAAGACTGCCAAGCATGCGGTTTCTGACTGGATGGAGATTGAGAAGGAGAGAGGTATTTCG
>OLFZ01002488.1_pt1 | contig 12081 bp, 9 predicted proteins | sample 1604861 | NCBI WGS metagenome assembly OLFZ01 (sample SAMEA3888895, study PRJEB22519) | human gut metagenome | biome: human gut; feature: human-associated habitat; material: faeces | place: Denmark | collected 2011 | reverse complement strand
TATCCTATCTATTCGAGATAATTCTATCTCTTCCTGCGCTTTCCCTTGCCGCCCTTGGCATGCTGCGGCTTGGCATGCTGCGGCTTGCGCTCCTCTCGCGCGCTGTCGGCCAAGACGAAGTCGAGCTGGCGACGCTCCAGGTTGGCCTGCGCCACACGGATGCGCACAGGGTCTCCCAACTGGTAGCAGGAGTGGTGGCGGCGGCCTATGAGCTGGAAGTTCTTCTCGTCGAAGTCGTAGTAGTCGCCGTCGAGGTCTCGGATCGGCACGAGACCCTCACAGTGGTTCTCGTCGATCTCGCAGTAGATGCCATAGCTCTGCACACCCGAGATATGGGCGTCAAACTCCTCGCCGACAAATTCTCCCATAAACTCCACCATCTTATATTTGATACTGTCGCGCTCCGCGTTCTGCGCTATCTGCTCCATGTCCGAGCAGTGCTCACACAGCTCCTCGTAGTGGTTTTTGTTGGCCGACCGTCCTCCGTCCTGATAGCGGGTGAGGAGTCGGTGCACCATGGTGTCGGGATAGCGGCGTATGGGCGACGTGAAGTGGGTGTAGTAGTCGAAGGCCAGTCCGAAGTGGCCGATGTTGTGGGTGGAGTACTTCGCCTTCATCATCGATCGCAGAGCGATGGTCTGCACGAGTTTGGCCTCGCGGTGTCCGTCCACCTCCTCCATGAGCTTGTTGAGCGCGCGCGCCGTCGCCCCCTTGGTGCTCGTGCTCTTCATCTTGTATCCCAGTTTCGCCGTCAGCTCGCGCAGGTTTTCGAGCTTCTGCGGATCCGGATCGTCATGGATACGATAGGGCAGCGTCTTCGGCTTCTTGCCCTTGCCCGGACAGGCCACGCTCTCTGCCACGGTACGGTTGGCCAGGAGCATAAACTCCTCAATCAGTTTGTTGGCGTCCTTCGACCGCTTGAAGTAGCAGCGGGTGGGTTTCCCCTTCTCGTCGATGTCGAAATGGAGCTCCTCCGTGTCGAAGTTGACGCTGCCATGGCGGAAGCGCTTCTGTCGCAGGCGCTTTGCCAGCGCGTCGAGCATGATGAGCTGCAGCGCGTTCTCTCCCTTGTAGCCCTCCTTGCCTGGTGCGGGCGCAGGCTCTCCCGTGCCGTCCACGACGCCGTTGTCCTCCAGCAGCTGCTGCACCTCGGCGTAGCAGTAGCGTCGGTCGCTACGGATGACGGTGTGGACGATGCGGTAGTCGAGGACGTTGGCCTCGCCGTCGAGGGTGAACACACAACTGTAGCAGAGCTTCTCCTCGTTGGGTCTCAGCGAGCAGATGAAGTTGCACAGTCGCTCGGGCAGCATCGGTATGGTGCGATCGACGAGATAGATGCTCGTGGCGCGCCGTTGCGCCTCCTTGTCGATGATGTCGCCCTCCTTCACGTAGTGGCTCACGTCGGCGATGTGCACACCCACCTCCCAGCGGTTGCCCTCCAGCGCCTTGATGCTCAGCGCGTCGTCGAAATCCTTGGCGTCGGCAGGGTCGATGGTGCAGGTCCAGGTGTCGCGGAAGTCCTCGCGGCGCGCTATCTCCTCGGCCGTGATGCCCGGCTGTATCTTCTCCGCCGCCTGCTCTACGCGCTTCGGATACTGGTAGGGGAGTCCATACTGCACGAGGATGGCGTTCATCTCCACATCATTGTCGCCCGCTGGTCCGAGCACGTCCACCACCTCTCCGACGAGGTTCTTGTGCTCTGCGTCAGGCCACTGCGTGATACGCACCACGGCGCGGTCGCCCGTCTTGCCACCCTTGAGCCGCTTCTTCGGCACGAGGATATCATGGACGAAGAGCGCCTCCTGTGTGACGAGGAAGGCGATGTCGCGGTCCACGCGCAACTTGCCGGTGAAGGTGTCCTTCTTGCGATGGAGGATCTCCGTCACCATTGCCTCCTTGATATGGTTGCGGCGACGGGCGAGGAACTGCACGCGGACGCGGTCTCCCGTGAGTGCCGACATGGAGTTGCGCTCCGAGACGAAGATCGGCGTGCCGCCATCGTCGGGCAGGAAGGTGTTCTTGCCGTTGGCCTTGCGCTGGAACGTGCCCTCCTGCACCTGTCCCTTCGTGTTGAGCCGATACGCATACTCGCCGTCCTTGGCAAGGAAGTCGTTCCAAGCCATGTCCTCCATGATGTCGAGGGCCAGCATCTTCATCGGATGGGTGGTCAGGCGCAGATTCTTGAACACCTGCTTCATGCTTAGGGTCTCTCCGGGTCGCGACTGGAAGTAGTCTATAAGCACCTCGGCGAGCTGCTTTTTGTTAAGGCGCTTACCGCCTTTTTTTTCTTTTGCCATAGTCGATTGTTTTGTTGGATAGCTGCCCTATGAGGGCCTACGGTCGGTGCTTCTGTTGCTTTTGCCACCATCCTAGTCCCCATTTTGGCAACTGTATTGATATGATGGTGGCAAAGTAACAAAAAAAATTGTATCTTTGCAAACGTTTTATGTGAAATTTTGATGAAAAAGATATTAATCACAGGAGCCTCGGGCTTCATCGGGTCCTTTATCGTCGAAGAAGCCCTGCGCCGTGGGCTGGAGACCTGGGCCGCGGTGCGCCCCACCAGTTCGCTCCGCTACCTCCAGGACGCCCGCGTCCATCTCCTCACGCTGGACCTCCAGGACCCCGCGCGGCTCATGGACCAGCTCCGTCCCCATCGCTTCGACTATATCGTCCATGCCGCCGGGGCCACGAAGTGTCAGGACCCCGCCGACTTCTTCCGTGTCAACCGCGACGGCACGCGCCACCTCTTCCAGGCCGTCCGGGCGCTGGCGATGCCCGTGGAGCGCATCGTCTTCCTGTCGAGCCTCAGCGTCTTTGGCGCCATCCACGAGACCCAGCCCTACACGCCTATCACCGAGGCCGACCAGCCGCGCCCCAACACCTGCTATGGCCGGAGCAAACTGGAGGCCGAACAGGTGGCGCTGGAGAGCGGACTGCCCGTCGTCATCCTCCGTCCCACGGGCGTCTATGGTCCCCGGGAGCACGACTACTTCATGATGGCGAAGAGCATCAAGGGCCACACCGACTTCGCCGTTGGCTTCCAGCAGCAGGACATCACCTTCGTCTATGTCAAGGACGTGGTGGCGGCCGTGTTTCTCGCCCTCACGCGCGGCACCGTCGGACGCGCCTACTTCCTCACCGACGGGGCTGTGTATCAGAGCGCCGCGTTCAGCGACCTCATCCACGAGGCCCTGGGCCGCCCGTGGTGGATCCGCGTCACGGCCCCCATCTGGGTGCTGCGCCTGGTCTGTGGCGCGGGCGAGTGGTATGGTCGGCGCACGGGCCAGCTGATAGCGCTCAACAAGGACAAGTTCAATATTCTACGGCAGCGCAACTGGCAGTGCGACATCGAGCCCGCGCGCCGGGAACTGGGCTTCCAGCCGCAGTACGACCTGCGGCGTGGCGTGGAGGAAACGATCCGCTGGTATCAGGACCACAAGTGGCTGTAGGACGGGGTGACAAGTCGGTCGAGAGGCGCTTGTTTCGACTGCCCGTTTGATATGTGGAGGTAGCAAATTTCATAGCGAAAGTGGCGTTTTTCGATTCTTTAACCGTTCTTCGCCGTAGATTGATACTTTTTTTAACGTTCATCCTTTCCCAAGCAAAATAAAATGCGTAATTTTGCATTCGAATCAAAACAGGTATAACACCGCTGCGGGAATTCCCGTGGCACCAATTTAAGGCAAAAAGAGACTATTCATCATCATTAAATAACATTCACAAAGCAATGGCAAAGTTTGATCAAAGCATTTTGACTCAGTACGGCATCACTGGCTCTACCGTGATCGCCCACAATCCTTCTTACGAGCAGCTCTTCGAAGAGGAGACCAAGGCTGGCCTTGAGGGCTACGAGGTTGGTCAGAACACTGAGCTCGGCGCTGTAAACGTAAAGACTGGTATCTACACCGGCCGTTCCCCCAAGGATAAGTACATCGTCATGGACGAGAACTCCAAGGACACCGTTTGGTGGACTTCCGAGGAGTATAAGAACGACAACCACCCGATGAGCGAGGAGGTCTGGAAGACCGTCAAGAACCTGGCCGTGAAGGAGCTCTGCAACAAGAACCTCTACGTCGTCGATGCTTTCTGCGGTGCCAACAAGAACACCCGCATGGCCGTCCGCTTCATCGTCGAGGTGGCATGGCAGGCCCACTTCGTCACCAACATGTTCATCCGTCCGACCGCTGAGGAGCTGGAGAACTTCGAGCCTAACTTCGTCATCTACAACGCCTCCAAGGCCAAGGTAGAGAACTACAAGGAGCTGGGTCTCCACTCTGAGACTTGCGTCGCCTTCAACGTGACCAGCCGCGAGCAGGTGATCATCAACACCTGGTATGGTGGCGAGATGAAGAAGGGTATGTTCTCCATGATGAACTACTACCTGCCGCTCCAGGGCATCGCTTCCATGCACTGCTCTGCCAACTGCGACATGGAGGGCAAGAACACCGCCATCTTCTTCGGCCTCTCCGGCACGGGTAAGACCACCCTTTCCACCGACCCGAAGCGCCGCCTCATCGGTGACGACGAGCACGGATGGGACGACAACGGTATCTTCAACTTCGAGGGTGGCTGCTACGCCAAGGTGATCAACCTCTCCAAGGAGAACGAGCCCGACATCTACGGTGCCATCAAGCGCAACGCCCTGCTGGAGAACGTCACGGTGGACAACGACGGCAAGATCGACTTCGCCGACAAGTCCGTGACCGAGAACACCCGCGTTTCCTACCCGATCTATCATATCAAGAACATCCAGCCGGGTTCTTCCGCTCCCGCTGCCAAGCAGGTCATCTTCCTCTCTGCCGACGCCTTCGGCGTGCTGCCTCCCGTCTCTATCCTGACTCCGGAGCAGACCCAGTACTACTTCCTCTCTGGCTTCACCGCCAAGCTGGCTGGTACTGAGCGCGGCATCACCGAGCCGACCCCGACGTTCTCTGCCTGCTTCGGCCAGGCCTTCCTGGAGCTCCACCCGACGAAGTATGCCGCGGAGCTGGTGAAGAAGATGAACGTCTCTGGCGCCAAGGCTTACCTGGTCAACACGGGTTGGAACGGCACCGGCAAGCGTATCTCTATCCCTGATACGCGCGGTATCATCGACGCCATCCTCGACGGCAGCATCCTCAAGGCTGAGACGAAGAAGATCCCGATGTTCAACTTCGAGGTGCCGACGGCTCTGCCCAACGTCAACCCGGCTATCCTCGATCCGCGCGACACCTACGCCGACGCTTCCGAGTGGGAGGTCAAGGCCAAGGATCTCGCCGCACGCTTCATCAAGAACTTCACGAAGTACACCTCCAACGAGGCGGGCAAGAAGCTCGTCGCTGCTGGTCCCCAGCTCTAAGGTGTCCTGACTCCGAAACGCTTCGGAGATAGAAGAACCAACATCTGCCGCCGCTCCTTAGGCTTCAATACCAAGGGGCGGCGGCTTCTTTTCCCGACCCAAATCTATCACAACGCAAACTATGGAATACTTGTCACAAGAGTGCTACGACCGGCTCACCCAGGAGCTCAACGACCTGGTCAGCGTCGAACTGCCCAAGGCACGAAACGAACTGGAGGAGGCGCGCGCCAAGGGCGACCTCAGCGAAAACTTTGAGTATCATGCGGCCAAACGGGCGCACGGGAGGCTACTGAGCCGTATCAGCTACATGCAGAAGACGCTGCGCTTCGCAAGGGTGATGGACACCTCGCGGCTGGACAACGACACCGTGGGCCTGCTGCGCCGGGTGGAGATCACCAACCTGGCGACCAACACCACCATGGCCTACACCATCGTCAATCCTCACGAGGCCAACGTCAAGGAGGGGAAGATCTCCATCAAGTCGCCCATCGCCGAAGCCCTCCTCGGCAGAAAAGTAGGCGACGTGGTCACGGCCCACGTGCCTTGCGGCGTCCTACGACTCCGAATAGAGAAAATAACGGTGTAGCAAGCCCATTGCCTCGCCTTGGAGCGTATTTGTGCACATTTCTTCGGAAAAGGACAATCGATTGAGAAAAAAGTTGTAATTTTGTGGAAAACAAAGCAAGTAGGACACAACAATAGAAGGGATTGCATTATGACGGAAGATACTTTTAAGGACCTGTGTCTTTGTGGCGAGACCACCAAAGTGCAGTTTAAAGAAGCGTTTACTTCGCAAAGGGAGATCGCAAAGGAGATGATAGCCTTTGCCAACACCAAGGGCGGAGTGATCCTCTTTGGCGTGGAGGACAAAAGCGGCAAGCCCGTGGGCTTGTCGTACGAACAGATACAAGTCATCAGTCGCGAATTGGGCAATGCAGCCAATGAGCAAGTACGCCCCACGATCTACATCGAGACCGAAGTAGTGCGCCTGGAAGAGAAGCATTTTCTGATCTGTTCCGTCGAAGAAGGCAAGAACAAGCCCTACAAAAACCTCAACGGAGAGATATGGGTGAAACAAGGAGCCGACAAACGCCGCATCACGGAAAACGCGGAGATACTCGCCTTGTTTCAAGACTCTGGCAGCTACCAAGCCGACGCAGCAGCCGTAAGCGACACCACGTTCGAGGACCTTGACCGCTACGCCCTCGACGACTACCTCGACAAGGTCTATGCCACTACGCTCGACGGTTTTGGCGCCAAGGCCGAACAGGTGCTGAAAAACATCCATGTGCTCAACCACCAAGGCGTCCCCACACTTGCTGGCTACCTGTTTTTCGGCAAACATCCCGAGCGCCATTGCCCCACCTGCATGGTCAAGGCCGTATCGTTCTTCGGCAACGACCTGGCAAGCTGTCAGTATCGCGACACGAAAGAGCTGCTGGGCAACATGCCGCGACTCTACGAGCAATGCATAGCCTTCCTCAAGGGCAACCTCCACAACCTCCAGGAGCGGGGTGCGTCGTTCAACACTTTGGGCAAACTGGAGATAGCGCAGGACGTGCTACAAGAGGTGGTCCAAAACGCTCTCGTACACAGAGACCTGTTGCGCCCCGCCCCCATCCGCATCTTTGTATTCGACAACAGAGTGGAGATCATCAGCCCCGGAGCCCTGGCCGGAGGACTGACGGAAGACGACATTCGCAACGGCAAAACCTACCAACGCAATCCCTACATGGCCACGTTTGCTACCAACGCCTTGTACTACAGAGGCATTGGATCGGGCATCGTGCGCATCCTCGCCGAGCACCCCGACATCCAGCTGGAAAACGACGACCGGGCGCAGGAGTTTAAAGTGACGATCCCGAGACCTGCCCAAGAGAGTGAATCTACTACCCAAAAGGACGAAACAACTACCCACAAGGGCAGAAACACTACCCATAAGAGTACAAATGCTACCCATAAGAGCACAAGTACTACCCGAAAAGAGGCGAACTCTACCCAAAAGGACTTGAATACTACCCAAAAGAACGTATTGGCGTATTTCAAAAAGAATCCTCGTGCCACAAAAGCCGACGCAGCAGACACCCTTGGCGGCATCACAGAGAATGGCATAAAATTCATCATCGGCAAGCTACAACAGAAAGGCTTGATCAAGCGCGTTGGCGGGAGAAAATACGGGGAGTGGCAGGTGCTGATCTAAACGGGCATGGCCATTGCATGAGACAATTGGCTTCGTATCTGACGAGAAAAACATGTCGATAAGTCGTGGAAATGTGCCTTTTTTAGGTAGATTTCCACGACTTATCGACACTTTTTGCTGATGGTGGAGGACTTTTTATTGACAAAGCTGCAAATTGGGGCCCTGTTGAATATGAAAAACAACTTGAACAACTTTTACAACTTGTAACAACGCTTTCGATAAGCCATGCGCAGAACCGAGCTCGCTCGGGTTATGCCATGGCGAGAAAGGGTGCCATGAAATGGAACCTACACGCTTCGCGTGTCACAATCCTGCTGCATGGTAAACAACAAAATACAACGCTTCGCCTTGGACATTCCTGCCGATTATCCTTGCGAAGCGTTGTTCATAGTTGTTTCCCTTGCAGCAACCTTTGGTCAGAACGGGCCTCGAAGAGGCGATGTCCCCGCGAAGCGTTGTTTAAAGTTGTAAAAGTTGTTCAAGTTGTTTTCCCTACTCAGCAGGCCGTATTGGACACAGCTCAAACGCCCCTATCACTCAAATATCGGATGAATCTTCCTCATTTATGAATGAAGAGCTGAGCCTTTACTTCGCCACAAACTTCTTGCCGTTTTGGATATAGACGCCCTGCTTGGGAGGCTGCTGCAGGCGAACGCCCTGGAGGGTATAGACGCGGTGGTCGGTAGCGAGGCGGTTATCGGTGTGAGCCTTTACGCTATGCTCTATGGAGCAGGCTTCCGAAATATTCATTCCACGGAAAGTGACCTCGACGCCCCGGAATTGTCCGGGAAGCAAGGTGGCATTGAGCACACTTGTGCCACTGCCAATCAACTCATTGTAGCACCATTCCATGCCATCCACAGAATAGTGGACCACGCGATAATAGGTGCCACCTAAGCACAAGGAGTCTACCTTGGTCACTTCGGCACGAGCCTCCCTTTCAGAATCGACATGGACGAGGTCGCCGACTTGGCAGTCAAACTCATACATGATTCTCGGTTCTACGTCGTCGGGGTAGTAAAAACAAATATTGCGTCCCTCCTGATAGGCGGGGACCGTTCCTATCTCGGTCTCTAAGAGCTTGCAGGTTTTGTTCCCTACGATGGTGTCGCCAAGGACGCTATACCGTGCCGAGTCCTTAACGACCAGCGCGACTTCATATCGAGCATCATAGTTGAACACCGTCCATGTTTTGCCCTCCGCCAAAAACGGGATGCGTTCCTGCGCCTGTGCCTTCTGAGGCATCAGCGCGCTCATTGCCAAAGCCAAAAGAGCAATGGCTGAGATGTTCTTTCTTACGTTTTTCATCATGACATGTTTTTTTTAATTTGTTCCACTCTGTTTTTTTCTATTGCAGAAGCCTGCGCTTCTACTTCACCACAAACTTCTTGCCGTGCTGGATATAAATGCCCTTGGGCAGATGGCGCACGTCCATGCGGCGGCCCTGGAGGTCATAGACGCGGTCGTCGGAAGCGAGGCGGTCGGAGGTGGCGACAGTCTGCACGCCAGCGACAATGGCCTCATAGGCTTTCTCGCGCGTGTTGACATAGATGCGGTGGCCTTCGGCGTCGTAGTGGTTCTCAAGGAGCGAGAAGTCGAAGAACGTGTTCGGCGCATTGTCGTGGCACAGGTAGTCGAACGGCGTGCCTTGCATATTGACGCAGCCCACGCCTTCTATCAAGCGGTGACCCGACGACAGCACCAACATGCGGCGGCTCTGCCCGTCGGAGAGCGTCGTGTCGCCCTCTTGTACCACGGTGTACTGCGTGCCAAGATAGGCGTCGCCCACATGCGCGTCGTAGTCGTAGAGGATGTATTCGCCCTCGTCGTTCGTCGGGTAAACGTTGCTCGCCTGGGCAAAGGCTGCACGGTAGCTGTCGGCATCGGCCAGCACGCGACCGCCCTCACGGCGCATGGCGAAAAGGTATTTGTTGGAATAGACCTTCTGATACGTCTTTCCGTTCAGCGTCGTCTCGCCAGCACAAGCGTAGCTTCTCCTGCCATGTCTCAGAAAATACAATTCGTGGGTCTCAATGTTATTCGTTTTCCTATAGTCGGCACAAATCCATTGGCGATCGCAATGTGGAATACGCAAGAAATCATTGCTTGTGAAAAGCAGCTTGCCATCTACTTTGCAAGAATCAAACGTCATATAGGAGGAAGTGACCCATAAAAATCCGGGTTCAGGATCGGGACCGACGTCGCTCCCTATGCCCTCGACCCAATATTGCTGCGTGTTACCATTTGAGTAATCCGTGCCACCCCCAGAATAGCTGTAACAACCGATTCCCAAACGGCGATAGGGCTCACCGTCCACCAAGATTGTATCGACCGTATTCACATTGAGACGGAAATCATCGTGAAACACGGTCGTGTCTCCTTTGCCAAGGGAGAAATCATAAACGAGATGACTACTCCAGTCGGAGGTGTCGTAGAGGGAACCCACTTTGCCCAACACCTTGCCGTTCTCCTCACGCAGAAATCCTTCTACCACGTTTCCATCATACAATTTCTTGTAGGCGACTCCGTCCAAGATCGTATCACCCTCGATCCGCTCTGTGTGAAAAAATTCTCCAAGAAAATAGTGGACACACCGAGTGTACCACTCCTTGCCCTCCTGGAGGAAAGGCTTAGAGACTTGCGCCGCGGAGGCCCGAAGCCCCGTTTGTCCAACAGTCTCTCTCCCGTGTTGCGATACTTGTTGTGCCATGCCTGGGAGCAGGGGGCACAAGGTCATAAGAATAGATAGGTAAATCTTCTTCATACTCCAATAATTTAATTTAATAATCGATTTTATGCTTGCAAATTTACGCAAAACACACAAACTCACCAAATTATTGATGTTTCATTTTGTTTCATATATTGTTAAATAAACTAACAATTTAAACTTAAGGTGTAAGCCTTTTATAATCAGCTTTTTACAAAGGGTAAGCACGGCGTTTTATGCTTTTCAACATGATTTTTATCCTTCACGGATGAGCCACCATGAAACACGATGAAACATGATTAAACGCAATGAAACAGGCCAAAAGCCTCAAATGGGTGAAACAAGTCGTTTCATCCTTTGGGCCTTTCCTTGGCTTTTCGTACCTTTGCAGTAGTTAATAAATTGTTCACACTATGGGGAAGACCGCTTTTCGATGCCTCTGCGCATTGCTTGCCATCCTGTTCGCCTCCTGTTCCAAAGAAGGGCCGTTGGACAAGATGGAGCACATCAAGATGGTAGGCAATGACCATCCCAAGCAAGCCCTCGCCATGCGCGACTCCCTTGAGGAAGACGAAGTCGCCGCCGGAGAATGAAGGCACAAGACGGGCTGGTGATTCCCCCTTCCGGCCAAAGACTTTGGAACGGCGAGCCTACCGCCAGCACTTGTCCATTCGGCCAGATGATATCTTATGCGATTATACGATACAAATGCGCAATTATCAGGGTGAACTGTTAAAGAAGTTTATAAAAGTCAAGTATTTGACGTAAAAAACAAGACCATTCGCCATCTTTGCACTTGAACAAAGGCAACAGACATGGTCATAGCAAGACGGGTGAAGGACAAATTGTCATCGACTCCTGCTGGGGTCGTATTGACGACAAGAGACTTTGGGCAAGAGAGCTTCCCGACCTTGCATACAAAGAGATACCCTCTATCGAGCATATCGAGCATAGCATGAGACAATTGGTCTCGTATTTGACGAGATGAAATGTATCGGAAAGTCGTGGAAATGTACTGTTATTAGGCAGATTTCCACGACTTATCGCCTGCTTTTACTGAAAAAGGAGGAGGTCACCCAGCCCAAACGGAGCAAAAGATCGTTAGTCCTCTTAGTCCCAGTGGCCTTCAAGTCGAGGGGAAAAGTAACCAAGGCGAAGGAGAAAGTAACCAAGTCGAGGGGAAAAGTAACCAAGTCCAAGACTCTGACACTCGACTTAGACACCCGAACACCAACTTGGACATTTCTGAGAACGACTTAGACACTCGACTTAGACACTCTGGCACCGGCTTGGACACTCAACTTGGACATTCAGACACTCCAAAAGTGTCATTGTCTAACAAGCAAAGGGATATAGTCAATTTCTGTTCTGTTCCTCGAACCGCCAAAGAGATACTTGACAGAATTGGAGTCAGCATGCATTCCAAGAATCGAGAGCGTCACATCACCTCCCTTGTTGCAGCAGGATATTTGCAGATGACCAATCCTGAAAATCCAACGGCAAGCAATCAAAAATACAAGAAAGTAACAACAACAAAGTAGGGTCCGCTAATTTATCTTGACCCTCGCCACAAGTCAGCTGGGCCAGGATAAATTAGCGGACCCTAACTATTCCTCCGTATCCATTTAACAAAGCCCATCCTAGGCCAAAAACCTTCATTGCGGCCTTTCCTCATGCCCTTTCCCCAGTTTTTCCACCCAAAGGTTGTTATCTCTCATCTCTACCTGCAGCCAAGAGATACATATTTCGACTTGTCAAAATAGCGAACAAACAAAACCGTCAAGTTTGAAAATCATTTACGACAAAGGCCACCGAGACCCAAGGATCGTTAGT
>OLFZ01002480.1_pt1 | contig 12113 bp, 9 predicted proteins | sample 1604861 | NCBI WGS metagenome assembly OLFZ01 (sample SAMEA3888895, study PRJEB22519) | human gut metagenome | biome: human gut; feature: human-associated habitat; material: faeces | place: Denmark | collected 2011 | reverse complement strand
TGATAGGGATAAGTCAGGACACCCGCTTCGCCATCACGGAGGGGGCCCGCCGCCGGAACCGGACTGTGCGCTCTGCTGGTGGCCGTGGCGCTGTTCCTGTCCTGCGGCGAAAAGGAGTACGCCTTTCTGGAGAAGGAGCCGCTGGAGGTGCCGCCGGAGCGGAGTTGGGTCATCTGGACGGTGGCCGGTGTGTTGTTTGGTGCCGTGATGACGGTGATGCGGCGGCTGAACCGAAAAAAATACCCCCCCAAGGGGCTTTAGCCAAAAGGCCCGGAGGTCTGTGACCTCCGGGCCTTCGTTTGTTTTCCGACAGTTCCTCTTTACTTCTTGAAGCTGTCCTTCAGAGAAACGCTGCGGTTGAACACCAGATGCTCCGCCGAGCTGTCCCGGTTGTCCAGGCAGAAATAGCCCATCCGCATGAACTGGAACGTAGGCGCGTTGACGCCGGTGCGGTTCTCCTTCTTGTCGAACTCCTCCGCCACCTTGCGCATCTCCGGCTCCACCTTGCAGCCGGTGAGCACCGTCAGGCTCTCCGGGTTCAGGCAGGTCAGGAAGTCCTTGTCAGGGCCGTCGGGCTGCTCGTCGGAGAACAGGTTGTCGTACAGGCGCACCTCGGCGTCCATGCAGTTGGCGGCATCCACCCAGTGGAGCGTCGCGCCCTTGACCTTGCGCCCGTCGGCGGGATCGCCGCCGCTGGAGTTGGGGTCGTACTCGCACAGCACCTCCACCACACGGCCGCTCTCGTCCTTGACGCAGCCGGTACAGGTGACCAGATACGCGCCCTTCAGCCGGCACTCGAAGCCGCCGGGGGTCAGCCGCTTGTACTTGGGCACCGGCACCTCCATGAAGTCCTCCTCCTCGATCCACAGGTGGCGGGAGAAGGTGATCTCGTGGGTGCCCTGCGCGGGGTCGGTGGGGTTGTTCTCCACGGTGAACGTCTCGCTCTTGCCCTCGGGATAGTTGGTGACCGTCAGCTTCACCGGGTGCAGCACCGCCATGGTGCGCTCCGCGTGGGCGTTGAGATCCTCCCGCAGGCAGTGCTCCAGGAAGCCGTATTCAATGGTGTTGGGGGACTTGGCCACGCCGATGCGCTCGCAGAAGCTGCGGATGGCGGCGGCGGTGTAGCCCCGGCGGCGCAGACCGCACAGGGTGGGCATACGGGGATCATCCCAGCCGGACACATAGTTCTCCTCCACCAGCTTGCGCAGCTTCCGCTTGGACATCACCGTGTGGTCGATGCCCAGCCGGGCAAACTCGATCTGGCGGGGATGGGCGGGCAGCTCGCAGTTTTCGATGACCCAGTTGTACAGGGGGCGGTGCGCCTCGAACTCCAGCGAGCACAGGCTGTGGGTGATGCCCTCCAGCGCGTCCTGAATGGGGTGGGCGAAGTCGTACATGGGGTAAATGCACCACTTGTTGCCCTGCCGGTGGTGGCTCATGTGGTTGATGCGATAGATCACCGGGTCGCGCATATTGAAGTTGCCGCTGGTCAGGTCGATCTTGGCGCGCAGGGTCATGGCGCCGTTGGGGAACTCCCCGGCGCGCATGCGGGCAAACAGGTCCAGGCTCTCCTCCACCGGGCGATCCCGGTAGGGGGACACGGCAGGGATGCCGATGTCGCCGCGGTTGGCCTTGAACTCCTCCGGCGTCAGCTGGCACACATAGGCCAGCCCCTTCTTAATGAGCAGCACCGCCTGCCGGTAGTCCTCCTCAAAATAGTCACTGCCGTAGAAGAACCTGTCGCCCCAGTCGAAGCCCAGCCAGTGGATGTCCTGCTTGATGGCCTCCACAAACTCCTCGTCCTCCTTGGTGGGGTTGGTGTCGTCCATGCGCAGGTTGCACAGGCCGTTGTACCGCTCGGCGGTGCCGAAGTCGATGGTCAGCGCCTTGCAATGTCCGATGTGCAGATAGCCGTTAGGCTCCGGCGGGAAACGGGTGTGAACGGTCATTCCCTGGAACTGACCACCCTCTGCGATGTCCTCGTCGATAAAGTTCAGGATAAAGTTCCTGCTCTCCGCTACCTCCTCCGTCTCAGGGGTATTGGTCTTCTTTTCCTCGGTCATTGTCTCACACTCCTTATTGTCAATAATATAAAAGCGGTATTTAATTATAAAGGAAAGCCCTGTTAAATGCAAGAGGTTTGTCCTCCGTTTCGGCTAATGATTTTCGAGCGGCACGCGAATTTGAAGTACAAGTATGGATCGAGAAATTTTTGGTGCAGAGGGTACTATGTGGATGCTGTGGGACGCAATAAAAAAATCATAGCGGAGTATATCCGAAACCAACTGGAGGAGGACTATGCCGCGGATCAGATCAGCATCAAAGAATATGTAGACCCGTTTACGGGTGACAAGAATAAGAAGGCATAAAAAGACAGCCGCTTGAAGCGGCTGCCTGAAATGGTAATGCGGTGTCAAACCTTCGACGTCCCTTTTAGGGGCTGCGGTCGTAATAGCCCCTTTTAGGGGCAGATCAAGCCACCAGTTTACTGGTGGTTATGATTGTAGGGGACGGCGTCCCGACGTCCCGTCAGCGCGGTAGCGCCGCGCTGGGAGACGGATTCCCACGCCAGTGTGCGCACTGGCTCGGAATGACAGGGAACGGGGCGGACAGAGTTGTCCGCCCCTACAAAAGGACTGTCAAAGGACGCCGCTGAGGATGTCCTCTGCCACGGCGCGGCGGGTGACGCAGCGATCCATGGCCTGCTTTTCTATATAGCGGTGCGCGTCCTGCTCCGTCATGCCCCGCTGGTCGATAAGCTGCCATTTGGCGCGGTTCACCAGCCGTATCTCCGCCATTTTCTCCTCGATGGTGGCGGTTTTCTGCTCCATGCGCCGCAGGCGCTCCCGCGTGCCGCACAGCAGCTGGAGCGATTGCAGCAGCAGCGGCGGGGAGGTGGGCTTTTGCAGCAGCAGGATGCCCTGGGGCGACAGGCGGGCGGACAGGTCAGGGTAGTGCTCCGCCTTGACCAGCAGCAGCACGCCGGCGCTGCTCTTGTCGATGATGTGCAACGCCAGCTTTGTGCCAAACTCATCCGGCAGGGGCGCGCTGATGATGACGATGTCGAAGGGGCGCTCCAGCAGCACACGCCGCGCCTCCGCCACGCTGGAGGCGGCGCACAGCGGCGCGTAGCGATCCTCCGGCAGCAGTTCCCGGAGGGACGTATGGAATTTGGCCGCGGCGGATACCACCAGCACACTGTAGGTGCTCCGGCTGTCGTCCATGTTCGTCCCTCCTTTCGCGGCAGGTAATGGTCAGCGGGTGTACGGCCTGATGATGCTGTCGGGCAGGCACTGGGCGACGAAATCGCTGCCTGCGGCTGCGGTTTTGGCGTCCTCCAGCGTCTCCGGCAGGGTGCGGAACTGCGCTCTCACGGAGGCGGGCGCGGTGTAGAAGTTCACATTGGCGGCGTCGGGCAGCACCAGACGGCGGTTTATGCCGTCCAGCCCCGCCCGGATCAGCAGCGTGAAGGCCAGATACGGGCTGCACAGCGGGTCGGGAGAGCGCAGCTCCGCCCGGCGGTACTCGCCCTGCGCGGCGGGGATGCGGATCAGCTGGGATCGGTTCTCGCTGGACCAGGAGATGTACCGCGGCGCTTTGCTGCTGCCGAAGCGGTGGTAGGACTCCTCCCGCGTGTTCAGGAACACGGTCATCTCCGCCACATGGCTGAGGATACCGGCGATGATGCGGGGCATCACGTCCTCCCCGTCCCGGCTCTTGGCGGAGATGTTGATGTGCATGCCGTTGCCGGGCTTGTCGGCCAGCGGCTTGGGGGAGAAGTCGGCGGCAAGGCCGTTGCGCACCGCCACGGAGTTCACCACCGCGCGGAAGGTCACGGCGTTGTCGGCGGCGGTGAGGGGGTCGGAGTAGCGGAAGTCGATCTCGTTCTGGCCGGGTCCCTGCTCGTGGTGGGAGCACTCCGGGCGGATACCCATCTGCTCCAGCGTCAGGCAGATCTCCCGGCGGACGTTTTCACCCTTGTCCTCCGGGGCAATGTCCATGTACCCGGCGTTGTCGTAGGGAATGCGGGTGGGCTCGCCGTTGTCGTCCCGGCGGAAGAGGTAAAACTCCATCTCGGTGCCGAAGGAGAAGGAGATGCCCATCTGCTCGGCGTCCGCCACGGCCTGACGCAGCAGAGCGCGGCAGTCGGCATCGAAGGCGGCGCCGTTGGGACGCAGCACATGGCAGAACATCCGCGCCACCCGCCCGTGGTCAGGCCGCCAGGGGAGCATGCAGAGCGTGCCGGTGTCCGGGTGCAGGAACAGGTCGGAGTGCACCTCGTCGCCGAAGCCCGGCACGGCGGAGGCATCGAAGGCAATGCCGTAGGTCAGCGCCCGCTCCAGCTCGTCCGGCAGGATGGAGATGTTCTTCTGGCTGCCAAAGATGTCGCAGAAGGCCAGACGCAGGAATTTGATGTCCTCCTCCGCCACATACTGCCTGATCTCGTCCGCTGTGTATTTCATAGTGATACCGCCTTTCTAATTGGCTACATACATCTGCTGGTAGGGGTTGCTGCTGCCCGGTGTGACCACGGTGTAGGGATCGCGCAGCAGCGCGTCCGCGTCCCGGCCGAACAGCCGGGCGTATTCCTGCACATAGGGTCGGATCTCCGCCATGTCCTCCGCGGTGGCGCTGTGCAGCGACACCTGATCGGGGAAGCGGATGTTGGACACGTCGCCGCGGAACACCATCTTGCCGCCGTGCATTCCCGTGCAGGGGAAGAAATGCACCACAGGCCGCCCGTCGGTGTGCAGCCCCAGCACCAGTATCAGGCCGCCGGCCTGATACTCGCCCAGAAAGCTGCCGGCGCGCCCGCCGATGACGATCACCGGCTTGTGCTGCTTGTACGCCTTCATGTGGATGCCGGCGCGGTAGCCCGCGTTGTCGCGGATGTAGATCTCGCCGCCCCGCATGGCGTAGCCCGCCGCATCGCCGGCGCTGCCGTTGATGACGATGCGCCCGGCATTCATGGTGTCGCCTACGGCGTCCTGGGCGTTGCCGTTGACGGTGATGGAGCCGCCGCCCAGATATGCGCCCAGCGCGTTGCCGGGTACGCCGTCAATGACCAGCGTCTTGCCGCTCATGCCGGCGGCAATGAACCGCTGCCCCTGACAGGCGCAGATGCGGCACTCCTTCCCGGCGCGGCGTATGGTTTCGTTCAATTGGGAGAAGGAAAGCTCCCGCGCTTCTATGAAGTCCATATTGTACCACTCCTTTCGTGGCTTTTCCACGCATATTTCGTATAAATATCGCTTTTTGACGCTTTTTTATTCACCGGCGTGGGCAACACCCAGGATCTCCAGCTCCTTGTCCGTCAGGTGGATGCCCCGCAGCATCACCCGGTTGCCCCGCAGAGCTTCGATGGAGTTGATACCCATGCCGCCCATCATCTCCTTGATCTCGTGCTTCCACGCCGTGACCAGATTCACCAGCCGCTCCGCGCTCTGCTGGGGATCCAGCCGCTTGACCAGATCGGGACGCTGGGTGGCGATGCCCCAGCAGCACCGGCCTGTCTGACAGGAGCGGCACAGATGGCAGCCCATGGCCAGCAGCGCGGCGGTGGCGATATAGCAGGCGTCCGCGCCCAGCGCGATAGCCTTGACCACATCGGCGGAGGAGCGGATGCTGCCGCCTACGATCAGGGACACGTTGTTCCGGATGCCCTCGTCCCGCAGCCGCTGATCCACGGCGGCCAGCGCCAGCTCCACGGGGATACCCACGTTGTCCCGGATGCGGGTGGGAGCCGCGCCGGTGCCGCCCCGGAAGCCGTCGATGGCAATGATGTCCGCGCCGCTGCGGGCGATACCGCTGGCGATGGCGGCGATGTTGTGGACGGCGGCTACCTTGACGATGATGGGCTTTTTGTACTGGGTGGCCTCCTTCAGGGAGTAGACCAGCTGGCGCAGATCCTCGATGGAGTAGATGTCGTGGTGGGGCGCGGGGGAGATGGCGTCCGCGCCCTCCGGGATCATGCGGGTCTTGGACACATCGCCCACGATCTTGGCGCCGGGCAGATGCCCGCCGATGCCGGGCTTGGCGCCCTGCCCCATCTTGATCTCGATGGCGGCGCCGGTGTTCAGATATTTCTCCTCCACGCCGAAGCGCCCGGAGGCCACCTGCACGATGGTGTTGGCGCCGTAGGGGTAGAAATCCCGGTGCAGGCCGCCCTCACCGGTGTTGTAGCAGATACCCAGCTCCTGCGCGGCGCGGGCAAGGGCGGCGTGGGCGTTGTAGCTGATGGAGCCGTAGCTCATGGCGGAGAACAGGATGGGCACCGACAGCTCCAGCTGAGGCGGCAGGTCGGTGCACAGTGTGCCGTCCGCGTTCCGCCGGACGGTTGACGGCTTCTTGCCCAGAAAGACCCGCGTCTCCATAGGCTCCCGCAGGGGATCGATGGGCGGGTTCGTCACCTGCGAGGCGTTGATCAGCAGCCTGTCCCAGTACACCGGCAGGGGCTGGGGATTGCCCATGGAGCTGAGCAGCACGCCGCCGGTGGACGCCTGCTTGTATATCTCCTTCACAGTGGCGCAGCTCCAGTTGGCATTCTCCCGCAGGCAGTTCTCGTTTTTCACGATTTTCAGTGCATGGGTGGGACAGAAGGACACGCAGCGCTGGCAGTTGACGCACTTGCTCTCGTCGCTGACCATGACCTTCCCGTCGGCGTTATAGGTGTGTACGCCGTTGGCGCACTGCGTCTCGCAGATACGGCAGCGGGTGCAGCGCGCATCGTTCCGCACCACGTCAAATTCCGGTATGATGTAATCCAGAGCCATCAATAGGCACCCTCTTTCACTTTCACGATAAACGGCTCACCGCCCATGGGGGCGTACAGGTTCTCGGCGTCGGGAGCCATGACGCGGATGGCGGCCTCCTCGCTGGCGATAAACACCTTGTCGTCCTTCTCCGCCGTGACCATGGAGCGCAGCTTCAGGCGGTCGTTCAGCGCCATCAGCCCGCCGTTGAACCCCAGAATAATGGAGAACGGCCCCGTGATCAGCAGGCTGGGATATACCGTCCGCAGATACGTCAGCTGCCGGGCGGCATCCGGCTCCCGGGTGCGGATGGTGGACCAGAAGGGCGCGGCGATCACCGACGCCATCTCCTCCAGCGTCAGCCCCTGCCGCCGCAGCAGGTAGTCCGCGATATAGGTGATGACCTCCGTGTCCGTTTGCAAATTGCACTTGTAGCCGTACATTTCAATACAGCGGCGGTTGGCGTCGTAGGAGGATATCTCCCCGTTGTGGACGATGGACCAGTCCAGCAGGGCAAAGGGGTGCGCGCCGCCCCACCAGCCGGGGGTGTTGGTGGGATAGCGCCCGTGGGCTGTCCAGCTGTACGCGCCGTACTCCTCCAGCCGGTAGAACCGCCCCACGTCCTCCGGATAGCCCACCGCCTTGAACGTGCCCATGTTCTTGCCGCTGGAAAATACATGAGCGCCCTTCAGCCGGGTGTTGATGTCCATGACCGTCCGGGCGACGAACTCCTTCTCGTCCAGCTGGAGCCGCGCCAGCACGGAGCCAAGCGGACGCACAAAGTAGCGCCAGATATGGGGGATATCCGTGATCTCCGGGATAATGCGGATGGGGATCAGCTCCGCCTCCACGATCTCGAAGCTCTCCTTCAGCAGAGCCTCGCACTCCCGGCGGGTGGTGTTGTCATCAAAGAAGATGTGAAACGCGTATTCGTCCCGGTGCTCCGGGTAAATGCCGTAGGCGGCGAAGCCGCCGCCCAGGCCGTTGGAGCGGTCGTGCATGGGGATCATGCTCTTTATAACAGACTCGCCGCTCATCCGCGTCCCCTCCCGGGAGATGACCGCCGATATCGCGCACCCGGAGGGGATGCGCACCTGTCCTTCCAGTTTCATACTGTGTCCGTCCTTTCCTGAGCCGTTGTTTTCCCGCGCTTCCAGCCCTCCCCTTCAAGCGAGGGAGGGGGAAAAGGAAACAAAAAAGCGCCCATCCGACAGGGACAAATGTCCTGCTCGGATGAACGCCTTTGCTCATCATGGTTCAGCATTATAGCACGACTGCATCATAAAGTCAATGAATAAAACGACAAAAATTGTGAAAAAAGCTGATTGACAAATCTCTCACATGCGCCTATAATTTCGCCCATGAAAGGCAAAGGCGTCTTGAAGCTCAGGGCTTCGTGACGCCTTTTTCTATTTTCAAATTTATTAAAAACGGGGTGGAACACATGAAAACCGTATCGGACATCTTCGGCACACTGGTATTTGATGACCGCGTGATGAAGGCAAGGCTCCCCCATGACGTCTATCTGTCTCTGAAAAAGACCATTGACGAGGGCGGCCGGCTGGACAGTCAGGTGGCCGACGCCGTGGCAGAGGCCATGAAGGATTGGGCCATCGAGCATGGAGCGACCCATTTTACCCATTGGTTCCAGCCGCTGACCGGCATCACCGCCGAGAAGCACGACAGCTTTATCACCCCCTCGCCGGACGGCGGTGTGCTTATGGAGTTCTCCGGCAAGGAGCTGATCCAGGGCGAGCCGGATGCGTCCAGCTTCCCCTCCGGCGGTCTGCGCGCCACGTTTGAGGCTCGTGGCTACACGGCCTGGGATCCCACGTCCTTCGCCTTTATCAAGGATAAGGCGCTGTGCATCCCCACGGCCTTCTGTTCCTACGGCGGCGAAGCGCTGGACAAAAAGACGCCGCTGCTGCGCTCCATGCAGGCGCTGAACAAACAGGCGCTGCGCGTGCTGCGCCTGTTCGGCAACACGGACGCCAAGTGCGTGCGCACCTCGGTGGGACCCGAGCAGGAGTACTTCCTTGTGGATCGCGCCATGTTCGACAATCGGAAGGATCTGGTGTTCTGCGGGCGCACGCTGTTCGGCGCGAAGCCTCCCAAGGGGCAGGAGATGGACGACCACTACTTCGGCGCTATCAAGCCCCGCGTGGCGGCGTATATGGCCGACCTGAACGAGGAGCTGTGGAAGCTGGGCATTCTGGCCAAGACGGAGCACAACGAGGTGGCTCCCGCCCAGCACGAGCTGGCGCCCATCTATACCACTACAAATATCGCCACCGACCACAACCAGCTGACCATGGAGATCATGCAGAAGGTGGCCGCCCGGCACGGGCTGGTGTGCCTGCTGCACGAAAAGCCCTTCGACGGCGTCAACGGCTCCGGCAAGCACAACAACTGGTCCATGGCCACCGATACCGGCGTGAACCTGCTGACCCCCGGCGAGACACCCCACGAGAACGCGCAGTTCCTGCTGTTCCTGTGCGCGGTGATACAGGCCGTGGACGACTATCAGGATCTGCTGCGGCTGTCCGTGGCCACCGCCGGCAACGACCACCGTCTGGGCGCCAACGAAGCGCCGCCCGCCGTGGTGTCCATCTTCCTGGGTGACGAGCTGACCGCCATTCTGGAGTCCATCGAAAAGGACGAGCCGTACAGCGGCACGGAAAAGACCGTCATGAAGCTGGGCGTGCATGTGCTGCCCAAGTTCATCCGCGATACCACCGACCGGAACCGCACCTCCCCCTTCGCCTTTACCGGCAACAAGTTCGAGTTCCGTATGCTGGGCTCCGCCAACTCCATCGCCTGCTGCAACATCATGCTGAACGCGGCGGTGGCCGAGTCCCTGCGCCAGTACGCCGACGCGCTGGAAGGCGCCGAGGACTTCGACAGTGCGCTGCATCAGCTGATCCAGTCGGTCATCAAGAAGCACAAGCGCATCATCTTCAACGGCAACGGCTATGACGATGCCTGGATCAAGGAGGCCACCGAGGTGCGCGGCCTGCTGAACCTGCGCACCACGCCGGACGCCATGCCCTGCATCCTGGAAGAAAAGAACGTGAAGATGCTCACATCCCTGAAGGTCATGTCCGAGGCGGAGATCCGCTCCCGCTACGAGATCATGCTGGACAACTACCGCAAGACCGTCAATATCGAGGCGGAAACGATGGTGGACATGGCGCGCCGCCAGATCCTGCCCGCCGTGGAAAAGTTCTCCGCGAAGCTGGCACAGGACATCGCGCTGAAGAAGGCGGTGGCGCCGGTGGTGTCCGGTATCTACGAGATAACGCTGGTCACGCGGCTGTCCGACCTTGTTGAGGAGATCGACGCCGCCGTGGAGGATCTGGCCGCAGCGCTGGCTGCGTTCCACAAGATCGACGACGTGACCGAGAGCGCCAACATGGTGCGGGATGTGCTGCTGCCCAAGATGGAGGCGCTGCGCAAGCCCTGCGACGAGGCGGAGCAGCGTACCGCTGTCGGCTGCTGGCCGTTCCCCACCTACGGCGATCTTCTGTTCGGCGTGCAGTAAACGCCGGTTCTTACTGAGCTTCCGATCCCACCGGGTTCCGCCAGACCCTGTGGTTCCCGTACCCTTGCAAACGGGGTACCATTTCTCTCCTGAAAAGTGAAGTGCCGTGTGCCTGCGGGCGCGCGGCACTTCGCTTTTTTATAGGTGGGCGGCGGCAAGAAAAACAACGCGGCACCCCTTGCGGGGCGCCGCGCTTTCCGTCCATGCAATCGCAAACACAGACGGAGGAGGGTTATATTCGCCGCTCTATGCAAGCGGGAACCGCGAGGAATTCCACCGGTCGGTGGAGAGGACTTAATGATTTAGTCGAAGTCTACAGTTGCAAAGAAGAAGTTTGCAACAACAGCAGTACCCGGGATATCCGCACGCACGAATGTATTATCATTCTTGATGCTGCTGCCGAGAGCCTGTGCTGCTTCAGTCATTGTTTTAACAGTTTCATTCTGCTGACTTGTCGGTGCAAGTACTGTATCGTTGTAGATCAGGAATGCAGCACGCTTGTTGTCCAATTTGCCATCCAAGCCATACTTAGAGAAGGTGTTACCCTTAATGGTGAAGTTGGTAGCAGTTTGGCTTGTGTCAGTGCCGCCGTTAACAACAATAGCAGATGCCTTGATGTTGGAAATATTGCTGTTGATGATTTCAACATCAGCAGTGCCGCCATTGCTATTTCTGGTGATATAAATACCGTACTTGTTGTTACCACTCAGATTACCCATGCCCACACCGCTGACAGTGCAACCGTCGATAATTACCTTAGTATCATCGCTGATTTTCAGCACAGAGATATGCTGAGCGTTGCAGTTGTTGATAACAACATTGTTGCTGCTTGCAGTGATGATCAAATCACCATTGACATTGAGGTTAGAAACAACCAGTGTGCTTTCCTCAGTAGTCGGAACATAGCCGCAGTTCAGCTCGAATTTGCCTGTGAATGTGGATCCATTACCATCAAAGGTGGAGTTAATGCCGAAATGCTGCGAATAGAATTTACCGTCATAATTTCCAGCAGGAATGCTATAAGTGACATTCTTGGTGTTGATATTGTCTCTGCCACTGTCTACCAATCCATAAATGCCATTCGTTCCTACCACGGGAACCTCATTCTTGACGGTACGCTCGTCATACTGCGCGTACTTATCGTACTGATTGTTGAAGCTATCGTTTTCAACAGTGTCCTGCGTAGCATACACGGTGATGGTGATGCCGTCCAGCGTCAGGTTCTGGTAGTCGTTGCCGGCAGTGGTCTGCATGGTGCCCTTGATGTAATAAGTGGTGCTGTCGACGGTGTTAGCAGCCGTATGGCCGACAAACTCGTCAATCTTGACCGCTTCTGCGTCCTTCGCCTTGCTGCTTACCACAGAGAAGTCGATAACGTCCAGCAGGTTCATGCCCTGCTTGCCATTGCCGCCCTCCACAACACCGGTGGAAGCACTATCTTCATTAATCGCTATCTTCCACTTCAGCGCCAGATTGCCAGCGTTCTTGATGCGGAAACCTTCGGTGTGGAATGTTGCGCCCGGCTCCCACAGAATGTCGGTGTTGTCATTAGCATTCTCGAAGCTGAGAGATTTACCCGCTCCGACAAGCGTATGGCCGCTCTCGTCAACGATATCCACTTTCAGATTACCGGCCACGATCTTGTTCACTGCTGTGCTGGCCGTGTCGGTAAACCACGCGAACGTCGTCCCAACCAGCATGACCACACACATGACCAGAGCCATGACGCTGGTCAATAGTGCGCGCTTTGTCGCTTTTTGGTTGTTGTTCATTTAAGAACCCTCCCATGTAAAATTAGATTTCGCAAATACGCTATCTGC
>OLFZ01002466.1_pt1 | contig 12163 bp, 10 predicted proteins | sample 1604861 | NCBI WGS metagenome assembly OLFZ01 (sample SAMEA3888895, study PRJEB22519) | human gut metagenome | biome: human gut; feature: human-associated habitat; material: faeces | place: Denmark | collected 2011 | reverse complement strand
CTGCCCCTCACTTGTGATATGGTGAAGCTGCGAAGAAGATTTCCACACATACACAGTTAGAATGGAGGCAGAAAGATGAACGAGAGCAAAAATGTGAGAAAGAATGTCAGTATGATGTTCACAGGCATGGTGATCGGCGCGGCGCTGACCGGCGGCTCTATCGCGGTCGCGGCCGGGATCACGGCGGAACCGATCTGGCAGCCCATCTTTGTGAATGGTCAGCAGGTGGAAATGCAAGCCTACAACATTGCTGGACACAACTATGTGAAGCTGCGGGACATGGGCGAACAGGTCGGTTTCAATGTGTATTGGAACGCCGGAGTCCAAATCGACACCGGGCATCCATACACGGGGATCGCCCCTGCCGAATCAGGCATCCGCGTCAGCAGCTACAAGGGCAGCACCCTCCGCACCGGGGACCGCAGCGGCTTGAATATCAGTCCCAGTACGGATATAAAAAGTGTGGTCTCCACGCAGCCCAATGTCATCCGCGTTGAGAATACCTCCGGCTTCTGGACCGCTATCGCGGTCAGCAGCGGCACATCCGACGTGGTCGTGACCGATCAGCATGGCCAGACCGCCACTTTAACGCTGGCGGTAGTTGACGGCAAGCAAGGCGCGAGCATTCCGGAATCCGGCGCCAGTCAGACAGACGCGGCGCGTCAGGAGATCGTCCGGCTGGTCAATCAGGTGCGCCGGGAAAACGGTGTGCCGGAGCTGACGGTCAACGCCGCTCTGATGGACGCGGCGCAGCATTGCGCGTCCCTGCGTGTCACATACCACCAGAATAAGGTGGAGTGCGAGGCGGTAGCGGTCTCTGGGTATCCCCATGGATTTGGATCGAACATCACCGCGTTCGCAAATGTGCCCGTCTCTGAAACCGCAGAGCGGGCAGTGGAGAATTGGCGGAATTCTCCCGGCCACTTCCAGACGATGATAAACCCTGATTGCGACACCATCGGCGTCGGGATCTCAACTGATGAGGGCGGAACGATCTGCTTCCTGTTCGTCGGTGATCCCAACGCGCACAACCCCTACGCATAACCCATCCGCAACTCAATATGCTCACATGGCCTTCCAGCATTGCCGGAAGGCCATTTCTTATGAGCAAATCTTATGAGCAAATCTAAAAAGAAAGGTCAAATAACGATGAAAAAGACATGGCATTCATTGAAAAATCGCGTGACCGCGATGCTGCTGGCCCTGATCTGCGTTCTCGGCCTGCTCCCCACTGCCGCGCTGGCGGCGGGAGCCGACACCATCAAATTAGAGCGGTTCGGCATGAGCGGCGTTTCCTATCAGTCCGCCAGCCTTGGCAGATGCACAATGCACCAGATGTATTACGGCGTGGCCGGAAAGACCTCCGTGGGCTTCTGCGGGACGAAGGGCGGCGGCATGGGCACCTCTCTGATCGGGCAGACATGGGGCGATCCGAAGCCCGTCACCGATCCCACCGTCAAAATGATGATGGCCTATTACTACGCCCACTCCCTCGGCATCTTCACGGACAAGGCCCAAGCCCTTGGCGTGGATGACATCTGGGATTCCGGTTATAGCTGGTACATGAACGCCTGGGTGCAGGCCATCGTGTGGCGGTATAAGGACGGCTCCCTGGGTGATCCCGCCACTGCCTGCGCGGAGGAATTGATGTACGTCTGGAACTCGCTGAAGGGCGCGAGTTATACCAGCATCGACCAGACCTACGACGGCGCCACATTCCGGGATCGGGCGAAATACATTCTGGATCTGGGCAAGCAGGATGTTTGGGGCGATTGCGCCGTAAAAGAGTATTCCTTCACCGGCGCTGGCTCTGCCGCCCACCCCGCCAGCACCGTCCAGAACGTTATGATCGGCAGTCTTACCGTCACAAACGAGCGGTACACGCTGGTGGTCAAGAAGGTAGACGCCACCAACCCCACCAAGGGCCTTGCCGGAGCGCGGTTCCATGTGGAATCTACCAACGGCTCCTTCTCCAGGGACATCGTCACCGGTGCGGATGGCACCTATACCGTCTCTCCCTTGGACGCCGGAACCTACGCCGTAACGGAAACGGCGGCTCCGGACGGCTACGAGATCGACAACACGGGGCCTGAATATGTGGTCCTGCCGAACAACGGTAGCAGCACCGTGACGATCACCTTTACAGACACCCCCACCGTCACCGCCACCGGTAAGATCCGCAAGGTGGACGCGGATGATCCCACCAGAGGTATTGCGGGCGCGGTCATCAAGATCACCGGTGTGGATAACAATTTCACCGGCACCTATACCACCGGAGTGGGCGGCGCGCTCACGGATGTGCCTTGGGATACCATGCCCATCGGCAGCTATGTGGCGGAAGAAGTGACGCCGCCCAACGGCTACTCTCTGAGCAAGGACGCCGGTAAAGTCCGTCAGGAATTCTATTGGGACGGCAAAACGGACGTATCTCTCGTTTTTGAGAATGACGCGAAGGTAAAGATCCAGCTCATCAAGCTGACCGACGCCAATGCGCCCCTCCCCGGCGCGGTATTCCACGTTCTCCGGGACGGCCAGCTGATCGGCACGGAGGCCACGGACGCGTCCGGCAGGATCACAGTCCCCCATGTGACGGAGGGGATGTACGCCTTTGTGGAGGTCAGCGCCCCCGCCCCCTACGCCAAGCTGACCGCCCCCGTCTGCGCCCATGTGGATCAGGCCACCGTCAATGGCGGCGGCACCGTGACTGTAACGGCCAAAGACCAGAAGCTCCCCAATCTGACCATCCAGAAGCTGGATAAGCAGACCAAGCAGCCCATCCCCGGCACGGTTTTTGAGATCAAGGGCATCCATTACGGCTATCATCAGGACGTCACCACCGGGCCGGACGGCAAGGCGGTCCTCTCCCACATTCCGGTGGATAGTTATGAGGTAAAGGAAACATCCGTCCCTGACCCCTATGTGGTGGGCGGCGAGACGATCCAGACCATTTACCTCGGCCCCGGCGACGATCAAAACCTCGTATTTGAAAACCTGAAAATGCCCCGGCTGACCGTCACCAAAATCGACGCGGAGGATTCCAAGCCCATCCCCGGCACCGTGTTCACCGTAGAGGGCATCGACAGTGATTTCTCCGCCGATTGGACCACCGGTGCGGACGGCACCGTGACGGACCGCGTGGCCCCCGGCAGCTACAAAATTACAGAAAAGTCTGTTCCCGCACCGTACTACCTGCCCAGCAAAAACGCCGACAGGGAGCAGACCGTCAGCCTGAACGCCGGTGACGAGGTGAATGTCACTTTCAAGAATCGGAAAATGCCCCAGCTCACCATCTACAAGGAGGACAGCGTGGCGGGCGCGCCCATTGAGGGAGCCAAGTTCCACATCACTTACACCAGCAGCGGCGAATCCGCCGAGGCCCCTGCCACCATTGATTACGGAACGATCCTCACAGACGCCAAGGGTGAGATTCGGCTCCATGAGCAGGGCAAGCGGCTCTATCCCGGCGAGTACACCGTGACGGAAGTGGAACCCGCTCCCGGTTTCCAGATGAAGGAACCCTCCACCCAGAAGATCATCCTCCACGGCAGCGAGAGCAAGACCCTGACCTTCCAGAATACCCCGCTGAACGCCATTGTTGTTGAGAAGTATGACAGCGTGACCCATGAGGCGCTCCCCGGCTGCACCTTCCAGCTGCGGTTTTTGGGCGGCACCTCCGGCACCGGCGGCACGACCATCGGGCAGAAGGTCACCGGCAAGAACGGAACCGCCATCTGGACGGGCCTGAAAAGCGGCACCTATATCGTGGAGGAGGTTGACCCTGCCGATGGGTACTCCATCATCAACGCCTCCGAAACGATCTATCTGGCGGACAGCGGTGAGCAGAGTGTTGTCACCGTCCGCTTTGACAACGCCCCGGACGGCATCCTGCTGGTCCGCAAGGTCTGTTCCGTGAACCCCAGCGTGACCCTTGCCAACGCGGAATTCAAGATCACCTACGCGGACGGTACGCTGATCGGTGACGCCAATGGCATCTTCCGGACGGACGAACACGGCGAGATCCGCGTCCCCGGCCTGAAACCCGGCAAGAGCGTCATCGTAACAGAAACACGCGCGCCGGACGGTTATCTGATCGACACCCAATCTCAGACCGTTCAGATCAAGGCAGGCCGCACGGTCAGCCTGACCTTCAAGAACCAGCCCAAGGGCAAGCTCATCATCCAGAAACGGGACAGCGCCACCGGTCAGCCCCTTCCCGGCGCGGAGTTCCGTGTGACCACTGCCGCTGGCTGTGAGGTGGGGCTGGACGGCGTGATCGGCACCGCGACCCTGACGCAAAACGGTATCTTTACCACGGATGGGCAGGGTGAGATCAAAATCACCAATCTGGCCCCCGGTGCTTATGTCATCAATGAGATCAAGGCCCCGACAGGGTATGTGATGGATCGTGTGTCCACAAACGTGGTCATCGGCAAAAACGGCGATACACAGACTGTCATCGTGAAAAACTCCAAGGCCGGAACCCTGGTGATCGACAAGCGGGATTCCCTCACCGGGAAGCCCTTGCAGGGCGTAACCTTCAAGGTGACGACCTCTACCGGCGCGTTTGTACCCGCTGAAAATGGACAGATCAGCAGCAACGGCCTGTACTTCACCGACAAGGACGGCAAAATCACCATCCATGGCGGGGTGGGGACGCTGGTGGTGACGGAAACGGCCACCATTCCCGGCTACACCATCGACGAGGCCAGCCGCACCCAGACGGTGGTGGTCAATCCCAATGACACCCAGACACTGCATTTCACCAACACGCCCAGCACCACTCTTGTGATTGAAAAGTATATCGAGGGCACCACGACGCCGCTGAAGGGCGTGACCTTCCTTGTCACCGACGGCAGCGGCGCCGTTGTGGGCAACTCCAATGGAGAGTTCATCACCGATGAGAATGGCCGCGTCATTATCCATGACCTGATTCCCGGCACCACCGTTACGGCGCGGGAGGTCAAGACCGTGGATGGCTTTGTGCTGGACGGCGCGCCGAAATCCATTCTCATCAAGGCGGGTGAGGTGCAGACCCTGACTTTCTACAACACGCCTGAGGGCGGTTTGCAGATCATCAAGAGCGATGCGGACACCGGCAAGCGGCTCAGCGGTGTGGTATTCGAGATCCGGAAGATGGATGGTGAAATCATCGGCACCTACACCACTGATGAAAACGGCGTGATTTATCTCCCCAAAGCGGAAAACGGCTGGTACACCGTGACGGAGCTGAAGGCTGCCGATGGCTACCGTCTGGATGACACGCCCCATCGGGTCGAGGTCAGGGATGGGCAGACCGTCACGCTGGAGATCACCAACAAGGCCATCTCCGGCATTTTGATCCACAAGGTCAACGCCGTCACTGGCGAGGGCATCCCCGGCGTTTCCTTCATTCTCTATGACAGCGGCAGCAATCCCATCGCGCAGGAGACAAGCGATGACCGGGGCTATGTCCGGTTTGAGGGACTGGAAGATGGCCGCTACTATCTGCGTGAATTGGAAAATGAGGGCTACATCCCCGACACGCAGAAAAAGACCGTGTATGTAAAGTCTGGCGAAACCACGGAAATCGAGTGGCAGAATACCCCTATCACCGGCCAGATCCAAGTGACGAAGGTCAGTGCGGACTACAACGCCATGAACGGCTGGCCTGCCGGGACGTCCATTCCCAACACCGTCTTTGAGATCTACAACGCCCGCACCAACCGTCTGGTGGATACGATCAAGACGGATAAGAACGGGCTCGCGGTGAGTAAGCCCCTGCCTTTGGCGCGGTATAAGATCGTGGAATCCAAGGCAGCGGAATTTTACGGACTGGATAAGACACCCATTGAAGTGGAGATCGAGTACGCCGGTCAGATCGTCAAGGCAAGCATGACCAACAAGAGCCTGTCTACCAACGTTTCCATCAAGAAAACCGGTTATGTGGAGGTCATGCCGGGGCAGCTTGTCCGCTACAACTTCACCGGCATCGCCAACAATTCCACCACGGCGCTGGAATCTTTTTATTGGAGAGACACTTTGCCTGTCAAGGCGGTTCGGCTCCAGACCATCTACACCGGCACGTGGAATACCCCTGGAAATTATAAGATCGTGTACCGCACGAATCTCAGCGGCGATACCTGGCGCACGCTGGCGGATAACCTGAGCACATCCAAAAATTATGTGCTGGATGCTTCCCCAGCGGCGCTGGGACTTGCCGCCAATGAGTATGTGATGGAGTTCATGGCGGCGTTCGGCATCGTCCCCGCCAACTTCCGTCAGGTGGAGGCCCCCCGCGTGGACTGCAAGGCACTTGCCAAGCTCATCGGCGGTACGCAGTTCGTCAACACGTCGGACGCGGGCGGCGTCTACAACGGGCAGTGGATCATGGCGACCTCCCGCTGGTCTACCCGTGTTTACGCTCCCAGCAAGCCTTTGCCCCGTACCGGTTATTAAGGACTAACAACACCGGATGCCGCTCCGCAAGGGGCGGCATCCCCGTTTTGTGAGGGAATATGATGAACTTTTTTGAACAGGAATTGAGAAAAATCGTAGGCAGTGCTTATCCGGATGCCACCTATATCGGCAGAGCCTGCTATGTGCGGCTGGGAGAGGAGAACCGGGCGAAGATTCAGTTTGTCACCGGCATCGTTTCCAATCAATATAACGCTCTGCAAATGACGATTTTAAACCGTAGCGAAGGAACTGTAGACACGCTGCACATCAGCTTAACGGATCTGTTAGGCAAGCAGGCAACGAAGAATCCTAATTTCCGAAACGGTGTGGAACCACACATCTGGAATGACAACGGAAACGTCAGCTGGTATGTCTATCAGCCAAGCAGCCGGGACTACCAGACGCTCACAAATGAGATATCGGAATATTTGGGCTTATTCCAGCAGCAGACACAAAGCTTTGCACAGCAGCTTGGGCAGAGAATGAGATGATAACAGCTTCTGCCGCTGCATGAGGATATTCAAAATAATAGGAGGTTGAGATTTTGAAACACAAAAAAATCATGATTTTGGCGTTGGCGCTCCTGCTCCTGACCGCGCTCTGCTGCACCTCCGCCCTTGCCGCGGGCGGCGATGTGGCAGGCGCTGTGGAGCAGACATGGAAGGAGGCAGCTACGCAAATTAAAAGCGTGGTGGAGAAGGTGGTGTTCCCGGCGCTGGATATGATCCTCGCCATCGCGTTCTTTGTAAAGCTTGGCGGCGCGTATTTTGATTTTCGCCAGCGAGGTCAATTTGAATGGACCGGTCCCGCTATCCTCTTTGCCTGCCTCATCTTCACCCTGACGGCCCCGAAATACATTTGGAGCATCATTGGGATCTAAAAGGTGCAAGGGTAAAAATCAGTTGCTTATTTTCTGTGTGCTGGGTATAATGGAAATTAGGAAAGGAGGCGGCGCGAATGACAGAATCTGTGAAAAATGAGCTTTCTGATATCTGCCGGATCATTGACGCAACTGTGGATACAGAGAAGATCTATCTTTTCGGCTCATACGCCTATGGTACACCAACCGATGATAGTGACTACGATTTGTGCGTCATTATCCCGGAAAATTCCATGCGTCCGGCAGACGCGGTCAAGGCGATCCGCCGTGCGCTCTTTTCAGCGCAGTCCGTCCCCTTGGATGTAATTGTTTATCGCTCTAACGCATTCCATCAGAGAGCGGAACACGCTTCTCTGGAGCGGAAAATCGCAAGAGAGGGGGTCTTGCTGTATGAGCACCGGCTGGAGCAGCGAATGGCTTGACTTTGCCTATATGGATCTCAGCGCCGCGGAACATTTGCTGACGATGCGTCCGCTGCCTGTGGAAATTATTTGCTATCACTGTGAACAGGCTGCCGAAAAATTTCTAAAAGCCACGCTTGTTCAATTCGACAGAGAGCCGCCCAAAACGCATGACCTTATCCAGCTTTGTAAGCTGTGCTGTGAAGTAGACACGCGATTTGAGCAACTGGCAGACTCCTGTATTGAACTGACGCCATACGGCGTTCAAGTTCGCTATCCGTCCAATTTAGAACTGGATGAATCCGACGCCGTCTGCGCATTAAAGGAATGCAGGCTCGTTCAAGACTTTGTTTGCCAGAAACTTGGATATGAACCGGAAAGCAAAGATACCCAAAGCTTTGGACAGACAATGAAATAAGTAAAGACAGCAGTCAAGGCCGTCGCCCGAAAGGGCGGCGGCCTTGTCGCGTCTCTGGAGGTGAATGAACAATATTTATTTGGGATTTTGTCGCCGCGACAGTCCTGGATCAGTTGGTAGATTGGTTCTACGGGCAGATCGTGGGCTTTCTCGGCAACTTCTTTGCCCTCATGGGCAATATGGGCGTGGAGCTGTTCGAGCTGGAATGGGTCAGCGCCATCATTCTCTTTTTCTCCCGCCTTGCGTGGGCGCTGTTTACCGTCAGCGTGGTGGTCTGCGCCTTTGAATGCGGTATCGAATACTCCACCGGCAGGGGTAATTTGCAGCAGTGCGGGATGAACATCATCAAGGGCTTTCTGGCGGTGAGCCTGTTCACCGTCGTCCCCGTCCGGCTCTATGCCTTATCGGCGTCGCTGCAGGGAACCTTTTCCGCGGGACTTACCGGCTACGGACGAAGTATCGGTGAGGTGGGACAGGACATCATAACGGAGCTCAGCGAGATCCAGACGCTCTCGGACGTGATAAACAGCTCTCACTTCGGTCTCGGCATCATCACCAGCCCCATTATGCTCCTTTTTTGCGTGATCCTCATGGGCTACGCGGTCATCAAGGTGTTTTTCGCCAACCTCAAACGCGGGGGCATTTTGCTGATTCAAATTGCCGTGGGCAGCCTTTATATGTTCAGCGTCCCGCGCGGCTATCTGGACGGCTTTATGGGCTGGGTGCGGCAGGTCATCGGTTTGTGCCTGACCGCCTTCCTCCAGTCCACCATCCTCATTGCGGGACTCATGGTGTTCAAGGACCACGCGCTGATGGGCGTGGGGCTCATGCTCTCCGCAGGCGAAGTTCCCCGCATCGCTGGCAGCTTCGGCTTGGACACCACAACAAAGGCCAATATTACGAGCGCCGTTTATACGGCGCAGGCTGCCGTCAACACCACCCGAACCATCGCCGCTGCGATCAGATGAAAGGGTGATGATATGACCTGGTTAACACAAATCACCATGGGCAGCCTGTTCGACGGTATCGGCGGATTCCCTTTGGCTGCGGTCCGCAACGGCATCACGCCGGTATGGGCGTCGGAGATCGAAGCATTTCCCATTGAGGTGACAAAGCTGCGCTTTCCCGGCATGATCCATGTAGGCGACATCACTAAGCTGCGTGGCGCGGAGCTGCCGCCTGTGGACATCATCTGCGGGGGCAGCCCGTGTCAAGATCTCTCCGTTGCTGGCGCAAGGGCAGGTCTTGCCGGCGCGCGTTCTGGCCTCTTTATGGAGCAAATGCGCATTGTGCGTGAAATGCGGTTGGCAGAGAAAGCCCGTGGCCGGGAGAGCGTCAACATACGGCCGCGCTGGATGTGTTGGGAGAACGTGCCGGGGGCCTTTTCAAGCGGAAAACCGAAGTATGAGGACTTTCGGATCGTGCTGGAGGAGATCGTGCGGATCTGCTTTCCCAACGAGCTTATCCCAGGCCCCTATCCTTACGGATGGCCCGATGTCGGTGATCTCACGGCAGGCGATATGTTTTCTATTGCGTGGCGCTGTCTGGACGCGCAATTGTGTGGCGTCGCGCAGCGTCGCAAGCGCATCTTTCTCCTTGCTGACTTTGCCGGGCCGCTCGCGCCCCAGCTTTTATTTGATGTATTTGACGAAACGGAAAACAGTGAGAAGGAGGTCTCATAGATGTACCGATTCGATACGACCGGGCAGATGACGATGCTTGATTTAGACACGGCTGAAAGGGGCGGAGCTCCGCCCAAGCGCAGATCGGGCAAGCCGGACTCCGAACTGGTTTCGATCCCGTATTTCCACTTGGATCTGCTGTCCTCTCCCGTGGATCTCTTCGGACAGCGTCATTGGGAGTTCCGATCTCCATGGCGGGAAGGCAAGCGGCCCCTCAATACCGGGGCCGCGCCCCGCCGCCCGATCCGCGTCTCACTGTCTGGCATACTGGAGGCGTACCCAGCCCTAAAATATTATCTATCGAAAACCGCCTGTCTGGGCATCCTGCGCCGCGCCTTTGAGCGCGGCAAGGATCTGCCGAAGATGCTGGCGCGTGCGCTGAAGATTCAAGCGGGGCTCATGAAGCCGGACAGCCAACCCACTGACCTAAAGGCATTTCATGTGAACCAGCGCAACGAGGGCATTGACCTGAACGGCGTGTCAGGCGCGTTGATGGCAACCACCAATATGCAGATGCAGACCTTTGTGACACAGCCAAATGGAGCCGCGGAGGGCTTTGACGGCTGTAACGGCGTCATGGCCTTTGCCGCCAACCAGCGGGACGAGGTACGGGATCTGTGCGATGTGGCGGGTGCGCTGGGCGCACAGCCGGGGATGAAGCAGCAGACCTTTGTTGCCGGTTTTTCCGCCGGAGCAGGCGCAAAAGCGGGCGGCATTGGATACAACGAATCGGTTGCTCCAACCCTCAAGGGCAGCCCCGGCGGGAACTGTATGCCGTCTGTTTTATGCCTTAATGACCAGGGCGGCAGCGTGATGGAATGCAGCGAAAACGTGTCCGGAACCCTCCGAGCACAGGAGCATGGACACCAACCTCTTGTTTACGAAAATCACGGCATTGACAGCCGCTACACTGGCCCCCACAAGGTAGCGCCCACCATGTCTGCCCGTTATGGCACAGGTGGTAACAATATACCTCTGGTTGAGCAGAACGCGGGCGCCATCTGCATTGCCGGAAATATTGTAGACCGCCAGCCGGAGAACGGCGGCAACGGCCTTGGCTGTCAGGAGGATTTGGCGTATACATTGACCGCCACAGACCGCCACGCGGTCGTAGAACTTTATCAAAAAACAGTTGGAGCATTATGCCGCGGAGATGAAAAAGGTATCGGTAATCAATACGTCAGTCAGGATAAGTGTATCATCAACGCATCCTGTTCTGAAACACATCATCTCATTCGCCGCCTGACACCTTTGGAATGTGAACGGCTTCAGGGCTTCCCGGATGGCTGGACAGACATCCCCGGCGCGTCGGATAGTGCAAGGTACAAAGCTTTGGGCAACAGCGTCGCCATTCCCTGCGTAGAGTTTATTATGTCGCGGATCGCCGCGGCCATGCGGGCGGCATAGCCGCTTTGTTGGTATCGTCACTGTTTCGCGCCGCTGTTTCGTTGGCTTTGGTCATAGCTTTCGCGCTTGCTTTCGGGTATCTTGGCTTTACCATTAAAAAGATCGGAGGAACTGCTATGGCAGAAAAAACGCGCAATCTCTGCGCTGAAATCCCCTTGGAGCTGCATACCAAAGTACGGCAGCGACAGGCGGAATCCGGCGAGACACTGAGCCGGTACATGACCGCGCTCATCACAAAATATTATGAAATGGAGGAAAATGTGAAGATGGACAAGGACAATGTGAGGACGGTGGCGTTTCAGGTGCCCACCGAGCTGTTTGAGCAGCTCAAGGCATACCTCAAGCGGAATGGCATCAAGCAGAACGCCTTCTTCCTGGACTGCATCCGGCAGGCGCTGGCGGAGGACACCGGCACTGCCGAAGAATAAGAAATACATCGTGCGAACCGCTGCTGAGATCTTCGGCAGTGGTTTCGCTTTGGAGGAACAAAATGTTTATTTACCCCGAAAACCTAAAAGCCAAACCCATGCTGTGGCTCTGGCTGCTGCGGGACATCGCCGTGATTGGCATCGGCGCTTTGCTCTCTGTGCTGGCGCTGACCCAGGGTCTCGGCATGGGACTGCTGGTGGTCACGGTGCTGTATGCCTTCCTCACCATTCAGGTGGATGGCTCCAGCATTCTGGATTTCCTGCGCCGTGCCGCCTGTTTTCTCTTTCTGCGGCAGCAATATTACGAATGGAGGCAGGATCTATGAATCGGAAACAGAAAAAGGAACTGCGCCAGCGGCAATCCACCCGGCAGCTCATGGGCATCGTCCGCGTGACACCCCACGGCATCGTGACAGACTCCGGAGAGCGGGTCTTCTTCCTGATCCAGCCGGACAATCTCTCCGTCCTGTCCCCGGAGGTCATCCGGGGCCGCGTCCGCTCCCTCACCATGC